>ERZ772818.1024-NODE-1024-length-26176-cov-6.965583_pt1 | contig 26176 bp, 24 predicted proteins | sample MGYA00580837_ERZ772818 | MGnify/ENA primary metagenome ERZ772818 (study PRJEB29015, sample SAMEA2737671) | human gut metagenome | biome: human gut; feature: human-associated habitat; material: faeces | place: China | collected 2012 ...
ACACCGATTCTATTGTTTAATTTTAATTTATCGGTAAAAATTTACCGAAGTATTGTAATAATAGAGTGATTTCATATTAAATTATTATTATGAGTAATATGATATATGGCAATTCGAGCTTTTTCGCCAAAACCTAAACTAAGAGACTTTTCGAGATATTGCAGACTTCTTTTTTTTGAATATTTACAACCTTTACCATAGTAATTTAAAATGCCTAAGCGATAATAAGCATTTGCGTTATTGGGGTCTATTCTGATAATCTTTTCGTATGTCTTGTATGCGCTATAATAACGTTTTGAAGTGTAATAACTTGCAGCAATAGCTCGTAAAGCATCTATATTTTCACCATCATCATGTGATATTGCATTCTTGAATACCACGATTTCATTGCATTCAACTATTAAAGTATCAGAAAAGGTCTTCATAGTTTTTCCATCTGTCAATGTTTTCGTTACAACAGTCTGTATTAACCCACTAGCTTGATTGCGATATCGTTTTAAATCCACTTCTGAAACAGGTTTACTTGATGCTATAGAATAGCTCTCAAGACGCAGAATTTTTTTTTGGTATGCAAGCTCATAAAACCTGTTAGCATATTGATTGGAAGGAGTATTTTCACCTGCATATCCCCAATATAGAAAATCATTCGGTACGGGTATACCGCTATCTTCTTTTCCACGAAAACAATCTTTTATCTTTTCACGAAAATCATAAGCATAAGAATCATTATATACTTCACTCATTTGTTTCATTGTTCCATAAAACTGCTCAATTACAGTGGGAATAGAGCCTGTAAGTGCATGAACTAGTATTGGTATACTTAGTAAAAGAATTGATAAAATTGTTTTTATCATAACTACTTTCTAATAAAATGTTTATTATGCGTTCCTACGCTATCAGTCATATATGTCTTCACCTCGTTTTGGAGTTATAGTAAAAGTCACTCCAAAAGAATATGGTTTAAAGGAGCTATTATTTTTTGTATTACTATATAGTTCATAATGACATAAGTCAGCAAAAATTCCAGCACTAAACCATGAATAACCACCTACTTTAATTGAATAATGTGATGACAAGCCTTTACCAAGTATATCTTTTGCATTTGTTCCCCATAGACCTTTATAGCTAACAGGAAAGTCGTATCTAACAGCTGCTTCAAGCTCTACTTTTACCTTACTTTCTATACCACCAAAGGTTAGTAATAGCCCAATTCCAGGTTTAAAGTAGTTAAACCTCTCTTTTGCGTAATCTTCCATCATAACAAATTTCGCTTTAAACTGATTAAAGCGAAAATGTCCAGACGCGTATATACCCCAGTTAAAGGCACCTATTAAGTCTGATTTATAACCTAATTTTATGCCTGCGAATGCATCGTTGAACAATTCTGAAGCAGTTATTCCCATAGGGCTAAAAGCCTTAGTTTTTACTGATTTACCATCGACTGCTCCACCATAAATCGTATATATATAAGAATTATCAAACAAAATATCATGCGTAAAATAATTTGCGTACCCAGTAATCAAATTTGATGCTACGAATGTGTAAATATTACTTGAACCGACATCTATTCTATGATAAAAATGTCTTTGGGCACTTACCGTAGTTGCAAAGCATAATGTAAATGCAATTAAGGAGGTTTTAATTTTAATCATTGCAGATGAGTTTATTTAATCTATTAATTTTTTCTTCATGTGACACTTTATCAAAAGATGATATTAACCAACCACTATTGGTTCCACTACGACTATATTCGTCAATCGTTATTATATAACCAGGTATATCAAAATAATGAAAAGTCTGTTTTTCAACCAACTCAAATGATATTTCGCCAGTCCAAACCAATGTGAAGAATACAGAAAGAGGGTCTATCTTACATTTCATCCCTCTATATCCAAATGCATGATTGGGGTTGACGTTAAGATAATTATTTAGGCCCATAAAATGGACCTCGTGTTCTGCTGGACTAATTGCATAGTATTTCTCTGTATTATATAAATCGAGTTCACCAAGATTCCTTACACCTACAATAGCCCACCGATATCGTTCTTTTTTATATTCTTCATTTTGAAGAATTAGTGTCAAGTTCTTTTCTTTGCCGTGAAACTTCATGCGACAAATACATTCAGCCCATAGTCCAGCATTTGAGATTTTGAATTCAACATTATTCATCAGAATTGAATCGACAAATTCATTTACTCTATCGACAAATTCTTTACGACTATTGCTACCCTTGTCCATCTGAAAATTGAAAAGACTAATTAGGTTATTACGGCGTAAGTTTTTGTCATTTTCTATACCAGGCTTGCTTTCTATTCCATTAAAGCGAGACATAAATTCATCCAAACTCTTAACTTCTGCTTCGAAATCAGAGGACAAAGTCATATCTGGAATATTTTGAGCATTAGTATAGATGTTCTGTAAAAAAACAAATGCTATCATTAATAATAGGTATCTATTCATAATCATATTTTTACGTATTGTAATATGTAAATGTCTTGCGTTTAATCGAACTTGGTTGTAGTAATTATATATCATCTAATTTTGTATCCCACACGATTCCAAGAGGTGTTTCTATTGGTACAATGTTAACGATAGACTTTTTGCTAGTTTTTTGATGGGGTGAAATTCCCGTTCTTTGTCCGATAGTTTTGTGTCACCTATCAGAAAGATAACCTTGAAATTCCCCAACTTTCATTTTTACACGTTCTTGGAGTTCTTTTTTGTCACTACTAGTAAAAGCATATTGAGCATAAATATTAGTTACAAAAAGGCAGAAAGAGGTCAATAAAAAGAATTTAATGTTAATCATTTTCTTGGAAATCTCATATATCTATTATTTAATCTAATCTGGTTGCAGTTACATAAACATCACCTAATTTTGCATCCCATACAGTCCCCACAGGAGTTTCTATGGCGTTAATGTAGACTATCACTTTTTTGCTTGTAACTTCTGGACCATATATGAACATTCCATCTTTTGTTTTAGCCGCATATTTTTGACAAAAATATGCAACAGCTTGATAACTACCATCACCAACCTTATAAATATTGTCCACTCTTACGACATCTGCAGATTGCATTTCAACTGTACCATATTTATGAATGTTGTTATACTGATTATTTAAATATCTTGTCATCCGTAGCCATCGTTTCCTTTGGTTGTATACATTTGACAATTGCATTCTTACTGGGTTTCGTTTTTCGGTTTCACCATATTCATTTTTCACAGAATAGGCTTCACCTTTTCCTATAAACAAGGCTAACGCAGATTTTATAGAACTTTGGCGCTGAGTATCTGATAGTTTTGTGTTAACTATATCAGAAAGATAGTCTTGGAATTCCTCAACTTTCATTTTTACACGTTCTTGGAGTTCTTTCTTATCCTTTTCCGTTAAATCGTTTTGAGCGAAAACACTTGCTGTAAACAGACAGCAAAATGTAAAAATAATAATCCTAAAAGCTTTCATTGTTCCTGCATTTTATTAGTACCTAATTTCATGAACTGTAATAATACTATTTTTTCCCGTGTTATTACCTTCAAGTACATTTATTTGCTTTATGTTATCAGATAAAGCCAAGCGACGTAGAAAATCAGGAACGTCTTCATACATAATTTTTGATGTTCCATTTCGTCCTACTGTAACTACATGCGCATCATTAGAAAAATACATAGTTTGAATTTCTGATATTTTTCCTAAACGCTCATCTTTTGATAAATTATGGTTAACGAGTACTTGCAAAGCATTAAATAAGTCACCCGTATTTCTCTTGTTGTTTGTACCATTGCTTCCGCCATGAGATTCATCTGTTTTTACAATATAATATGGTTCTTGTTTAGCTCCTCCAGGCAGACTATTACAAGCAAGTGTTTTATCGTGCGTAGCTTCACAAATCGTTTCCCAATCGGCATTTAGTTTGTTCATACCTACAGCATCCAACACGTCTAAGAGATAATTTGTGAATAATCCTCCATTAGGACCACACCATGAGTATTGTCCCAATTTGCTACTCGTCATCATAACTTTTCCTTTTGAGTCTAAAAATAGTTTTTTGAAGACTGCTGAATTGTAGTCGCTTTGCATGGTTGGACCTGCCGACTGAGCATATAAAGGTTTAACCGACACACCCGCTTGCTCTTTATTACAGCAATTTGTGAGTATAATACTTAATTTAGGCTGCTTGGCTGAAATTAATTTATCTAATGATGCTACTGGCATAAAGAGTGACTCTATATTTGTATTCATACACATTTGAGGCCAAGGATCGTTTGTGTTATTCATTGCATGAGTCCCATGTCCTCCATAGAAAAAAATAATTACATCATTCCGTTCTACAACCATATTGTTTATGTAATTCGTCACATTTTCTTTAGTACAGATAGGACCGTCAAATACCTGCTCTTCATATTCGCAATCAAGTGTACTAACAATGATTTGAATAGCATTTCGTATATTCCTCATATCTGATGTCATACCAATACCTATACTGTTATCTATGGTATTACATGCAATAATTGCATGAATAGTTTGTGCAATAGATATGAATGTGTTTCCTATTAAAAAGACAATTGCCAAAGCGAATTTTATAAATATTTTTTTCATTTCTTTTCGGATTTATATTTAGAAATATAATAATTACAGAATTGAGCAATAAGCTCTCCATTTGCATATGGGAAATTGAATTGTTTCTTGTCGTCAAAAATTATGCTCCAGGTCATATCTGACAACGAAATGACCACGTGTGCTATTTCCTTTTTCTTGATAAATTCAAATTCGAGAATGGGCATATATGGACTCATTACGATAGCACTATCATTCTTCTTGTAACTTTTTGATGGCTTAAGAAGAGAATACTGCAAAACAGCAATCTCGCCTTTATTAAGTTTTGCAAGAAGTGTATCACGAATAAAGTTTGTTTCTATTTCTATATCGTCAATGCCTATTTTTTCTTTTCCAACCAAGTAATAACAGTTCACTTTTTGAGGAGAAAATAGCACTGTTGTTAGACGTTTACCTAATTTGCTGTAGGCAGAAGAATCAGGCAATAACCATTCTGCACATATCGGTTTCTCACTAGGTCTCTTCCCGCCACGAGCACAGGCATATAGACTCAAAAATGCCATAATACAAGTAATAAATAATATTCTTTTCATAATGTATTTTAATATAATATTAGAAGTCATGAGATACGGAAATGAAAATTGTTAGTTTCTTGGTTTCAATATCTTTATATGGGTATGTTGCTCCATCGGGTGTAAAATCTTTATTAAACATAGAATAATGATTTAATTCTACACCTCCCGTAATAGAACATTTTTCATAAAGTCTTGCTCCTACTGCAAATGTAGAAATCATACCGCTATTAAATTGTTTTCTATTGCTATCAAAAGGAGCGGAACAATTAAAATAATAATTATAACTTGTTCCCACCTCTATAATTGGACTCCAACCGTCATCTTCCAACATATTAATAAAGGGTGTTATTCTAATTCCAATCCCTGGTTGGATACTATGTATTTTATATCTCTCCCAAGAATTAATATTTGAATCAAATTGCGCTTTAAATTTGTTGAATTGATAGGCACAAGACACATATATACCAAAAGGAGACAATTCTGGTTGCCAACCAAATTTCAAACCATATTGTACATTACTAAACATATCTTTACTTTTAAATCCCCAATAGCTTCCATTGTCAACGTTAACCTTTTCTCCGGCATTTTTAATCTTAAAAATGTCATAGCGTAAAGTTCCGCTACCGCCACCTCCATCGCCATATGATATCAGTTCATTGATTATGTTTGTAGGAAGTTGCAAAAATGCGCTAGACCATAAATTGGTAGATCCTCCATAGAGATTAAAAAAGAAATTCCCTTGAGCATTAACTATTGCAGGTCGTATAATCGGTAGTAAACACATAAAAATAAAAACTAACTTTCTCATTGTATTTCCAATTTAATATCTTCATTGATTTTTATTTAACTCCATTAATACATTAAATATGTACTTATGTACTATCTCCTTGTAAGAGACGGATTGAGCTTAAATATTCATTGATTTTGTGGAATGTAAAATTGTATCAGCAGGATTTTGTAAAACAGATTATTGTTTTTTTTGAATACTACGTGAAAAAATATTGGAAATTTTTCACGTTTTGCGTAAGAATGTTTATTTTTGCGATATTGAATCCGTCTCTTACAAGGAGTTGGGCTGGTTTACTAAACGGAATTCAAGTACAGAATTTATCTTAAATCTTTTATAATTAGTGAATTTGCCCGATTTATTGCTGATGAATCCAGTGAAGACAAATATATTTGGGTTGTCGCTTCTGAATCATGTCCCATACCTTCGCTTATAACCGAAAGAGGGATATTCTTACTTTTAGCGATACTCGCCCATGAATGACGAGCTACATAAGTTGACAACGGAATTGGTAAACAAATTTTTTTAGCTATTTCTTTCAGTTTGTTATTAACTAAACGAAGCGCATTTCCATACTGTTTCCTTTGATCTTCATTCATAACTTTGATTATAGGTAATAAATAGGGTGTTCCTGCTGTATCATATTTGTCCAAAATTTCTTGCATGCACTTTTCCCATTTGATAAGCATCTGTTGTCCGGTCTTATGGCGACGGTACGTCAGCATGCCGTTTGTAAGGTCTTTTTTCTTTAGATAGGCCATGTCAACAAATGCCATTCCACGGGTATAGAATGAAAAAAGGAACATGTCACGAGCAAAATCCAAGGTTGGTTTCATTGATAAATCAAGATTTTTAATTTGTCTTATATATTTTATAGGTATGGCCCTTTTCACTGTTTTATCAACACCTGTATATACGTGTTTGAATGGAAACCTTTGCGACGTCAAATCTTTTTCAACAGCCTGATTATATACGGCTCTCAAAATTCTCATATAAAATGAGCTGCTATTTCTTGATATCCCTCTATTTTGCAAATAGGCCTCATATGTTTGTATCATTTCAGAAGTAATTTCGTCCAATAAAAGATCTTTATCTTTACGAAATCGCATAAAACTCTTAAGCGTAGTTTGGTATGTTTCTGATGTTCGTTGTTTTCCCATTTGTTTTAATCTGACTATTATATTTTGCATAAAGTTAAAAAACGACTGTCCCTCTGTGTTACTTTGAAAAGAAGCGACAATATCATCTGCCGTATATCCAGCTTTCCGGTTATTCAGTTGGCGGACAATCATGTCCAGCCGCTTCAGATCCCACTCCATGCGTTCCTGCAAGGAAAGGAGCAGATTGCTTCGTTCCGAACTACCGACAATGATACAGCTTCCAGCTTCGTTCCATTCATCCGTAAATATCCGGTAATCCGTCTTTAACTGACGGATTACACGGTTCTGGATAATCTGATAATAGACGGTACCTTCCTTTCCCTCTATGGTGGAAGGTCTGAATTTCACTTTTACACTGGCCATATCAATCGGATTCAGATTCTACCTGTAATTTAAGTTTCTCCTGTATCAGGCTGTCGGAAACAGCTTTTAGCTTGTTCTCGTACCCATCGACCTGTTTCCTAATCCATTCGATGGCCTTCTCGTCGCGATGAATGTCGAAAACCTTGTTCAGCCAGAGAATATCTTCCGGAGAACACCCGCTCCAGAAACGGATGGCGCGGAACTTCAGGGCATCGTCTGCATATTGTCGGTTGGACTGCCAAAGTCTGATATTTCCCCATAAGGACAGGCTGCATACCACGCCCATTCCGACCAAAAGAGAAAATACTTTGCTTGACCTGACGTCAAAACTATGCCGGTGAATATGTCTTACGCATGTCGGGATCACTTCTTCTGCCTGTCCGTCAGTAGGTGTTCCGGCTTTCTGTTCCAGCTTCCCGTTTATCATCTCAATCTTGTTCTTGATTTCTTCAAACAAAACATATACATTGTCTTTTTCCATACTTTACCATTTTATTTTACGTTGTTTTTTCTTTTTCTTCTTTCTCAAATAATCGTCCGGATAACCTTCTGGTTGTTCCGGTTGCGGGTTCGGTGTGAACAGACCTAAAGAACCGCTGTACAATTCACAGCCATGCGATTCCAGTTGATAGGTCGGTTCACTCTGAACCACCACCTGTCTATGGGTTTCCGAATGTGACGGTGTCTTTAACGCGGCATCTATTTTGGAATAGCTGAACTGCCTGTCAATTTTGGAACCGCTGAAGGAATAGCCGTTCATGATGAACACGATACCCTGTACTTCATCCGAATTTCCCTTGTATTTGAACCGTACATTCACTCCCTTTTCGCTTAATCCGGCAATCAGCTCCTTCCAGTTTCCGGCTTTTCTGACTTCCGTTTTAAGCAGATTGTAAAGTTCATATTTTGTCTTGTCCGGTTCTCTTAAGCGTTCAGTCTTGACATGATCCTTACCTTTAGCCATGTGCAGACCATATTTCAAGGTCAGTTCCTTACAGATGCGTGCACTCCGTAACCGCTCGTTTTTGTCGGATATGGTCCTGCCGTCATTATCTATCCGGTTGTAGGCAATATGTATATGAGGATGCTCCTTGTCGAAATGTCTGGCTATAAAGAACTGCGTGTTCCTTATGCCCATCCGTCCCATGTATTCCAACGCTATTTCTGCCATAATCCGGCTGGTCAGCCTGCTTTCATCCTCTTTGGAAAATCCCAGTGCAATGTGTCCGACCGGTCTGGATACTTTCGGATTCATTCCGGCTTGTGCTTCGAAAGCCTTTGTTATTGTGTCAACATCCTCAATGAACAAGCCGGCATGTGCGATAATCCTGGCATCCTTTTTACTGTCAATGATATAACCGGTAACCTCACGGAATCCGCTTCCCTTTACAATCTTCGCAATCATAGCAGGATATGGTTCAGCAGTTCTTCGATTCTTGCCACCTGTACACGGCATTCCAGCTTTGCCGTATCGAATCCTCTGGCATTTGCTTTATGAGCCAGCTGGTTCAGATTGTTCGCCATACCGCATAGCTTACGGATATAGTCGGAATGTTCTGCTGTAAGTCTTTGCCGTACATATCCTTTACGGAAACATTCCCTCAGGTATTCGCTTGCCGATATGCCTGCGCTTCTTGCCCTGCTTTTCAGCGTGTAGTAATCCGGTGTCGCCAGTTTCACGGTAACACGATATTTCAGTTTGTCGGTCGTACTCTTGGGAGGACGACCGCCCTTGTTGTTTCTTTCTGTATTCTGTTTCTTTTCCATCTGTTGACTATTGTATAAAATGAATGTACTGATTAGACCAGCGGGATGAACCTCTCACTGCCTCTTGTAGTGGGAGCAAGCGGTTTCGGTCTGCCCGAAACACAAACTTGCTCCACTAAAAATTAGAGTCCCGCTATTTTGAGCGTCTCTGAATATGCTCCCTATAAATTGGGGAGAAATAATACCGTTGTCGGTATCATCTTATGGAGGGGACAGACCTGTTTTTCCGTTTCTGTTCATCATGTATTTTCTCATTTTGTTTATTATATCCCGATATATCTCGGAATGAATTGTCTGGCAAAAAAAGAATATAAGTTTCCAATAGTCAAACAGTTGGTCGGGATGTGGCAACAATGTACCCTGTTGCAGTTTGCATGCAGGGCAATCGGTGTGGAATGCGGTATTTTTCCTATTTGATGAAACAATGAACCGGGGATTCAAACAGTTACTGATCTATTGACTTGAATATTTACTGACTTAATGTCGTATTGTCGTACTGTAGTAAATATTCATGTCTGTGAATCATTGAAGGAACACTTCTTTGCTTCCTTATCTAATCAATGGTTTGGAAAAATGATGAAGTAAGGTTACATGGAAATAAACCATTCCTTATCCATTGCTATGGACCTTTATTGAATCAGGTTCATAGATATTTTATTCTGTAATTCATTATCGGATGGAGTCCCTGAATATAGGGATATTTGCAGAAAATGATATGAATGTGGCCTCATAACTAGGATAATCAGCGCCACATGCTGCCAGTTAGGCGGAAACCATTGCCTTTCAGAATATATGGCTTTTCTTTGTCGCAAACAACGAAAAAAGAATAAACATCAATCAACAAAAAAGGAAACGATATGGAATTTGTAGGAATAGAAAAGCAACTGTTTGAAGAATTGGTGCGTAAGTTTGAATACTTTGAGCATCGGGTCATGGAAATTTGCAACCGGGAGAACGACAGGACCCTGCACAAGTGGATGGATAATCAGGACGTGTGCCGGTATCTGAACATCTCTCCCCGCACCTTGCAGACACTCCGTGATAACGGTACCCTGCCTTTTTCTCAAATCAATCACAAGATATTCTATAAGCCGGAAGATGTGCAGGGTATCGTCAAGAAAGTTGAGGACAGAAGAAAAGAGGCTATTTACAGAGGACGTAACATATAACAGTTAAACAATAACCACTAAATCCATAATAACATGAGTGAACTGAGAACAGACAGCAGAGAATGGGTACACCGTATCATGGGAAGTCTTGACCGTATGCTGGTCGGGATTGAGAATCTGGCGGTCGGAAACCGTCCCGTACTGGGCGGTGAACGCTATCTGACCGACAAGGAAGTGTCGGCACAATTGAAATTGAGCAGACGCACGCTTCAGGATTATCGTAATGAAGGGAGAATATCCTATTATCAGTTGGGAGGTAAAATCCTTTATCGGGAGAGTGATATTGAGAAAATGCTTCAGGAAAATTATCGGGAAGCATATAAATAATGACAAATAATTTTAATATATCTCTGAATTATTAGTTAAATAATACAAATGCCATTTTGTCAGTCTGTGGAATATTATAATAGTTTTATATTTTATCATCCTTGATATATAGATTACTTCTATAATCTTTTGGCATATAATTTGTTAGATTTACGTTGGATTATTTTTTATAATCTAAGGCTCTTATAGAACTTCTTCCTTATAAAAAGAGAATATGTGAGTTGTTAACAAATAATTTTTAAGCTTATTAGGAGTAGGTCGGAAGATTATTTATTGTATAACGATGATTTGAAAATATCATCATAAAGCAGAAAGGAGGTATTATGATTCCATACGCAAACCTGCGAGGTAATTCTCCAGTGATAGGCTATGAAATAGAGCCAACTAGAATTATAGTTTGGTTTAAAGGCTACAAGGCTTATTCTTATAGCTATAAAAAAGCTGGTAAAGAGAACGTAGAGCACATGAAGCAACTTGCGCAAAATGGAGCAGGCTTAAGTGCTTTTATAACACGAAATGTACGTTTACTTTATGATTAACTTCTTTTAGATGTGCCCTAATAGAATTTTTTCTCTATTAGGGCTTTATATTCTCTTTGCTTCCATTAAGGTGTGTCTGTTTTTACATTTAGAAAAAAGCATAAGTGGGTAAGCTAACATAAGTTATATTAACCGCAAATTTTGCGGCTTATTATCCGCATGAAATAGTGAAATCAATATTTATCAGCATTTTAGATATGACTTATGATTTCCATTCACCATGCAGATAACCATTGACTTTTCAGATTTGAACAGTCTGCTTATTATATGCTCACGTAATTGTTGGGCCGGATAAGTATTAATCTGAAAGGCAAGCGCAAATATCATTTCCAGGTTATAGACTACCTGATACCCCTCTTGTAACGGAATACGTTGTTCTGCGGTGAATGGTTGCAATACCCCCAACTTATATATTCTTCTTTTCGCAGCCCTTAAAGTCGGTGCAACTATATTGAACAAGCCGATAAGTTCGGCTTCGTCCATACGAATCTTATCAGGATGGACAGCAGGAATAACAATCCTGCCGTCCTCCGTTATATGGATAATTTCTCTTTTCATAAGCTATAGGCAATTTGAAAGTACATCCCTCACATTATTCATATCTTTCAGAATGGAACTGTCGAGTACCCTTGCATAGTGCTGCGTCATCTTGATATTGGAGTGACCGAGCATTTTGGCTACATTCTCAATGCTTACCCCATTGGCCAAACAGACAGATGTGGCGTATGAGTGACGGGCTGTATGGGTAGTCAGGTTCTTCTTTATCAGGCATAGGTCGGCAATCTCTTTCAGGTAGCTGTTCATCTTCTGATTGCAGGGGACAGGCAGCAATACTCCTTTCTTTTTGCAGGCAGGATAATCTGCATATTTTCTCAGGATTTCCAAAGGAATATCCAGCAGCGGAATGTTACACATGTTCTTTGTTTTCTGACGTGGCTTCCTGATCCACAGGTTTCCGTTGTTGTCTTTTACGATATGCTCAGGGGAAAGCTGTTGTACGTCAATGAAAGCCAAACCGGTAAAGGCAGCGAAAATAAAAACATCACGGACTACGGTGATTCGCTCCAGAGGAAATTCCTTGTGGTAGATGGTCAGTAGCTCATCCATAGTAAGAAACTCACGGATTACTTCTTTTTCGTGGAACTTGATACCGATAAACGGGTCTTTGGCTATCCATTCATTGGCCAGTGCCAGATTGGTAATTTTCTTCAGACATTTCATATAACGGATAACGGTATTTTGCTGACATTCCTTTTCAGTCTTCAAATAAAACTCAAAGGCACGTACCAGCTCACCGTTGACTTCCGCCAGCAGCAGATCATCCTTTCCGTATTTCTGTCTGATAAGTTCGGCAAGATAGCGCTTGCAGCTTTCATAACGGCGAACGGTAATCAGGGCATAGTCTTTCCCGACCAGGGCACGGCATTGGTCATTGTGCTCCTGCATGGTACCGATAAGGGTGCGTACCGCTTCCGGTTCTTTGTCCTGTCCGAAAAATATTTTCTGTAACAGACGTGCCGTTATAGGCTGGTTCTGTTCTTCCAGCTCACAATAAATCTGATGTAACTTGATTCTCGCATTTTCGATATAGGCATTCAGATCACATGATTTGCGGCTTTTGCCTCTGGCGGATTCCTTAGCTTGACTCCAGAGAGACGGGTCAATGCTTTTGCGGATGTTGTTCTCAACTCGCGTACCATCTACAGTGATACGCATACAAACGGATGCTTCTCCGTTTTTCAGCAGCTTGGTCTTCTTCAAGAAGAAAAGCACATTAAATGAACTTCTTTTCATTTTCCTACAGTTTTTAGTTTGGACAAAAGTAGGAAACCGACCACGTTTTCTTGATACGCAAAATATTGCAAATCAGTGAGAAAGGCTCTAATTCGGTGGAGATTTTTGCTCCACCTTTTATCTCCACCTTTTGCTCCACCTCGAACGGTAATATTTTGCCGTTTTTTGCGTGCTTGGGGAAAACAAAAAATCCCGATTTCGCTTGGAAATCAGGATTTTACTGTCTTTTGCTTTTCTTCAAAGTGGTGCCACCAGGAATCGAACCGGGGACACAAGGATTTTCAGTCCTTTGCTCTACCAACTGAGCTATGGCACCAATTTGCATCGTTATCTCTCGATTGCGGTGCAAAGGTAGTGTTTATTTTTGAATCTCCAAACTTTTTGAATAAAAAAATCCGCAAAAACTCATTTTTTTGCGGATTTTGCAATCTCAGCTCCAATTCTGGATAAAGATCAAGCGTTTTCTTCACGAAGAGGATTCCAGCCTTGAGCTTTTAACTCTAACTCATTTCCGTCACGAGTGACCAGCGCACAACCCAACTCCTCTTTTGTTATATGACCTATTACCTTTACACCTGGAATCTGACTTACATCTTCATGCGCAGTCAAAGGAACAGTGAAAAGCAATTCATAGTCCTCTCCCCCGTTCAATGCACAAGTCGTAAGGTTCATATTAAACTCCTCGGCCATAACAGCAGTCTGATAGTCGATAGGAATACGTTCTTCGTACACACGGCATCCGGTTTTACTCTGTGAGCAAATATGCATCAACTCAGACGACAGACCATCCGAAATATCCATCATGGCAGTAGGACGAATACCTTTTTCTGCCAATTTTTCTATAATATCCCGACGTGCTTCCGGCTTGAGAATACGCTCCAAAAGATATTCTTTTCCAGCAAAATCCGGCTGCACTTCTTTTTCTCCCTGAAAAACAGCCTTCTCACGTTCAAGCAACTGCAGTCCCATATAAGCTGCCCCCAAGTCACCTGTCACACATATCAAATCTGTATCTTTGGCTCCGTTACGGTATACTACATTTTCTTTAGCCGCTTCGCCTATACAGGTAATTGAAATGGCTAATCCTGTAACAGAAGAAGTCGTATCTCCACCTACGATATCAACATGGTGCTGTTCACAAGCCAAGCGAAGACCATCATAGAATTGTTCCAAATCTTCAATACAGAAACGTTTTGATACAGCCAGCGAAACGGTTATCTGCTTAGGCATTCCGTTCATTGCATAAATATCAGAAAAGTTCACCATAGCCGACTTATACCCTAAGTGTTTCAAAGGAGTATAAACCAAATCAAAATGAACTCCCTCCATCAAAAGATCAGTTGTTACCAGAACTTGTTTATCAGGGTACTCCAATACAGCCGCATCATCACCTATACCATAGCAACTCTGCTTGTTCTCCAGACGAATATCCTGAGTAAGGTGTTTTATTAGGCCAAATTCACCCAATGTAGAAATTTCTGTTCTTTTTCCTTCGTACATAAATCACGCTTTGTTTATCAGTTCTCTCATTATAGTTGTCATGCGAGGTTGTGCGGCATCAGCAGCTTTCTGTACCTCCTCGTGAGATACTTCCACTATTTTTCCTTCCACACCTAAATCAGTAATCACCGAAATGCCAAATACCTTTATACCACAATGGTTAGCGACAATTACCTCAGGTACTGTAGACATACCTACAGCATCGGCTCCTAAGATACGGAACATCTTATATTCAGAAGGTGTTTCAAATGTAGGCCCCTGTGTTCCGATATAAACACCCTGACGCACACAGATTCCTTTTTCAGCTGCAATCTCCAGCGCCTGAGCAATAAGTTTCTTAGAATAAGCCTCACTCATATCCGGGAACCGAGGACCGTATTCAATATTTTTTCCACGCAGTGGATGTTCGGGGAAAAAGTTAATATGGTCAGTGATAATCATCAAATCACCAATCTCAAAATCCGGATTCGTGCCACCAGCCGCATTGGAAACGAAAAGTGTTTTAATGCCCAGCTCACGCATAACACGTACAGGGAACGTTACTTCTTTCATAGAATAGCCTTCATAAAAATGGAAACGCCCCTGCATAGCCATAATATCCTTATCCCCCAGCTTACCGAAAATCAGCTTTCCACTATGACCTTCGACTGTTGACACTGGAAAATTAGGAATATCAGCATAGTTTATTTCGTATTTATCGGTTATTTCGTGTACCAAACTTCCTAAACCTGTTCCCAAAATAATAGCGGTTTCGGGATGAGTGTGCATCTTAGCTTTAAGATAAGCTGCTGTTTCTTGAATTTTCTCTAACATACTCAATAATTTTCTGGTTAAACAATGTTTGTTGTCCATTAAGGAATTGCACTTCCACCGGAAGTACATATATGTAAGGTTTTAATTTTTCAGGCAATTGCGGATGTGCAATCAGACGCGCCGCATCTTTCTCAGTTGTAATCAAGATGCGTTCTCCCTCCGGCAATTGCTGGAAGGCAAGAGCCATCTGCTGCATATCTCTTTCCGTAAAATTATGATGATCAGGAAAGGTAACCGGATGAATGTTAGGCGTATAGTGTTTCAAATCATCAATAAGCCGCACCGGTGAGGCTATTCCTGTAACCAAAAGTACCTGCTTGTCTGTCTGCAATGAATCCAAATCACATTCTACATTATCTGCAAAAAGAGAACGCAATTTTCCATATTTCAATGTCGTAAAATACAACTGTTGCTGAGCTGAAAGTGCCAGTTCCTTACGGATACACTCTTGCTGTGCAAACGTAAGATTTTCCGGACACTTGGAAACAATCACAATTGCAGCTCTACTCTTTCCCAAAGCTGATTCCCGCAAACGGCCGGCCGGCAGCAAGCAATCGCGTGTAAACAGACGGTTATAATCAGTCAGCAATATAGCTAGCCCAGGCTTTACATACCGATGTTGATAAGCATCATCCAGCAGGAACACTTGAGGAGCAGGCTGCACCCTTTGTATCAAGCAGTCAATGCCATGACAGCGGTCTGCATCGACTGCCACTCGCACTGCCGGATATTTACGAGCCATCTGAAAAGGCTCGTCACCAATTTCATCCATAGTCGAATTCGCTCCAGCCAGCCGAAAACCTTTACTCTTACGCTTATATCCCCTACTCAATACAGCAAGGTTATAATGCGGCTGCAAAAGACGGATTAGATATTCTGTATGTGGTGTTTTTCCTGTCCCCCCCACAGCAAGATTACCTATAACAATAACAGGGACCGGAAATTTGCGGGATTTAAGCCAATGCCAGTCAAACAGTTTATTCCTTAAATAAAGAACCAATCCGTAAAGCCATGCAAAAGGCAGCAAAGCGTAATAAATTTTAGGACTCCGACTCATATCAGCGTATATTCAAGTCAAACGGCATACGGGCCTGAATCTGATCCATCTGTTCTACCTGACGGAGTAACTGTACTCCATTATAATAAGAGCCAAATACTTGCTCGGCTTTACTATTGATATAGCGTTCTGGAGCCACATTCATAATGCCCGACAAGAAGCCTTCTTTCTCAGGATAACTTAACACTGTGTAATGCTCTACACCAGCACGCTCTACAGCAACTTCAGTTGCACGGGCCAATCCTCCCAATTCATCTACCAATCCCAATTCTAATGCAGCACGACCAGTCCAAACACGTCCTTCGGCTATTTTTTCGATATCTTGCTGACTCATTTTACGACCTGCTGCACAGCGATTTATAAAAAGTTTATAACCAGTTTCAATGTAATTCTGCACCAAAGCCCGCTCATCGGCAGAGAAAGGACGATTCAAACTGCCGAAATCCGACATCTGATTCGTCTTAACAACATCAAAATGAAGTCCCAATTTATCTGTAAGCAAACCTTCCATATTGGGAATCATACCGAATATACCTATAGAACCTGTCAATGTAGTAGGCTCAGCCACAATATAATCGGCAGCACACGACATATAATATCCGCCAGATGCAGCATAGTCACCCATCGAAACAATCACTGGTTTTTCGGCTTTAAGCAAATTAACCTCACGCCACATCTGTTCAGAACCATACGCACTTCCACCCGGTGAATTCACACGGAGTACCACCGCCTTGACATGTTCATCCTCACGCAACTTACGCAAATCGTTGACAACCTTAGCTGAACTGATACCTTCCATAGAAGCAGATGACGGATTATCAATTTCTCCAAAAGCATAATATACAGCAATAATATTACCGCTCTTATCCTTAGGTACATTCTGTTTAACATGAATCATATCTTCCAGTGTAAGCGTCTCCAGTTTGTCATCTTCATCCGTATCAGTAAGTTTTTTCAGATAACCCAACACTCCATCTTGATACAACAGCGTATCGGCCAAGTGGTTCTGGATATAAGTTTCAGCCGGCTGCAAATCCATAACACGGTCTGCATAAGCATTCAAAGAATCAGCAGGTATGTTTCTGGATACCGAAATATCGTTTACCAATTGCCCCCAGATAGAACCTAAAAAAGCAGTTACCTGCTCACGGTTTGCCGGACTCATTTCGGTAGCAATAAACGGTTCCACAGCCGATTTATAAGTACCAACTTTAAATATCTGCATTTCTACCCCCACCTTTGCAAGCAAATCTTTATAAAATACCGGCTGCGAAGAAAGACCATGCCATGAAATGGTTCCCGATGGATTGACTATCACCTTATCAGCCACACTTGCCAGATAATACATTCCAGCAGTATATTGGTCGGCATAAGCGACCAAAAATTTACCGCTCTCCTTAAAGTCAACCAATGCATCACGAATCTCTTGTAAGGATGCAAACGAAGTTACCAAAAAAGAAGGATTAAAATAGATACCGGAAATATCCTTATGTTCTTTTGCCTTACGAATAGAAGACAAGACATCATCCAACCCTATATTGCTGAAGTCATCACTCAGCAAATTATCCAAAGGGGTAGATGTAGACCGCTCAGACAAATTTCCCTTCAACTGCAAGACAAAAACCGAATTTTTCTTTACACTTGTTTCCGCCTGAGATGCAGACAAGAAACCAGCCAATGACACAATGCCTAAAATAGACATTACGATACCCGTAACCATAAGTCCTACTATAGTTGCCAGAGTATATTTCAGAAAATCTTTCATAAAAACAAAAATTATATTTATAACAAAAATATATATTTATAACAAAAATAATAGATTGAAGCGAATATTCAAAAGATTGGATTAACTTTTGACATATACGCATATTTCATACATACATACATTGTTTTTTTAACAGAAAATCAGCACCTTTGCAACAAGAAACCAATTTTATTCAGAATGAAAAAATTATTATCGCTTCCACCCAATCTTGTGGAATGTTTCTACGACATAGAAAAGGCAGACCGCAAGGAATGGTTTTGTACTTCGGACCCTATTGGCAGTAAACTGGGTTCCGGAGGAGGTACAACTTGGCTATTACAGGCATGCCAACAAGCTGATAACGTTGCGGACTTCGGTGAATGGCTGGGCCAGGAAAAAAGAATACTGCTCCATGCCGGTGGCCAAAGCAGACGTCTCCCAGGCTATGCACCCTCGGGAAAGATACTTACTCCGATACCTGTGTTCAGATGGGGAAAAGGACAGAAGCTCACACAAAATCTGTTATCTCTGCAGCTCCCTCTTTACGAACAGATTATGCAGAAAGCACCGGCTTCACTCCACACATTAATAGCAAGTGGCGATGTTTATATACGTGCAGAAAAACCGCTGCAGGAAATACCAGAAGCTGATGTAGTATGCTACGGATTATGGGTAGATCCTAATTTGGCTAAAAACCACGGAGTTTTTGTTTCATCACGACAAAATCCGGACCAGTTGGATTTCATGCTGCAAAAACCATCTGTAGAAGAGTTAGGGGGACTGATGCAGGACTATCTGTTCCTGATGGATATCGGTATCTGGCTGCTTAGCGACAAAGCGATAAAACTGATGGCAGAACGCTCCATGAAAGACGGAAAACTGTCTTTCTATGATATGTATTCGGAATTTGGACTGGCTTTGGGAAAACATCCTCGCATAGAAGACAAAGAACTCAACAGCCTCAGCGTTGCTATCCTGCCACTGCCGGGAGGTGAATTCTATCATTATGGAACCAGTCGGGAAATGATTTCATCTACTTTGGCTGTACAGAATCTGGTGAACGACCAGCGAGCCATCATGCATCGTAAAGTAAAGCCTCATCCGGCAATGTTCATACAGAATGCTGTGGTCGTAAACAAATTAACTGCGGAAAATGCAGAAACATGGATTGAAAACAGCTACATTGGAAAAGGATGGAAGCTACATAACAAAAATATAATTACCGGTGTTCCTGTGAACGAATGGCAAATAGAAGTGCCGGCCGGAGTTTGTATTGACGTAGTTCCTCTGGAAGAAAAAGCATATATTGTCCGTCCATACGGTTTCAACGATGCCTTTAAAGGTGCACTGGACGATGAAAAAGTTATTTACCAGGGCATTCCCGCAAAAGAATGGCTGGCAGTACGAGGGCTGAAACCGGAAGACATCGAACTGAACCATGACTTACAGGCAGCACGTATTTTCCCTATTAGCGAATCAATCGAAGAGTTGGGACTGGCGATGCGATGGATGACCAGTGAGCCGGAACTGGAAAGCGGAAAGGAAATCTGGACGAAAGCACGCAAGATGTCAGCCGATGAAATCTCGGCATACGCAAACCTGCGCAGACTGGCAGCACAGCGTGAAAATTTCCGTAATGAAAACTGGGTAGAACTGGCCAAGAACTATGAGCAAAGTGTATTCTACCAGCTCAACTTGCAAGAAGCTGCCGAAGCTTATGCCCAACACAACCTCCCCCTTCCGGCTGCATTAAACGAAAAAGCACCGCTCATGACAAAAGTAAACGATGCCATGTTCCGTGCAAGAATAAGCCAGCTCAAAGGCGAAGACTTCAAAGCACAGGAAGAAAAAGCATTCGGCCTGATGCGTGAAGGACTTATTAATACGGTAAACAAGCAACAGACTCCTCGTCTATCTGTCTATGCAGACCAGATTGTATGGGGAAGAAGTCCGGTGCGCATTGACTTGGCAGGTGGTTGGACAGACACTCCTCCGTTCTGCCTGAATGAAGGAGGCAATGTCGTAAATCTGGCTATCGAACTTAACGGACAACCGCCTTTACAGGTTTATTTCAAGCCCTGTAAAGAATATAAAGTGATTTTACGTTCCATCGACCTGGGCGCTATGGAAGTCGTAACCACTTACCAGGAATTACGTGATTTTGCCAAAGTTGGTTCACCCTTCTCCATACCTAAGGCTGCTTTGGTATTAGGAGGATTCGACCCAGAGTTCTCTACAGAGAAGTTCGCTTCACTGGAAGAACAGTTGAAAGCCTTCGGAGCAGGTATTGAGGTTACATTGCTTTCTGCTATCCCAGCAGGTTCCGGACTGGGCACCAGCTCTATCCTGGCTTCTACAGTGCTGGGAGCCATGAGCGATTTCTGTGGTCTGGGTTGGGACAAACAAGAGATATGCAACCGCACGCTGATATTGGAACAGTTGCTTACTACAGGAGGAGGCTGGCAAGACCAATATGGAGGCGTTCTGCAAGGTGTAAAACTATTACAGACACAACCTGGATGGAGCCAGCATCCGGTAGTAAGATGGATGCCAGACTTCCTGTTTACAGCCCCGGAATACAGAAAATGCCATTTATTGTATTATACCGGTATTACCCGAACTGCAAAAGGCATTTTGGCAGAAATCGTTCGAGGTATGTTCCTCAATTCGACTTCGCATCTGAATCTTCTGAACCAGATGAAAGCACATGCACTAGAATTGCATGACGCCATCCAGTTGGGCAATTTCGAGAAAATGGGGCAACTGGTAAGAAAGACATGGGAACAAAATCAGTTACTGGATGCTGGAACAAATCCTGCTACAGTCCAGGCGATAACCCGCCAGATAGATGATTTATGTTTGGGTTACAAATTGCCAGGTGCCGGTGGTGGCGGTTATTTGTATATGATAGCCAAAGACCCTGAAGCTGCCGGAAGAATCAAACAGCAACTGTTACAGAATCCGCCTAACAATTGTGCCCGATTCGTAGAAATGAGCTTGTCTGACAAAGGTTTACAAACCAGCAGAAGCTGATTTAGCGACAGCAAATAAAAAGTCTCCCGCTTTCATGGTTTAATCACGAAAGCGGGAGATTTATTTATGCCCAAGAGAATACTTGATATTACTTATTACGGGTAACTGTATAGATTACTTTACCCTCTTTATTAATCATATGAAGATTCAGCACTTTCTTGTCGGCAGAAATAAGAGAATAACCCGTATCACTGCTACAGAATTTTGTGCCATCCACAGGTTTTACTTTTCTGCTCAGCGAACCGGAAGTATTTACTACATAATCAATGTTACTTCCTGTTTTTCTGATGTGCTGGAAATTATGGATATGGCCACACAAATACATATCTACATTAGCATGCTTACGCAAAATAGAATCAAGTCTCTTCTGCAAATCCAGTCTTTCAGAATCATCTTTACCTGTTTCTGCAAAAATAGGATGATGGCCTACCACCAGAACCCAGTCTTCTTTAGCTGCACTCAAAACAGAATCTACCCAATTAAGCTGTTTATTCATATCCTGCTTGCAGGCATCCGGATATTTCTCTGTATCTTCACGATATTTGTCCAATAAAGGAGCAGTATCTACCATTACAAAGCGTACGGTAACCCCATCGTTTTCCATTGCAAAAGTATAATAACGATTGGGAACATTCCATCTGGCACTTACTTTACTATAGTCGATAACAGCCTGCGTACTTCCACGATACTCATGATTACCAAGAATAGCATACCAGGGAATCATAAGTTCAGGATGACTGTAAATAAGCTCATAGTTCGTCATCCACAACGGATCGTTGACACTACGAACTCCCTCAAAATGATGCACATCGCCTGCAGCAATCACACATTCTATATCCACATTCTCGGCCATATTACCCATCAGTTCAGCAATAGGTTTCTGGTCATAATAGCCATTTCTACCCAAATCGTTCGCAAGATAAAAATTCAAAGGTTTCTCTAAAGCCTTCCACGAGTCAGGGGTTTGAGAAAAAGATACAGAAACAATCCCAAAAGCCAAGCTCAAGGCCAGCATATATTTCTTTAATGAAAACATGATAATAAACAGATTAAAGAATTAATAATCAAAATGTTTGTCTTACTCTTACAAAAATATTACCTAAATCTGAAAAGATTCTGAATCATTGCTCTAACAGGCACAATAAGTCAGAATCTTTTTCAGTATATCTAATTTTTATAAATCTCTTAGAAGCTAATCTTTACTCCGGCATTAGCTCTCACGCCATAATACTCAGCCTGCATAGTGCGTTCTTTTGTTCCTTGATAATAGCGAAGTGGCTGGTTCAACAAGTTGGTTGCCTCAGCATAAACAGTGCATTTAAGCTTCTTGCCAAATGTATAGCTTGCGTTCACATCCATATAATTAACGGCATCATAGTATCTGTCAAGTGCTGCATGCTCGCCCATCTCATCGATAAAGTCTGAAGCATAGTTATAAGACAGTCGCACATTGAATCCGTACTTTTCGAAGTAAAGTGAAGCATTGGCTGTATGTTCCGGTGAACCAGGAAGTCTCAGACCTTTTTCATTTTCACGACCTTCGAAGTTAAAGTTCTTCACATTGGTATACGTATAAGTATAGTTACCATAGAATCCGATACACTTCAAAGCCGGAGCAATAAAACCGAAGTCGCGCTGATAGCCTATTTCAACGCCCAACAAGTCGGCATCACCACCGTTTACTGACTTCTTGATTTCTTTAAAATCCATACCCGGATAACCAGCAAACTCACCACTGGTACGCTGGTCAACAATGAAATCGTCTATACGTTTGTAGAAAATACCTCCCGATACAAGACCTACGCTCTTGAAATAATAATCAGCACTCAAATCAAAGTTATACGACAAAGTTGGAGTCAAATTCGGATTACCGATATAAATTTCACCCTCAGCAAGATTAATATTGGTACTTGGAACAAGAGCCGAATACTTCGGTCTTGAAAGTGTTTCAGTAAACGAAGCACGAAGTTTGAGGTCATCGTTTACATTGAACTTATACAATACACTTGGCAAAATATTGATATAGTTATTCTTATGTTCGCCTGTCGGGTCGAGTGTTTCATTTTCCTCAGCATCCACATTCCAGTTAAAACCACTATAAGTCAGGTTGGTTGCTTCCAGACGGGCACCCACAACCAGCTGATGACGCTTTCCGAAATTCTGGTCAAAACGGATATAACCAGAAGTTACCCTTTCCGTAGCATCAAAGTTACCGGATGACTCTTCAAGTACTTGTTCACCTTCCATTCCGGCGAAGTCCATACTTCCCAAATATTCTTTAGTTACAAAATCAGTAGAGTTATACTGCGCACCCGGCATATACCCATCACGAATCTGGGTGCTAAGATGATTCATATAATCCGTACCATATTTTTCTTCGTACGCATCACAATAATCATACACCACAATATCCTTATGTTTATTCTTACTTACATGCTTAGCACCGAATTTAAGCTTATTGCTATAGTAGCCCAAAGCCAAAGGCAACTCGAAATTCAGCTTAAACTTGGCATCCGTTTCATAAATCTCCTGATTGGAGTTAGTCAGTTCATCAAGGCCCCAATCGCCCGTTGAAGGATTAACCTGGGTAGTGACATAAGGGAAACGCTGTCCGGCATCTACAACGTCAAGTGTAATATCTTTCTGTTTCAACGTAAAGTATCTTTCTTCAGGACGGTCCTCACTGGCACGGGAATACGAAGCTCCCCAATCCATTTTTAATTTGCCAAACAAATGTTCACCTCCCAAGGCAAAATCCATCGTCTGCTGAAGTTCAAGACGTGCATTCTTATTACCGGCAGAGCCACCTTTAGTCTGTATCTCTACTTTAGCTTCACCGTCTGCAGCTGCATCCAGGTCCTTATATGAGATACGATAACGGTTTTCCCAGTCATGACGACGGTTATAAATACCCTTGAAAGTAAGTTTGTGATTCGGATTAATATCATAGTCCAAAGATAAAGAATAGCTCTGTCGCTGACGGGTTACATAGTATTGTCTTGTTTCTGCATCAGTAATATAAACTTCACCTGTATCTTCATCTCTGTCATACTCAAATTCTACGTCGTCCGAACCGATAGGAGCATTCTGATAAGAAAGGGCAACCATCATACCCAATTTGTCGTTGAAGAAACGGTCACCGTATGTAAAACCGGCATTGACCTGTGCATCCTGACTTACGACATTATATCCCGACCCCAACGTTGCATTGATAACACGTTTATAAGGAGTACTTTTTGTAACAAGATTAATAGAACCACCGATTGCATCGCCATCCATATCGGCTGTTACCACCTTATTTACTTCAATCGTCTGAACCATATCCGAAGGAATAAGGTCGAGCTGTACATTACGCACATCCCCTTCGGCAGAAGGAATTCTGTTTCCGTTAATAGTGACAGAACTCAAATCGGCAGAAGTACCACGAACCTGACCAAAACGAGCCTCACCCTGGTCGTACTGTACATTTATACCGCTGATACGCTTCAAGGCATCACCAATATTCGAATCCGGGAACTTACCCACCTGATCGGCCGAAACAATATTAACAATACCCATTTCATTTTTCTGTGAGTTAAGAGCACGGCGCTGTCCTTGAAAGGCTCCTCCCACAACGACTTCCTGAAGCTCTACCCCTTCGGTAAGTACAATATTTTTCTCCACGGTATTGCCCCCGGCAATTTTTATTTTCATCTCAATGGGACTGTAACCTACATAAGTTACCTTTACCTTATATTCACCCGGCTTAAGATTCGGTAAAATATAGAATCCGTCAATGTCACTCACTACCCCAGTATGTAAATCTTCGATAAAGATTGAAGCCCCAGGAAGAGTGTGATTCTCTGTATCTACTACCCTACCACGTACGATTCCAAATTCTGCTGCGTCGGCATCATTGACTGCCACTGCATTTACACTAAATGCCGATGCAGCCAATAATAATGATACACTTTTTAAAACCTTTTTCATACCTTAAAAAACATTTATTATTTTGCCGCAAAGGTCACGATTAGACATTACATCGGCTTTTCATTTTATTTAAGAGCATGAAACAATCCGGTTACAAACCTGCATACCACCCGTATTACTAAAAAGATAAACATTAGTCAAAGGAAAGAAAAAGAAATGGCATAACTTTGACGCTGTTTTATCACTATAGTGATCAAGCAAAAACATTCTGATAGAGAGTACATACACAAAAATCCCCTACACCTCTTCACAGAGCCGCAGGGGAACAAACAAAAAAACTTAACTATATCTAGTCTACAGTTGCTTACAAAACTATCTTCCACTTTTCGAGCAACTAAAAAATAAGCCCATATTCTCTTAGAAAGAAATAGAATACATGCATAGAAAGAAAAATAATCTCCATACAAATTTAACTGAATGGCAAAAGATTAGCAATCAAGTATTTCAGGAAATAAATAATATCAAAGAATCGACATACGCAAGCAATCAAACTGAAATGTATATTGCATTCCCGTTAATCTGAGCAACGAATAATGCATATTTATTTTGTTTATATTCATAAATGTAGTATCTTTGCAGCGAATAAACCAATAACCATGAAAGAAAGAATTACAACATATCATACTTCTGCTGTTCTGGAGGCCAGCCTTCAGAACTATAGTTTCATGGTGTTTGTACATTGGTTTAGTGGATTTATTTAACTGACACTTTCTTCGTAGTACAAGATAGCTTGTACTACTATTTTTCCTCCTATTACTCATATAATTAAAAGAAGTGTTATGTTCAAAATAATTCTCATTATGTTCCTAGGCATAGGAATAGGCTACGCATTTAAAAATGTTTCCCTTTTACAAAAGACAGAAAAGTCTATCTCACTGACTATTACTTGTCTTCTTTTCATCTTAGGATTATCAATCGGATCGAATGATTTGATAATTAACAACCTATACACATTTGGATGGCAGTTCGTACTTCATAATTCCGTTGAAACTATATCGCAAAGAGCTGCCAAGATTCAGC
>ERZ772818.1025-NODE-1025-length-26145-cov-10.036642_pt1 | contig 26145 bp, 17 predicted proteins | sample MGYA00580837_ERZ772818 | MGnify/ENA primary metagenome ERZ772818 (study PRJEB29015, sample SAMEA2737671) | human gut metagenome | biome: human gut; feature: human-associated habitat; material: faeces | place: China | collected 2012 ...
AGATTATCATCATGACCGATGCCGACGTCGATGGTTCTCACATCGACACACTGATTATGACATTCTTCTTCCGCTATATGCCACAGATTATCCAGAATGGCTATTTGTACATCGCTACTCCCCCGCTCTACCTCTGCAAAAAAGGTAAAGTAGAAGAGTATTGCTGGACAGATGCACAGCGCCAGAAGTTTATTGACACTTATGGTGGCGGTTCGGAAAATGCAATTCATACACAGCGCTACAAAGGTTTGGGTGAAATGAACGCCCAGCAATTGTGGGAAACAACCATGGACCCCGAAAACCGTATGCTGAAACAAGTAAATATTGACAACGCCGCAGAAGCTGATTATATCTTCTCTATGTTGATGGGTGAAGATGTAGGGCCACGCCGCGAGTTTATTGAAGAGAATGCAACGTATGCAAATATCGATACATAATTAAATAATTACGTTTTATAAACCAACCTCACATCTTACAACGAGGAAACGCCGATGGCGAAGGAACATCCTTCGATCGGCGTTTTTCTTTTGCCCAAAGGGGCTTTCATATTCAAATCGATCAACCGTCCATCTCTTAATAAAACCTAACAGCAGAAACGTTTTCCATACAAAATCACTATCTTGCATAAAAAGCAAAGAAAACATAACTATGAAAATGAAAACTACTGCTCCTAATCCGTTATTTGCAAAGATCAGGTTGTTTCTTATTGTATTGACTTCCTGCGTAATCGCCACTTGTATTTTCTTGATTATTATTCATCCGGAAGTATGGATGATACCGGCATGCGGAATTATTATCGCATTGTGTATTTTACTATATCAGGTATATTGCATACGCAAGAACCGGAAGAGAATTTAAATGTACTGTTGCTTTTTCAGTTCTTCGGCAACAGTAACCAATTCTTTGTACCATTCTTCACCGAACTTACGGATTAAAGGCTCTTTCAAAAACTGATATACGGGAAGATTCTCTTTTTTTCCCAGCAAAACCGCTGCTTTGCATACGTCCCAACGATTATAATTCACCGCTTTATAAGGTCCGTAATCTCCAATCCGGATAGGATAAAGATGGCAGGACACCGGTTTATAGAAGGCAGTCTTTCCCTCTCGATAGGCCTTTTCGATCGCGCAATAGCAGCAACCATTCTCATCATAACAAGTAAACACACAGTCCTTATTATTGACAATAGAAGTCACCAAATCACCTTCCTGATCCGTATATACCACCCCTTGCTTTTCAATCACCGCACGTGCTTCCGAAGCCAGTTCGTCCCAGATAACCGGCAAAACCTCTTCCAGCTCCATCACCTCATCCAGCTCTACCGGAGCACCGGCATCACCTTCAATGCAACAAGCGCCCTTGCAGGCACCCAGATCGCAAAGAAACTTCTCCTGAAATACATCAAGAGACACTACTACATCACCTATTTGTATCATTTTAAACCTTATGTGAGACAAAAAGGGCGGAGTTCTACTCCGCCCTCCCAATTATAGAAATTTAAATTACTTAATCAAAACGTTTCCGTCCATTTCAGCCGGAGCAGCCAGACCCATAATCTTGAGAATAGTCGGAGCAACATCTGCCAGACGACCGTTTTCTACTTTCGCAGTTTTGTTCTCTGTTACATAAACACAAGGAACAGGGTTCAAAGAGTGAGCAGTGTTCGGAGTACCGTCTTCGTTCAAAGCGTGGTCAGCATTACCATGATCGGCAATGATAATTGCTTCGTAATCCTGTGCTTTGGCAGCTTCGATTACATCTTTCACGCAAGCATCTACAGCAATAACAGCTTTCTCGATTGCTTCATAAATACCGGTATGACCTACCATGTCACCATTAGCGAAGTTCACTACGATGAAATCATATTTGTTCTCGTTGATGGCAGCCACCAATTTGTCTTTTACTTCGAAAGCACTCATTTCCGGCTTCAAGTCGTAAGTAGCCACTTTGGGAGAAGGAACAAGGATACGATCTTCTTTATCAAACGGAGTTTCACGTCCACCATTGAAGAAGAATGTTACGTGCGCATACTTTTCTGTTTCAGCGATATGAAGTTGGCTCAAGCCTTTAGAAGCAAGATATTCGCCTAATGTATTAGATACATTATCTTTGTCGAACAGGATATGAACGCCCTTGAAAGAAGCATCGTACGGAGTCATACAGTAATATTGCAGCCCTGGGATGGTGTGCATACCTGCTTCCGGCATATCTTGTTGAGTCAATACAACAGTCAACTCTTTGGCACGGTCATTACGGTAATTGAAGAAGATAACTACATCACCTTCTTTGATTGTTCCGTCGCAGTTGGCATTCACAATCGGTTTGATGAATTCATCTGTAACACCTTCGTCGTAAGATTCCTGCATTGCCTGAACCATATCAGTAGCTTTCTTACCTACACCGTTTACAAGCAGGTCATAAGCTTCTTTTACACGTTCCCAACGTTTGTCACGGTCCATAGCGTAATAACGGCCGATGATAGAAGCAATCTTGCCTGCTGATTTCTCACAGTGTGCAGAAAGTTCTTCGATAAAGCCTTTACCACTCTTCGGGTCAGTGTCACGACCATCCATGAAGCAATGGATAAATGTATTGTCGATATTATATTCTTTAGCGATATCGCAAAGTTTGAAGAGATGAACGAGTGAGCTGTGTACGCCACCGTTAGAAGTCAGCCCCATAAAGTGAACACTCTTTCCGTTTTCTTTTGCATAAGAGAAAGCAGAAACGACTTCAGGATTTTTCAGGATGCTATTGTCAGCACATGCACGATTGATTTTTACCAAATCCTGATAAACTACGCGTCCGGCACCGATATTCAAGTGACCTACTTCCGAGTTACCCATCTGCCCGTCGGGCAAACCTACGTTTTCACCGCTTGCCTGAAGTTGAGAGTGAGGATAAGTAGTCATCAGATAATCCCAGTAAGGAGTGGGAGTGTTGAAGATTACGTCATCTTTCTTTTGGTCACCTAATCCCCAACCATCGAGGATCATTAAAAGGGCTTTCTTACTCATAATATTTCAATATTTAAATTATCACTCTGATTTTCGGGCGCAAAGGTACAAAAAAGATGGTTACGTAAACGTTTAATCTATGTTAAGTTACAGGGCAGAAGTGCACCAGGCTATGAATATTTTTCTTACTTTGTAAAATTACTTTCAATATGTTGATCGAAAAACTATTATTATGAAAACAACTTTATTTTGTATCTTACTTTTGTTATCGGGTATAGTATCCGCACAAACAATCGACCATCCTCCTTTCAAAGCCCGATCAGGAAGTATTTCCAACATCACCCGCATAGAGCGCACTCCCGAGAACACAAGAGTATATATTCATGCTATCTTCCGCCCGCACTGGTGGATCATGGAGGATGGAGATACCTATCTGGAAGATGCCGCAACCGGCAAGAAATATCTGTTCAAAAGTGCTGAAGGTATCGAACTCAAAAAAGAAGTCTATATGCCGGATTCAGGAACAATGGATTATGTGCTGGTTTTCGAGCCGTTACCGTCAGAAACACAGACCATTCATTTTCTCAATCCTACTGATCCCGAAGGCAATATTTATGACATATCGCTAGTCCTGCAAAAGAAGAAAGATTCTTCTCCACTAGCCACCATCAAATGCAATTGGTTCAAGACAGACGGTTCCGGTTCATGGGAATATGGAGTTTACGACTCCATCAGCATTCTGAATAACCGGATATACATCAATGAAAATATCCGAAAAAAGGGAAAGCGGATTGAAATGACTTTAAAAGATAGAGAGAGTCAGGAGGAAATGACTTTATCATTCACCCCGCAAAAAGACGGCACGTGTAAGATTCAGCAGAAAGGAGCGGAAGAATTAGTGTACAGCAAGGAGAGAACTCCGATTACACAGGTTGCTGCAGAACCTGATTTTAAGCAATTCTTCCGCCAGGATTCAACTTATCTGCAAGGGTATATAAATGGATACGATCCTCGTTTAGGATTTGACACCGGTCTTATTTATCTGTCAAATGAACTGACCCGTGAAGATTATCCGACCGTCATCCAGATAGCCCCGAACGGTAGTTTTAGCTGTCGATTTATCATTAATCATCCGATAGAATCATCGGTAGTACTAGGACACAACTGGATTCCATTCTATATTGAACCCGGACAAACTCTCACCATGTATATCGACTGGGAAGCTGTAATGGCACGCAGCCGTGCACGCGATCATTACTTCCCTATCAGGAACACAGCATATATGGGTCCATCCGCCTCTCTCTCCTACCTGCTGAAAGACTTTGATAACCTGATAACCTATCGCTATGAGGACTTATCGAAATCACAAAAGACATTAACTCCCGACCAATACAAGGAGCACATGAAGCCTATCATTGCACAATGGAAACAGGTTGCAGACTCTGTAAGCCAAATCTATCAGCCCTCTCTCAAGGCAGTTCATCTGATAAAGAACAAGGTAGATTTGCAAGCCGGAAGTATGCTTTTTGATTTCTTGATGAGCAGAGATTATTACGCAAAGCAAGATAGCACCAATCAGGCGCTGAAAGTAAAGGAAGACGATTCCTATTACAGTTTCTTGAAAGATATGCCACTCAATGATGTAACCGTACTTGCAAACACAAACGCAAGTACATTTATCAACCGTTTCGAATATATGGACCTGTTCCGGAAAGCATATTCCGACCAGTCTTTTTCTCCATCAGACAGCATTGATTATACTTATCCGAAGAAACCTCTATTGACTTTCCTTAAAGAAAAAGGTGTGAAACTAAATAAGGAGCAGGAAGCAATAAGACTTAGACAGGAGAAGTTGGCCGGAACTACTGCCAAAATTATAATGAGGCAGTTAATTGCAGAGAACGAGAAGATGGCATCGCTCTATGAAAAAGAACAAAAACTCATACAAGAATATGTGGCATTATATTCCGAGAAAAAGGAAGAATCCCAGCAGGATAAGGATAAAATCTTTATAAAAATGAACCAGAAATATGATTTCAAGAAAGATTCCATCATTGCACAATTATATCCTACTCCCAACCCTTTGCTCTGGCAAATAGCCAAAGTGCGGAGCCTTAATTTTAATTTAGGAAATATCAAAGACAGCCAAATAGCTCATGAATATGTGGATAGCATCAAACAAATATTCACCGAACCGTTTCTCGCATCAGAAGCTGAACGAGTGCTGGAAAAGACACACCCGAAAGATAGGGCAAGATCTTATCAGTTGCCTGATGGAAAAGCGACTGAAGTATTCCGCAACATCATAAAGAATCATTCAGGTAAGGTTCTGTTTGTCGATTTCTGGGCAACGACTTGTGGCCCTTGTCGTGCAGGAATAGAGGCAACTGCCGATTTACGCAAAAAATATAAAGATCATCCGGAGTTTCAATTCATCTATATCACAAGTCAGAAAGATTCGCCCGAGAAAGACTACAAAAAATATATAGAGAAGAATCTAAAAGGAGAAGCCTGTTATTATGTTTCGGAGGCAGAGTTCAATTATCTGCGTCAACTATTCCAGTTCAATGGTATTCCACACTATGAACTTGTTGAAAAAGATGGCAGCATATCCAAAGAGCGTTTAAGCAGTTACAATATCAGGAAATATCTGGATAATCATTTCGAAGGAAAAGCAGAATAGGATCGGAGCCTCTAAATAAAGGGCACAAATAAAAGAATATCAAAAAAAGCGATACAAAGGGCGGAACCCTCTTCATTTTTCCGTACCTTTGCATCGCTTTTAAATTAAAATCATAGAAATATGGACGATTCAAACCCGCGAACGTGCACAACTAGTATTAATTAAAGCGAACAGAGTCATTGAAACCTGATGCCTCTGCTCGTGTAAAACAAACGAAAGGAGGCAATAAGATGAGAACGTATCTTTATTGTGAAGCCGGCTTTGTGGAAAAAGCTCAATGGCTTCCTAACAGCTGGGTAAATGTAGTATGCCCAAATAATGATGACTTTGAATTTCTAACTCAAACTCTCAACGTACCCGAATCATTTCTTAATGACATAGCCGATACGGACGAACGTCCGCGTACGGATACGGAAGGTAACTGGTTATTGACCATTCTTCGTATCCCTGTGCAGAACAAGCAGAACGGCAGCCTGCCCTTCGACACTGTACCGATTGGAATAATCACCAATAACGAGATTATTGTGTCCGTCTGTTATCACAACACCGATTTGCTACCGGATTTCATAGAGCATACCCGTCGAAAAGGGATTGTTGTACGCAACAAGCTGGATCTGATTTTTCGGATCATCTATTCTTCTGCCGTATGGTTCCTGAAATACCTAAAGCAGATAAACATAGACATCAGCGCCGCAGAAAAGGAACTGGAACGAAGCATCCGCAACGAGGACCTGCTCCGGCTGATGAGACTGCAGAAAACATTGGTCTACTTCAATACTTCCATCCGTGGAAATGAAGTAATGATAGGAAAATTAAGGACTATTTTCCAGGATACGGATTATCTGGACACTGAACTAGTGGAAGATGTGATTATCGAATTGAAACAGGCACTTAACACGGTGAATATTTACAGTGACATTCTCACGGGAACGATGGATGCTTTTGCCTCCATTATCTCCAATAACGTGAATACAATCATGAAACGCATGACAAGTCTGTCCATCGTCCTGATGCTCCCGACATTGATTGCCAGTTTCTATGGTATGAATGTGGATATTCATCTGGAAGAGGTACCCTTTGCTTTCTCTTTGATCGTACTATTTTCCATCGGATTGTCAACTCTTGCGTTTGTGATATTCCGGAAGATAAAATGGTTCTAATACAAAAAACAGCTTACCATCTGTGATCCTTTAGAGGATTCTAAGACGGTAAGCTGTAAATTATACGTTTTTTATTCTATAGAGAATTAATTAAAAGAGAATGTTTAGAGAGAGAAATTAAAATATCTTATCCTTCTTTACTTGCTTTTCTTCCGCCCAACGGAATAGAAACTCCAACGAATCCGTTCACAGAGTTAGAGTTCTTGCCTAAGAACATATAGTCAGTTCCGACAAACAGAGGACCTAATTTCAGACCCAGACCGAAAGATTTACCGGCTGACTGGATAGCTGAGTAACTAAGTGCTACATTGAACCAGCTTTTCGGACGGTAGTTTGCAGAGAATGTTAATTCTGTAAGAGCATCAGGCTGTACAAAACGAGTGGTTGACAATACACCTACTGCTAATTTGTTATTGAAGAATCCATATTCTGCACCTAATACTAGGGTAGAAGCAAGACGAGATTTACGAGATTCTTTAGCATCACCTACTTCAAGCTGCAACATGTCATAGTCAAGTACATCACCATTTGTTACACGGTCCATATATCCTTGAGCATCAGTTTGCAACTGATTTACAGCATTCATAACTGTCTGTGGATCATTGACATTAATCATTCCAGTATAAGTGCTTCCTTTAATATCAATCGGATCTGGGTTAGCAGATGCAATCTTTGTACTTGATTTTGACCAAGAGATAAAGCCTAAGTCAAGAACAGAAGCAGATACAGTCAGATTATCCAATATTTTATAAGAAGCTCCTAAATCGATACCAAAACCGTACCCAGCTATACCCAATTTACCGCTATCGAAATCAAAGTCAGTTACATAATCTTTACCCTCTTCTTCTTGCAATTCCAAGCCTTTGAAAGAACTTTTCAGTTCGGCACCAACAGTCAAGTTTGCATGATAGTTATTAAACTTATCCTTTAATTCTTGTGCTGCCTGTGCTGCCTGTGAAGGGGTCATAGAATTCCAATAGCTCTCACTTGACCACTGATTTATTTGTTGATCACTAGGTAAATTAGCGCTCATTGCAACTCTATTAAGTTTCAACTCCATGTTACCAATACCCAATAAAGCTTTCACTCTAGCACCAACTGTCAAACGGCTATTAATCTGACGTGAAAGTCCTAAACCAATTTCAGTATAAGCATTAATGTTCAATTGCTGACCACTAATATCATAGTTACTATTTCTCCAGTTTTCTTCAACTGTTTCCATCTCATTCAAGAAGGTAAACATATTCTTTGTCAGGTTAGCACCGATATCTGTACGAAGACCGATATTGAATGACCAAAAGTTTTTTCCTTTATACCATCCTGCAGAAAGAATTTCTGTACTGAAGTTCACATTCAATTTATTATTATCTTTCAGACGATTCATGAAATCCGGTTTGGTGTAGAAATCATCGCCATCATCAATAATATCAAGAATATCCTGATAGCCTAACGAAGTAGAACCAACCGTTGCATTAACAGCACCGATCACCGGAAGATTGAAGTAACCTTTAGTCGGTGTTAAAGCCGGATTCAGTTGTTGACGATAGTGAGTACCTTCCATGAAATAGGAAGTACGTAAAAACTGTGCATTTGCAGAAAGAGTGCAAACCAACATAATAAAAAATACCCCAATGAGCTTAGAAGACCATAATAGCTTGTTCGTTGCCATGATTTTAAACTTTTTAATTCTTATTATTGTTCGCAAAGATATAGCATTTCAATAACAAATAAAAGCACTAGGCAACACTTTTTTAGCCTAAACGGAACAATTTCACGGTTATCCGTAACAAAATCGTGCTTATTCTGCAAAAAAATGTAGAAAATGTGTGTAAAATGAAACAAAGCGACTTTAGAAGCTCAAAGTCAACTGGCCATCTCCCAACAGATTGAACGTCATGCGATGGTAAGGAGTAGTGCCACGTTCGGCAATGGCGGCACGATGTTTTTTAGTTGGATAACCTTTATTGTGGTCCCAGTCATAATATGGAAATTCTTCGTGAAGACGGTTCATATAATCGTCTCGATATGTTTTAGCTAAAATTGAAGCTGCTGCTATCGAAAGATATTTCCCGTCTCCTTTCACTACTGTAGTATGGGGAACACCGGGGTATTTAGTGAAACGATTACCGTCGATCAGTAAATGTTGGGGACGGGTGGTCAACTGATCCACTGCACGATGCATCGCCAGAAAAGAAGCCCGCAGGATATTTATTTCATCAATTTCTTCCGGTGACACAATGCCAACTGCCCAAGCTATCGCTTCTTTCTCTATTACCTCACGCAATGCATAACGTTGCTTTTCGGTCAGTTGTTTGGAGTCATTCAACAGTTCATTCTTAAAATCCTTCGGAAGAATAACCGCAGCAGCATATACCGCTCCCGCCAAACACCCACGACCGGCCTCATCACATCCGGCCTCAATCAGATTCTCGTTCAAATAAGGTAATAACATATTTATCGCTTCTATTTTGATACAAAGGTAATTCAAATTAAAAAAGGAGACTTGTTTTGTCTCCTTTTTCTTATTTCTCTTCTGCTTTTTTAGAATAAACTCCAAGCAACCGTAAGTCCTGCCATCACAATGGCGACCATGCTCATAAGCTTTATCAAAATATTCAAGCTCGGACCGGAGGTATCTTTAAACGGATCACCTACTGTATCTCCTACTACGGTTGCTTTATGCACTTCACCGCCTTTTCCACCAAAGTTACCTTCTTCTACATATTTCTTTGCGTTATCCCATGCACCTCCGGCGTTAGCCATAAAGATAGCCAACACGAAACCACTGCTCAAGCCACCAATCAGCAGACCGAGTACGCCGGGAACACCAAAGATAAATCCTGTAAGAATCGGAGCAACAATAGCAATCAAGGAAGGAATAACCATCTCACGCTGCGCACCCTTTGTCGATATTTCAACACAACGTTCGTAATCCGGCTCGGCTTCTCCAGTCAGAATACCCTTTATGTCACGGAACTGGCGGCGCACTTCGTCAACCATGTGTCCTGCCGCACGCCCTACTGCATTCATTGTCAAACCACAAAACAGGAAAGCCATCATTGAACCGAGGAACATGCCCGAAAGTACTTTCGGATTCATCAAGTGTACTTCGTAATAATCCATGAAGTCGATAAAAGTGGCATTTGCTACGCTGATAGAACTTCCATCTGCAAAAGTCAGGTCCACATTACCAAGACGTGTCAGACCGATTCGGATTTCTTCAATATAAGAAGCCAGCAAAGCCAGACCTGTCAGTGCAGCGGAACCGATTGCAAAACCTTTTCCCGTGGCGGCAGTTGTGTTACCCAATGAATCGAGCGCATCAGTACGTTTGCGAACTTCAGCACCCAGGCCGGACATTTCCGCATTACCTCCCGCATTATCCGCAATCGGACCGTAAGCATCCGTTGCCAATGTGATACCTAAGGTAGAAAGCATACCAACAGCTGCAATACCGATGCCATACAATCCCATGCCTACATTACCGAAATCACCTGCGGAAGCCAACAGATAAGAAGCAATGATACCAATCACTACTGCAACTACAGGAATAGCTGTAGAAAGCATACCCAAACCAATACCGGAAATAATGACGGTAGCAGGGCCAGTCTTACCGCTTTCACTTAGTTTCTGGGTAGGACGATAAGATTGAGAAGTATAATATTCCGTAGAACGTCCGATGATAATACCTACTACCAGTCCGACTACTACGGCACAAGAAATCCAAATCCAGTTATCTAGTTGCAAGAGCCACAGGATTAAGAATGTAGCTGCAACAATAAGCACGGAACTAAGGTTCGTACCGAAAGCCAATGAACCGAGCAAGTCTTTCATGGTCGCATTCTCTTTAGTACGAACAGCGAATATCCCTATAATAGAAAGGATAATACCAACAGCTGCAATCAACATCGGAGCAATAACTGCCTTGAATTGCATCACTGTATCTGCCGAATGGATAAAAGCAGCAGCACCCAGTGCAGCTGTTGCCAGAATCGAGCCACAGTAAGATTCATATAAATCGGCTCCCATACCGGCCACGTCACCTACATTGTCACCTACATTATCAGCAATAGTAGCAGGATTACGAGGGTCATCTTCCGGAATTCCGGCTTCAACTTTACCTACCAAGTCGGCTCCAACATCGGCTGCCTTCGTATAGATACCACCACCTACACGGGCAAAGAGTGCTTGCGTAGAAGCACCCATACCGAAAGTCAGCATGGTAGTAGTAATCACACAGAGTTTATGAGTAGGTGTCAGCGCATCAGCAGGAATCACTGCATTCAACAACAGATACCAGAAAGATATATCGAGCAATCCCAGGCCAACTACAACTAATCCCATCACCGCACCGCTTCGGAAAGCAATCCTCAACCCTGCATTCAGAGAATTACGGGCGGCATTAGCGGTACGAGCCGACGCATAAGTCGCCGTCTTCATCCCTAAAAATCCGGAAAGCCCGGAGAAAAATCCGCCTGTAAGAAAAGCAATGGGAACCCATGCGTTCTGTACATGAAAGCCATAGGCCATAATTGAAAACAAAATAACCAACCCCAAGAATACCCAGCCTACTATTTTGTATTGCTGTTTCAGATAAGACATAGCTCCTTTGCGCACAGCAGCAGCTATCTTTATCATTTGAGGTGTACCTTCGCTCTCTTTCATCATTTGCTTATGAAAGTAATAAGCAAAGCAGAGGGCTAACACGGAAGCGACTGGAACCAGCCAGAAAAGAATGTTGTCCATAGGATCAATTTTTAAAGGGTTTACGGAGGCTAAAAGTATGGAAATCAAATGAAATAAGCAAGTAAAAAAGAAAGAATTTATAAAGCTGAATTATTCTATCTTTTATACATCTCTTTAAACAAAATGGGCACACTGTAGTTATTTACTTCATTCCCTCATTTCTATACGGTTTTGAAATAAGTCAAGTCATAAAAAAATAAGCTGAAATATAATCCCAGCGAGCATTTACTAGAGAATTAAAAAGTGAAAAATTGCTGTCATCTGTCACATGTTTGTATTTAAACTTCTGACAGTGAATGAGTAGTGGTGTGACGGCAGCATGTGACAGCACAGTGACAGTACTTTTGCTGTCACATGTTCTCCCACGATTCTTTCTTCTCTTCCTTTTCTGTTTCTTGAAAATCACAACCTGCATAGCTTCATATTTTTTAACCATAGGAAAAACATTCGTTTCATACCTTCAAACCATTGGTTTCATGGGATGGAACTTTAGTTCCATAAGCTTGAAACTCTAGTTCCAATTGCTTGAAACCATTAGTTTCAAGGCTGGAAACTCTAGTTTCTCTTTATTGAAACTTTAGTTTCAAACAAAGGAAACTTGCTTGGAACTTGCTTCTAAAAGAAGGAGTGAGAAGAGGTGACAGCAAAAGTACTGTCACTGTGCTGTCACATGCTGCCGTCACACCACTACTCATTCACTGTCAGATGTTTAAATACGAACATGTGACAGGTGACAGCAAATTTTTACTTTTTAATTCTATAGTAGAGTATTAAGAGATTATATTTCGGCTCATTTCTGTACCGGAAAGGAGCTAAAACCTGTTTACCACCCCATGATAAAATAACGAATAATAGCCCATAGTTACTAATCCTCTGCCATTCTCTGCTTATTTTGTTGGGCAAACTCTGTAGGAGTAACTCCGAATTGCTTCTGAAATATCTTTGCGAAGTAAGAAGGCGACTGGAAACCTACTCTGTCAGAGATTTCGTTGATGCGCAATTCTCCCTCCTGCAATAGTTCTGCCGCACGTTTTAATCGGATGATACGGATAAAGTCGAGTGAAGAAAGATCGGTCAGCGCCTTAATCTTACGATGCAGGCTGGAGCGGGACATATTCATGGCTGCAGCCAATGCTTCTACATTATAATTGGCGTCGGAAAGATTCTCACGCACTTTGGCTATCAGTTGGGACATCAGTTGTTCATCAGCCCGTGACATCGCACCCCCTTGCGGAGTACAAGCTCCGTAAGTGATCTGATTAATAAACATCTCATGCGTACGATGGGATTCACGCTCACGCGCCAGTTCTGCCAATAATTGCTGCTCACGGATCTTTTGTACTTCCCGGCGGCGATAGGCGCGAAGAGTCAAGACAAAGCTGCCGGACACTACAATGATATAGATAAGGTAAGCCCACACTGTACGCCACCAAGGTGGAAGAATACGCACTGATAAAGTAGCTTCTTCCTGATTCCAGACACCATTATTATTACTGCCCCGCACACGGAACAGGTAGTCTCCCGGCGGGAGCTGGGCATAAGACGCTGTATGCACATCAGATGTATAATTCCAGTCATTATCTATCCCTTCCATTTTGTAGGCATAGCGATTTGCACCCGGTGAGGTATAACTTAAAGCAACAAAATCAAAGCTGACGTTAGAACGGTAAGGCAGTTGCACACCATCCGCCGTGAAAGGAGTTTCACGTCCCTGCACGTACATTCCGGTGATATAGACTGGAGGCACAAAAGTATTCGGGTGGACAATTTGTGGATTAAAAGAGACCAATCCATTGATAGTTCCCATCCAAATAGTACCATCAGAGGCAGCCAAGGCCGATTTATAGTTAAACTGGTTATCAGGTAACCCGTCATTTCGGTTGAAAACTTGCAGGCTGTCTGTTTCCGGATAAAGACAAACCAGTCCACGGTCTGTTCCGAACCAGATACGATGTTGCCGGTCTTCCACGACTTTATATGTTACGTTGTCCGGAAGCCCGTCCGCTTTGGTGTATGTCCTGAATCTTCCGGTTTCGGGGTTAAAACGCAACAATCCGCCCCGGTCTGTAGAAAACCAGATAAAGCCTTTACTATCCTCCGAAATACCTGTCACTTCATTCGTTCCGATAGAAGTGCTGTCCCCCGGTATACATTTATAGCTGACCATCTGATCTGTCTGCGGATGATACCGGAATATTCCACTACCCATCGTTGCCACCCATATATTGCCGGATTTATCTTCGAGAATATCACGCATATAAGAATACCCGAATTGTTCCATTTTCTCAAAAGTCTGTCCTTTGTCGGCCGAACGGAAGATGTTCCAGCCATCACCCAACCAGATTGCTCCCCCACGATCGCGGTAAAGGGCAAACACGGAACCTTCACTGATACCAAGTTGTGCGGGATAGAACGTCTGAACCTGATCTTGAGGAACAATCAGGTCGATGCCCCCTTTAAAGTAACCTGCGCCAACCAAATCATCCGAAGCGAACAGGCTTAATACATTCTGACGGTCAGGCGACTGGGGAATTTTAGTGAAAGTCTGTGTTCCCGGATTCCAGTAGCAAACACCGCCATCCTGTGTACTAACCCACACCACTCCGTCTTTTCCTTCCGCCAATTCACTGATGCGTCGTCCGCTGACTGTACCGGGCGCTCCCGGAAGATAAACCGAAAAATCGAGCGTACGTACAGGCAGATAGCTGGCTCCTCCAAATTGCGTACAGATCCAGGTTCCCCCTTCACGATCACGATAAATCTTATCGACGATAGCATCTCCAAGCCCATACTTCCCTCCGGCATCGGCAGGAATATGTTGCACACTGTTGTGTTTCTCATTAATCACATAAACGCCATTCTGCGTACCCACCCACAGCTCGTCTCCGAAGCAAACAGCGTAGCGGATAATTTTTCGATGTACTTCGGGCGCAGGGAATATACTCACTTCTCCAGTCTTTTTATTGAACCGTTTCAGTTCCTCTTCATGCACTCCGACAATCAGTTCATCGCCATAATCGCACAGAGTAAAGATGAAATCCCCTTTAAGGGCTTCTGTTGCATAGGGCACAAACTTATCCTGCTCCGGACTGTAACGGTAAATTCCCGCTCCATACGTACCTACCCAGACCGTACCTTCTTTATCTACACAGATAGACTGCGGAAAGTCCTTGCTTTTATCCTTACTGGGACAGGGAATATAGCGGAACAGTTTACCCGTCTCCACCTGATAGCGGAAAACTCCCTGATTCGGTGCATTCACCCAGATATTTCCTGAATGATCTGCCAGAATATCTTCAATCCAGTTGTATCTGATTTGCTCTCCGCTCTCTATGCGGGCATCAAAGAACGAAAACTTCCCGGTAGCAAGCTCTTGAATATAAACACCATCATCCGTACCTACCCATAATTGACGGTGATTATCCTCAAAAAGAGCGGATATGACCTGATTGCCATGCTGCAAAGTTTCGTCATAGCAGTTATAAAGCTTCATCGACACGCCGTCATAACGATTAAGACCGTTGCGCGTACCCAGCCAGATAAAACCGTAACTATCTTGAATAATGGACTTGACATGACTGTTCGAAAGACCGCTTCCTCCATCTACACGGATAAAGTTATACTGTCCCGTCGCGGCAAAATCCGGAAGGAAAAAACAAATAGAAAGGAGAAAAAGCAGCAATTTCCTTTTCATACACAGATATTAGATAGCGACAAATATAGTTTTTTTTACGCTAAATGCATAGGAAGGATGAAACATTTGTTGCACGGATGGCAATAAATGTCGCACTGCAAAGGGCTATCGCACACTTGAAACATCTCTTGCACATCTTGACAAAAAAGAGTATAGCCACTTGTTTCTCCTCCTCCTATCTTTGCCTTCGTCAAAATGACACAACCGATGTGAACTTCCAAATCTTTAAATGAATACAAGTGATGAAAAAAGTAACCTTTAGTTGCCTTACTCTAGCAACCCTGTTGCAACTGATTCCTTCCAACGGGAATGCAGCGAACATTCAGGTGAACAAGAAAAAGACGAACCGAACCGAAATGAAGCAGGATACGATTCCTGCCAACTCTACTAAAAAAGAATCAGAAGAAGGCGAACGCAATGTGATGCTGAATGCTTCTGACGCCAACAAACCCCGCGAAATTCAAATCGGACTTCCCAGCGAGGACGTTAATGTCTATGAGAATGGACTTCCTGCCGTATATTCCTCTACCGTTCACAAACTTGCCGCTCATTGGCGTAGCGACAGCAGCCTGGGAGAAGTAGGACTTTTATCTCCTTCCGAATCGGCCATCACGACCGGTAATATTGCTTACTCCGTCAACTCATTCAGCAAACTGGGACAAAAGGATTTCCAAGGTATATTAAACTACCGCACCAATCATTTCGGTATGCAGAACTTCGACTTCAATGTTTCAGGAGCCATCAATGACCAATGGCTTTACACGGCAAGCATTTACCAGAACTTCGACCCGGGAAGTTTCGACCTGGAATTTACGAACTATGCAGACCGCACAGAGATTTATCATGCCGGCCTGACCCGTCTCTTCAACAACGGACGCGGCAAAATATCTTTGCTCTACAAACACTCCCGCAGTGAAAATCCGGCCAGCTATGCCAATGCAGCTCCTTTTATCTATGTCGGCGACGGCTCGGTTAAAGAGATAGACGGTTTCAAACTGGGAACAAATTCTTATGTTCCGCAGAACGGTTCTTTTCCATACATGGACGTAAGAGACGGAAAGATGAAAACATGGAATTTGGGCGATGGTTCTGAAAACCGTGCCAATGAGATTGCATTGATCTCCGATTATCGTTTCAGGAACGATCTGCTATGGAAATTCAATCTGAAATATATGGATGCTCCACGTGCCAACTATGTCGACTTCGGAGGCAGCACCATCAGCGAAGTAACCGCCAACGATGGTTTTACGCTATCAAACGGTGATCCGTATGAGGGACTGGCAGAAGGTCGCCGCACCTGGTTGCACGTAGGCAAAGTGAAAAACTTCCTAATCACTTCCGAGCTAAACAAGACCTTTGGCAACCATGATCTGCGTCTGGGAGTGAACGAATGGTATTACCATCTTGATTATTATTCCTCTTCTCTGCAATGGATGGCCACCGTACAGAACTATCCACAGTTGCTGACTTCCACAACTACAAGTTCCCTGGACCCTACTCTGACCGGTCAGCGCGTACAGACATACGGGTACAACGAACTTAGTCCCGAATATACAAAGGGATATGAGAACAAACTCGCCCTTTACTTTACAGACAACTGGCAAGTAACTCCCCAATTCAATATCTATTATGGCGGACGCCTGGAATATTACCGGATGAGTGCCGATCAAATATCCGCTTCCCGTTTCCCGGGTTTCCGCATCGGCGACTTTACCACTTATAGCAAAGAGGAAGAAACAGGAAATATCATTGCCACACAACGCAGCATTCATCCCGCCAAAGTGGTAAAGGATAAACTGAACTATGCCGCCACGCTCCGCGCCACTTACAACGTAACCGGGCAATTCGGCCTGACTGCCGACGGAACAGTAGCCACCCGCTTCCCACGTATCAACGAATATGCCGGAACAGGTCCTACGGAAGAGCAATACAAACGTGTCACCATACCGTTAATCCGTGGCGGTTTGTTCTACAAGAACAAGTGGATCAACCTCACCTCTATGGTTACCTATATCTCTAAATCTAATAATATTGACCAGCAAAACCTGACGAAACCGGGAACGGAAGAAGGAAAGACCGTATTGCTTATTTATAATATCAAAACACTGGGATGGACCACATCTGCCGAAATCGACCCGTTCAAAGGTTTTCACCTGCACGCTCTGTTCACGTATCAGAAACCTGTTTACAAGAACTATAACGCAAGCGTCACATTCAACGATGGTTCGGAAATGTCTGTCAACGCCAATGGGATGATTGTAAAAGAGATTCCGCAGATTCTTGTCGAACTCGACCCAAGCTATAATATCACGAAGGACTTACGCCTTTGGCTTAGTTTCCGCTATTTCGGCAAGACTTACGCCAATCTCCAGGAAGCCCTCTATTTCAACGGTCGCTGGGAAACTTTCGGGGGGATCAACTGGAATGTAAACAAGCATCTTTCTTTAGGGGCAACAGTCATCAACTTCCTGAATCAGAAGGGGGCCAGCGGAACCATCAACGGTTCGGAACTGATTACCAAAGAAGAAGCTGCCCAGTATGCCGGCAACTATATGAGTGGAAATTATTTACGCCCATTTACCGTAGAATTTAGCGCAAGCATTAAATTCTAGTTCATTCCTGACGAATTATAATTATCTTTGCGGCATTCTATGCCCACAAACTAACTAATACCTAATTAATTATTAAAAAACCATGAAGAAACTTTTCGTATTACTTATGGCATTGTTTACCCTGGCGCAAGTGGACGCCCAGGAAAAGAACGTTATCCGCATCGCAACGGACAACACAGACTTAATTCTCCAAGTAGCTCCTAACGGACGACTCTATCAGGCTTATCTGGGCGATAAGTTACTGAATGAGAAAGACATCAACAACTTTTCTCCTTACGTAAAAGGAGGAAGTGACGGTAGCGTATCCACCCGAGGATGGGAAGTATATCCGGGCTCCGGCGCCGAAGATTATTTTGAACCGGCTGTAGCTATCACGCACAATGATGGAAACCCAAGTACGATTCTCCGCTATATATCCTCCGAGCAGAAGGCAGTGGCGGGCGGAACGGAAACGATCATTCAACTAAAAGATAATCAGTATCCGGTAGAAGTCACACTACATTACATCGCTTATCCGAAAGAAAACGTCATCAAGACGTGGAGCGAAATCAAACATGCTGAAAAGAAGCCTGTGACCTTATGGCGTTATGCTTCCACCATGCTTTATTTCTCCGGAAACGAATATTACCTGACAGAATTCAGTAGCGATTGGGCAAAAGAAGCACAAATGAGCACACAACCTCTGTTGTTCGGTAAAAAGGTGATCGACACCAAACTGGGAAGCCGTGCTGCCATGCACACCCACCCGTTCTTTGAGCTTGGTTTTGAACAACCGGCACAGGAAGCGCAGGGACGTGCCATGCTAGGTACTATCGGATGGACAGGAAACTTCCAGTTCACTTTCGAAGTGGACAACGTAGGTAACCTCCGTGTAATCCCCGCCATCAATCCTTATGCATCTGATTATGAACTGAAGCCGAATGAAGTGTTTACAACTCCTGAATTCATCTTTACTTTCAGCAACAACGGTACGGGCGAAGCCAGCCGCAACCTTCACGCATGGGCACGCAACTATCAGCTGAAAGACGGACAAGGCGACCGTATGACTTTATTAAACAACTGGGAAAATACTTACTTCAAATTCAATGAGGAACTGCTTGCCGAACTGATGAAGGAAGCTAAACATCTTGGTGTAGATATGTTCCTGCTGGATGACGGCTGGTTTGGCAACAAGCACCCACGCAACAGTGACAATGCCGGACTGGGTGACTGGGAAGTGATGAGATCCAAACTGCCGGGCGGTATTCCTGCCCTTGTACAGTCTGCCAAAGAAGCCGGAGTGAAATTTGGTATCTGGATTGAACCGGAAATGGTTAACCCTAAAAGTGAGTTGTTCGAAAAACATCCCGACTGGGCTATCCAACTGCCTAACCGCGAAACATATTATTACCGTAATCAGCTGGTACTCGATCTTAGCAATCCGAAAGTACAGGACTTTGTATATGGTGTAGTGGATAAGATCCTGACAGAGAATCCGGAAGTGGCTTTCTTTAAATGGGACTGTAACTCTCCAATTACAAATGTTTATTCTCCATATTTAAAAAATAAACAGGGACAGCTTTATATCGACCATGTACGTGGTATATACAATGTATTGAAACGTATCAAAGACAAATATCCAAACGTGCCAATGATGCTCTGCTCCGGCGGTGGCGCCCGTTGCGACTACGAAGCTCTGAAATATTACACAGAATTCTGGTGCAGCGACAACACAGACCCGATAGAACGTCTGTTTATCCAGTGGGGATTCTCACAAATCTTCCCGGCAAAAGCCATGTGTGCACACGTAACCAGCTGGAACAAGAACACAAGCGTGAAGTTCCGTACGGATGTGGCAAGTATGTGCAAACTGGGCTTTGACCTTGGACTAAAGGAACTGAATGCAGACGAACAGACTTACTGCCAGAATGCAGTTGCCAACTGGACGCGTCTGAAAAAAGTGATTCTGGACGGCGATCAATACAGATTGGTTTCTCCCTACGATGGCAATCACATGTCTCTCATGTATGCCTCACCGGATAAGAACAAAGCTGTGCTTTATACCTACGATATCCACCCACGTTTCGGTGAGAAACTGCTCCCGGTAAAACTTCAGGGACTGGATGCGAAGAAAATGTATAAGGTGAAAGAAATCAACCTGATGCCGAATTCCAAATCGAATCTGGCTGCCAATGAGAAAACTTATTCAGGAGATTATCTGATGAAAGTGGGAATCAATGCTTTCACAACAAATCAGGCTTTCAGCCGCGTAATTGAGCTGACTGCTGAATAAAAAGGAAGGAAATAATCGATAAAAAAGGGGGATTCGCTGTTATCAGCGTTTCCCCTTTCTTTTTACATACAATAATATTCAATTCATCTTCAATCGCAACAGCTGTTTCAATGGTTACAACTATTCTATTAGACGGAGGAAGTCTCTAAAAAAGTTGCAGCTACACCGTAACTTTTTACGATATAGCTGCATTAATGTTAAAGAGAGAGAATTTATATAATATAAGCATGGTCTCACGACCCTCCTGATATTCAATGAACATTTTGTTTCTTTACCTATTAGACGCACGAAAGCTCAAATCACTGCACTCGAGGCCCTCTTTTTTTAGTTAAAGAATAAAAAAAGCCGCTACTCCACAGGAATAGCAGCTCATATCTTTAAAACATCTTGCTGACACGTTCAATTCCTGCCACCAAAGTGTCTATTTCCGATTTGGTATTGTACATGGCAAACGAAGCACGTACAGTTCCTTCTATGCCAAGACGTTGCATGAGAGGTTGTGCACAATGATGCCCTGTTCTCACGGCAATACCTAGACGATCCAGCAACGTGCCGAGGTCGAAATGATGGATATCTCCCACCAGGAAAGAAATGACCGCTCCCCGTTCGGCTGCTTCACCGAATATACGTATATGGGGGATTTCTTTCAGACGTTGCAAAGCGTAAGTTGTCAGTTCATGCTCATGGGCAGCTATCTGTTCAATGCCATGTCCGTTCACATAATCAAGGGCTTTTGCCAGTCCGGTAGTTCCGATATAGTCGGGCGTACCGGCTTCAAACTTGAAAGGAAGTTCATTAAAAGTGGTCTTCTCGAAAGAGACATGCTGAATCATCTCTCCTCCTCCCTGATAAGGTGGAAGGCGATCTAACCATTCTTCTTTTCCGTAAAGCACTCCGACACCTGTCGGGCCATATATCTTATGGGCGGAGAATACCAGAAAATCGGCATCCAACTCCTGTACATCTACTTTCATGTGAGGAATAGACTGTGCAGCATCTATCAGACAAGGCACACCATGCGCATGAGCTGTTGCGATCATCTCCTTCACCGGATTCACTGTACCCAGTACGTTCGATACATGAACTACGCTGACTATTTTCGTACGTTCGGAAAATAGTTTTTCATATTCATCCAGCAGAAGTTCACCTTTATCATTCATCGGAATTACTTTTATGGCAATTCCTTTACGGGCAGCCAACAGTTGCCAGGGAACGATGTTGCTATGATGCTCCATCACGGAAACAATCACTTCATCCCCTTCTTCCATAAACTCGTCGCCGAAGCTGGAAACAAGCAGATTGATACTTTCTGTTGTTCCGCGTGTAAAGACAACTTCATTCGTGCTACGGGCATTGATAAACTCACGTACCGTTTCACGGGAGGCTTCATGCAGTTCTGTAGCTTGCTGGGAAAGATAATGTACGCCACGATGCACATTGGCATTGACGGAATAATATTCATCCACCAACGCATCAACCACCAGACGGGGTTTCTGTGTTGTCGCACCGTTGTCGAAATAAACCAAAGGTTTACCGTAAACCGTACGGCTCAATATCGGAAAATCTTCACGTATCTTTTGAATATCCACGTTCATTATTTTTTAGTGGTTACTTACAAATGGCACAACCCTGACATCTATTCAACTCGCCACGGAAACGTTTCTCTACCAATAGATGCAAACGATCTTTCAGCGCTTCCAAACGAATGGTATCGATCACTTCGTTGACAAATGCGAACATCAACAGCAGACGGGCTTCTTTCTCTGCAATACCGCGCGAACGCATGTAGAATAATGCGCCTTCATCCAACTGGCCTACTGTTGCTCCATGCGAACATTTCACATCATCCGCATAAATCTCCAATTGAGGTTGTGTATACATTCTTGCATCACGCGTAGCACAAAGATTCCGGTTAGTCTGTTGGGAATTCGTATGTTGTGCATCGGGACGCACGAGTACCAATCCGGCAAACGCACCTACCGACTGGTCGTCGAGCACATACTTGAACAGCTCATTGCTGGTACAGTTCGGTACGGCATGGTCAATACTTGTATGATTGTCTACGTGCTGGTTTTTATCGGCAATCGCCATACCACAAAGGTTTATTTCGGCTCCTTCTCCTGCCAGCAACACTTCGGTCGTGTTGCGGGTAGTACCATTATGCAAAGTCATTCCGTTGAGCAATACATTGCTGTTGGCCTCTTGCTTTACATACAGGTTACTGATACGAACTGTGCTTGTATGTGTTTCTTCCAGTTCATACATATCGAATACCGCATTCTCACCAGCAAATACTTCAATAACTTGTGTCGCCAGGAAGTTCACATTATCCATTGCATGGTCACAAATCAGCAAACGGGCTTGCGCGCCATCCTCCAGGATAATCAGTACGCGACGGTTCACCATAAAGTTAACATCTGCACGCAGGATATTTACCAACTGGATTGTTTTTTCCACCACCACATTCTTCGGCACATAAAAGACAACGCCATCTTGTGCAAAAGCGGTATTGAAAGCAGTCACACCATCTTTAGAGGTATCTGCCAGTTGACCGTAATATTTCTTCACCAATTCCGGGTGTTGCTCGGCCACTTCTTTCAGGCTACCGAAAATCACACCTTCCGGCAGATTTCCTGTGGGAAGCGCTCTATTATAAAATGTGTCATTTACCACAAAATACAAGGAGGTACTCATATTCGGCACATCACACTTAAACACTTCATACGGATTGACCGGAATAGCCAAACGATTCAAGTTCAAACCGAAATCCGGTTCAAAGTACTTGCTCACATCCGTATATTTGTACTTCTCCATCTTACGGGTCGGAAATCCGAGTCGCTCAAAATCGGCAAATGCTGACGCACGAGGTGCATTCAGCACTTCGGCACTATGCTTACAGATCATCGCTTCCGTCTGTGAGAAAAGTTCTATATATTGTTGTTCAACCATCATCGTTTTATATTTGTCATTCTCCTACTTCTTTCTTGATCCAATCGTATCCTTTTTCTTCCAGTTCCAGAGCAAGTTCCGGTCCGGCAGTTTTTACGATACGACCTTTATAAAGGACATGCACAATATCAGGCTTGATATAATCGAGCAAACGTTGGTAGTGGGTAATAACGATTGTACTTGTTTCAGGAGTTTTCAGCTTGTTCACTCCTTCCGCAACAATACGGAGCGCATCAATATCCAAACCGGAGTCTGTCTCGTCGAGGATGCTCAAACGCGGTTCCAGCATAGCCATCTGGAAAATCTCGTTCCGTTTCTTCTCACCACCGGAAAAGCCTTCATTCACCGAACGGTTAGCCAGTTTATTATCCAACTCCACCACCGCACGTTTCTCACGCATCAGCTTCAGAAACTCACTGGCGGTCAGTGCAGGCAGACCTTTATATTTACGTTGCTCATTCACAGCAGCACGCATAAAGTTCACCATGCTCACACCCGGGATTTCCACCGGATACTGGAAACTAAGGAAGATTCCTTCATGGCTACGATCTTCGGGGCTCAACTCCAACAGATCCTTTCCATAAAAAGTGACCGAACCTTTTGTTACCTCAAAAGCCGGATTACCCACCAATACGGAGGAAAGCGTACTTTTACCGGAACCATTCGGTCCCATAATAGCGTGCACCTCACCGGGATTCACCGTCAGGTTAATACCTTTCAATATCTCTTTGCCATTAATGCTGGCATGCAGGTCTTTTATTTCTAACATGATATATTTACGATTTTACGATTTACTATTAAAAAGTCAACATCACCCCACGCTTCCTTCCAATGAGATGGTAAGCAGCTTCTGTGCTTCTACCGCAAACTCCATCGGAAGTTTATTCAACACTTCCTTTGCATATCCGTTCACAATAAGTCCGATAGCATCTTCTGTCGGAATACCGCGCTGGTTGCAATAAAATATCTGGTCTTCACTAATCTTGCTTGTCGTAGCTTCATGTTCTACCACTGCCGTCTCATTGTGAATATCCATATACGGGAAGGTATGTGCACCACACTTATCTCCCAGCAACAGAGAGTCACACTGGCTATAATTACGGACATTATCCGCTTTCTCGGCCACGCGTACCAACCCACGATAGGAGTTCTCACTATGTCCGGCAGAAATGCCTTTACTTACAATCGTACTACGAGTGTTCTTACCCAGATGAATCATCTTCGTTCCGGTATCTGCCTGCTGATAGTTGTTCGTTACAGCTACGGAATAGAATTCAGCGGTCGAGTTATCGCCCGTCAGGATACAGGAAGGATATTTCCAGGTGATTGCCGAACCGGTTTCCACTTGTGTCCAGGATAATTTACTGTCCACTCCTTTACAGTTACCGCGTTTAGTCACAAAGTTGTATACACCGCCCTTGCCTTCTGCATCTCCCGGATACCAGTTCTGAACGGTACTGTATTTTACCTCTGCACGGTCATGCACAATGATCTCAACGATAGCGGCATGCAGCTGATTTTCATCCCGCATCGGAGCCGTACATCCTTCCAGATAAGAAACATACGAATCATCATCCGCTACAATCAGCGTACGCTCAAACTGTCCCGTGTTACGGGCATTGATACGGAAATAAGTGGAAAGCTCCATCGGGCAACGTACTCCTTTCGGAATATACACGAAAGAGCCGTCAGAGAACACTGCGGAATTCAACGCTGCAAAAAAATTGTCCCGATAACCTACTACCGAGCCCATATATTTCTTCACCAAATCCGGATGCTCCCGCACGGCTTCACTGAACGAGCAGAATATAATTCCTTTCTCCATCAGCGTTTCCTTGAAGGTAGTCTTTACGGAAACAGAGTCCATAACGGCATCCACTGCCATTCCACTAAGAGCCATTTGCTCTTCCAAAGGAATTCCCAGTTTATTAAACGTCTTTATCAGTTCAGGATCGACTTCCTCCATGCTCTTCGGTCCTTCTTTCTTCTTTGTCGGATCGGCATAATAAGAAATCGCCTGATAATCAATTTCAGGGATACGAAGATGTGCCCAGGTAGGCATTTCCAGCGTTAGCCAATGGCGATACGCTTTCAGTCGAAACTCCAGCAACCACTCCGGTTCGTCCTTTTTCGATGAAATCAGACGAATGACATCTTCATTAAGTCCACGCTCAATGATGTCCGTATGCACCTCTGTGGTGAAACCGTATTTATATTTCTCCTCCGCAAATTTCCGGACAAACTCATTATCAGTCTTCTTTTCAAGTTCGTCTTTCTGATTGGGTTTCATTTTATTGGGTTCTTGTTGCATCTTTATCTTTATTCTCTAATATATATTGTTGCGTCATATTCTTCGCAGCAGGGAAAAAGATCCCCGCAAACGTTTCCATCGGATAATATAACAAAGATTCTTCCTTTTTTGTTGCACTAATTAACTTATTATCGCTGTCCACAAACTCTATCGCACCAATCACTACACTCGTTAACAACAGAAACTTAAGTGCTCCCAGCCCACTTCCTAACCAGCGATTCAACCAGTTCAACGAAATAGCCTGCATTGCTTTTGTCAATAGCGAGGCAATCAATACAAAGATCAATGGTACGGCAATCCAGATCATGATAAAAGCCAACACTTGCGCAACTGTCATTGAATCCGTCACCGTCGGGCAAAGCTTTTCCGCCAAAGAAGCATACAGAGCTTTCGCTGCCAACAGACCGACTATTAACCCCAAAATAGAAGCCAACTGACGAATGAAGCCTTTTACAAAACCTACAATCGCTCCGGCGCCTATTACAATAAGGATAATTATATCAATCGTTGCCACGTTTATTATGTTATAAGCTATAAACCAATAAGTCGTATATAAGCTGATTATAATGAGAAGGTGCCGAATGATAAAAAATAAGGCGGTAAGGTGGTGTTCTGCAAACAGTACCACATTACCACCTCTTTATCAATCATGACCTCTGCTATATTATAACATTATAATACACTTATAACCTTACTATATTTACAGCGTCTGTTTCACTTCTATTTCTTCGAATGTCTCGATCATATCGCCTACCTTCATG
>ERZ772818.1026-NODE-1026-length-26140-cov-35.440751_pt1 | contig 26140 bp, 20 predicted proteins | sample MGYA00580837_ERZ772818 | MGnify/ENA primary metagenome ERZ772818 (study PRJEB29015, sample SAMEA2737671) | human gut metagenome | biome: human gut; feature: human-associated habitat; material: faeces | place: China | collected 2012 ...
AGCAGTCCAGAGGGCGACCGCAAAGCCCTCTGGTCGCCTCCGCAGAGGCGAAATCTCTGCATTAACACGCGGACATAGCTTGAAAGTGTCACCAACTGAATCGCGCGAAAGGGTCAAGGGAGGAACTCCCTTGCGGGTGCAGGGCAGCGCCCTGCCGGAGTCCAGAGGCAGCGCCTCTGGCGCCTCCTCCTGCACAAAAAGAGGGATGTACGCACTCGTACATCCCCGCAAAATCAGAAATCGTCCTGCGCGATGTCGTCGCCCCATTGGAGCTTGGAGTGCGCCTTGATGTAGGTGACAACCTCGTCCACCGTGGTGAACGCCAGACCGACGTTGGTGTCCGCCGCGCCGTAGTAGATGGCGATGCGGCCGGTGTCGCCGTCCTGCAATGTAGCGCAGGGGAAAACGACGTTCGGCACGAAGCCAGTCGTTTCGTAAGGCTCTTCCGGCGTCAGCAGGTGGTTTTCGCAGCGGTACAGCACCTTCGACGGCTCGTTGATGTCCAGAATCGCGCCGCCCATGGAGTACACGAAGCCGTTGCAGGTGGTCGCGACGCCGTGGTAGAACAGCAGCCAGCCTTCGGTCGTTTCGATGGGGGCAGCGCCGCCGCCAATCTTGACGGATTCCCACCAGTTGCTGCCGCGCCCCATCACATGGCGATGGTGTCCCCAGTACTCCATGTCGGGCGATTCGGAGATGAAAATATCACCGAAAGGCGTGTGGCCGGAGTCGGACGGACGGGACAGCAGCTTAAACTTGCCGTTCACCTTGCGCGGGAACAGGACGGCGTTGCGGTTGAAGGGGATGAAGGGGTTCTCGATGCGCGTGAAGGTTTTGAAGTCCTTCGTCTTCGCCATGCCGATGGCAGCACCGTAGAAATCGGTGCACCAAATGATGTAGTAGGTGTCATCCACTTTCACCAGACGCGGGTCATAGGCGTAGTGCGGCATTTTCGGGTTGCCGTTGTCATCCACAAAGGGCACTTTTTCGCGCTCGACGTCCCAGTGAATGCCGTCCTTGGAATGTCCGAGGTAGACATACGGGATGCCGTTGACCTGCTCGCCGCGCAGAACGGCAATGTAGCCATCCTCCCACGGCACAACGGCGGAGTTGAAGATGCGGGCAATTTCCGGCGTGGGGTTGCGCCCCATGACGGGGTTCTCGCTGTAACGCCAGACGGGGGAGGAAAGCTTGTAGTCAGCCGGCTTCTCCTGCCACGGAATGTTGGGAAGGGAGGGGACGTTGAGCATCTTGACAGCCATGTTCTCGTACCTCTTTCTTTTTTTCATCCTATTTTCAGCTTCGCCTGTCCCAATTTGCTCGCGCCTTTTTCCCTCTGGCGTTCGGTCGTTCCATTTAGCGTAGCGCTGCTACGCTGCATTTCACTCCCGTTAGCCAGAAGAAAAAATTCGCTTCGCATCTTGGGGCATTCTCAGCTGAAAATAGGATTGTTATGATAGGACAACTGATGGGGGACACGGAAAGCAGTTGCTCTCCGGGATTAGTGAATGACAGACACCGGCGCGGCGGAATCGCGGAAGACGCATTCGCCGCCAATCACCACGCGCCCGACGGTTTTGCGGTCGCCCGCGCAGCGCTCGCCAATCAGCTTGACCGCCATGCGGCACATCGCGGGGCAATTGACACGGAAGGTTGTCAGCGGCGGCGTGTTTCCAGCGGTCGGGCAGAAATCATCAAAGCCCACGACGGAAATGTCCTCCGGCACGCGGTAGCCGCGGCTTTGCAGGTCGGTAATCAGCGCCTGCGCGGACATATCGCAGTTCACGACGAACGCGGTCGGCATTTTCTCCGGCAGCTGGAAGGTGTGGAACATGCTTCCTTCCGGGTCGCGGTCGGAAAAAACGCATTCGGGGCGCACGGGCAAATCCTTCATCAGCATTGCGGAAAGGAAACCGAGGTAGCGTTCCATGATGGAGGACGTTGCCTTGATATCCCCGACGAAGCCGATGTCCCGATGCCCCTGCTCAATCAGCCAGTAGGTCAACTGCGCCGCGCCGAAAGCGTTGTCGCTGACAATGGCGTCAGTGGTGACAAAGGGGTCGTGGAAGTCCAGACAGATGACGGGCATTTCCTGCCGCGTCAGCAGCTGCATATACGGGGAGGTTAGCTGCCCCAGACAGATGAGCGCATCGACGTGGCGCGAACGCAGGAGATTCGGCAGGGTCAGCGCAGTCTGCATGTCATGCGTGACCAGCTCCATGATGCCGAAATGCCCCGCGTCGGTCAGCGCCTGCACGAGCTGCTTGTAGAAAGTTGCATAAAAGGACACGACGGAGAAAAAATTCTCCGGAATGAGGATGCCGACATCCAAGCCGGATGTGGGCGTGGTTTGCGGCGCGTTGGGGTTGACATAGCCGAGTTCGGATGCGCGGCGGATGATTTTCTGCCGCATTTCCTCACTCACGCCGGATTTTCCCGCGAGCGCCTTCGACACGGTGACGGCGCTGACCCCCAACTGCCGCCCAATGTCACGCATGGTGATACCGCTCATGGTGAAATAAAACCTCCAGATTTGTGGATGTTTGCGAGGGCAAAGTCGCTTTTTGATGGCTCTTGTTTTCTTTTAGACTTCTGGAGTATTGCTGCAGGGGTTTCGCCTCTGCGGAGGCGACAAGGGGGCAATGGAAACAGACGAAGTCTGCGGTTGCCCCCTTGACCCCTTCGCAGCGCACACTCCTGTTTATTGGTTTGTATTGCTGCTTGAGGGAACGAAAGGTACACTAACTAACTGGAGTAACAATAAAAACCTACTATGCAGGAGTGCACCGAAGGTTTCCAAAGGGCGATCGGAAAGCCCTTTGGTCGCTCCCGCAGGAGCGAAATCCCTGCGCAAGGCGAAAGCACATTCAGAAAGGTAAAAACAGCATGAATGCAAGCATCAGCGCGATAGCCGATGGAACATTACGCCAGATGTTCCATCACCCGCAGGCACATGCGGCTGTTGTGGTACGGACACTTCCACTCTTCCACAATCGGCTTGTCCGTCGGGATGCCTGATTCGGTCAGCGACCAGAACCATTCGCTGTTCGGACGCGGGTCAACGAAGGCGCGGCGGATGTAGGCAAACTGTGCTTCCGCCTGCCTCAGCCAAGTGGATGCGCCTGTCAGCTCGTAGGCATTCAGGAAGCCCAGCACCGTCTCCGCCTGTACCCACCAGACACGCGTGTGGTCAACTTTGCCCTCGACGACTTCGTTCTCCAAGCCGTGGTCGGTGAATGCGCGTTCGCGGACAGCTTCCGCCAGCGTCAGGCACATGTGCAGATACGGCGCGCGGTTTGATTCGGGCAGCAGCGTCTCTGCCGCGTCCCAAATCAGCCACGAGGCCTCAATGTCGTGCCCGAAGGACTGCATGTCCAGCAAAGAGCGGTAGTTGCGGTCGTAGAAGACCTCCAAGCGGCGCTTGCCCGGATTGTACATCACGTTCAGGAAACGCTCTAAGCAGACTTCTCCGGCGCGGCGCACAGCTTCGTCCGGCATGGCGCGGTATAATTCCGCATAGCCCTCCAAAACGTGCAGCAGCGTGTTCATCGTGCGGGACGCCGTCTCGTGGCGCTCCATCAGCTTCGGGTTGTCAGACAGCTTCTCGTTGCCGACGGGGGTGAAATCCGGCTCATAGGCTTCGCCGTAGCCGCCCGCGTCGCTGCATTTCGTCTCGATGAGGTTGAACAGCGCCATCGCCTTTTCGCGCGCGGGGATGTAATCCGGGTCGCTTTCGCCGATGGCGCGCATGTACGCCGCTAAGCCGTAAATCGCGAATGCCTGACAATAGGTGTGCTTTGTCTTGTCCAGCGGCTCACCGTCCGCCGTCACCGACCAGTACACGCCGCCGCGCTCGGTATCCTCAAAATGCGGCAGGAATGCGAACGCATGGCGCGCATAGCGCAGCAGGGATTTATCGCCCGTCACGCGCGCCGCCGTCGAGAACGTCCACAGAATGCGGCTGTTGAGGATGCAGCCCTTGTGTGCCCCGCGCTCCACGGACAGGTCATGATTCACATAGCCGAACCAGCCGCCGCGCTCCCAATCGGTCAGGTTCTCCCAGAAAGGCAGAATGGTCGTAAGCAGATGGTGCGAACAATCCTGACGAAACATGAAGCATTCCTCTCTTCCTGTTAGCTTAACAGTTAGGCATATGGGTATTATAACCCGGAAAAATGCCCTTGTCAAGCGGCAAAAGAAGAAAAAAGCTGATAAATATGGCGGAATTTTCACCGAAAGGAACAATGAAAGGAAACGACGTAAGGCTAACGTGTAAACTAATCAGCCGGCAGGAAAAAAAGCCGTGCAGGGGCTTGCTTTCACGGCGGAAATGTGGCACAATATAAGGTAGCATTGTGTGTAAACATGGTGCAGCTTTTGCAATTTGAAATTTGAAACTGGGAAAGAAATAGTGGAGGAAATCAATCAATGGCGGAAACACAGAAAATCGTCATTCTGAATTTCGGCGGACAGTACACGCAGCTGATTGCGCGGCGCGTGCGCGAATGCCATGTGTATTCCTGCGTCCTGCCCTATGACGCGAGCCTGGAGACGATTCGCGCGCAAAACCCCGTGGGCGTGATTCTCTCCGGCGGCCCGGCAAGCGTGCTGGAACAGGATGCCCCCCGCTGCGACGAGGGCGTGTATCAGCTGGGCGTGCCGGTGCTGGGCATCTGCTACGGAATGCAGCTGACGGCGTATTTGCTGGGCGGCACGGTGGAAAAGGCGGCACAGCGCGAGTATGGCCGAATCACCGTGACGATGGACGATAAGACGAGCCTGCTCTCCGGCATGTCGGATGCTTCCTCCTGCTGGCTGAGCCATACCTATCAGGTGAAGAAGTGCCCGGCTGGTTTCCACCCGATTGCGCACAGCACGAACTGCCCCGTTGCGGCGATGGCGAACGACAACAAGCGCATCTACGGCGTGCAGTTCCATCCGGAAGTGACCCACTCCGACGAGGGACGCGCGGTCATCGAGAACTTCCTGAATATCTGCGGCTGCGTGGGCGACTGGTCGATGGAAACCTACGCGCAGACGGCGATTGCCAACATCCGCGAAATCGTGGGCGACAAGGGCACCGTGCTGCTGGGACTTTCCGGCGGCGTGGACTCCTCCGTCGCGGCGGCGCTGATTTATAAGGCCATCGGCGACCGCCTGACCTGCGTCTACGTTGACCACGGCTTCATGCGCAAGGGCGAAACCGAGCAGGTGGTGAATGTGTTCACGCACACTTTCCCCGTGCGTCTGGTTGCGTCCGACGCCAGCAAAATCTTCTATGAGGACTTGAAGGGCGTTTCCGACCCCGAAACGAAGCGCAAGATTATCGGCCGTGACTTCCTGAAAGTATTCAAGGCGGAATCCGAAAAGCTCGGCAAGCTGGATTACTTCGCGCAGGGCACGATTTACCCGGACGTTATCGAGAGTGGTCAGGCGACGGGCGCGGCGGTCATCAAGAGCCACCACAACGTCGGCGGTCTGCCCAAGGAACTCGGCTTCACGCAGCTGATTGAGCCGCTGCGGATGCTGTTCAAGGACGAAGTGCGCGCGCTGGGCGAAACGCTGGGTCTCCCGCACGATCTTGTCTGGCGTCAGCCGTTCCCCGGCCCCGGTCTGGCGATTCGTGTCATCGGCGACCTGACCCCGGAAAAGGTGGAGATTGTCCGCGAGAGCGACGCGGTGCTGCGCGAGGAAATCGCCAAGGCCGGTCTGGATGCCGATATCCACCAGTATTTCACCGTCCTGACGGGCATCCGCTCCGTGGGCGTCATGGGCGACGAGCGGACGTACGACTACACCGTCGCCATCCGCGCGGTCACGACGGACGACTTCATGACCGCCGACTGGGCGCGCATCCCGTACGACGTCGTGCGCACGATTTCCGCAAGGATTGTCAATGAGGTGCCGCATGTGAACCGCGTCGTGCTGGACGTGACGACCAAGCCGCCGGCGAGTATTGAGTGGGAATAATGAAAAAGTGGATGTGAAGGGCTGCAAAACCTTGAAAACACGCACTTTTTCAAAACAGGATTGCCTGTTTGGTAGCAAGATGATAGCAGACGCGGCGTTCGTGCTATTCTGATGTGTCGGATGGCGCGAATGGCTTGCGGGTGCTGGAATATAACTTTATAGGATGAAAAAGGCTCTGCTGACTTCCGTGAAGGAAGAACGGCAGAGCCTTTTGCTGTTACTCGGATTGATTTGTGGGAAAATTGGTGAATATATCGGGGGGATATGGTGCCAGTGACCGGTACATCATTTGTGCGGTGTTGCCTTAAAATTTTACCATGGAGAGTATTGACAAAATGGAAGAACTTATGTACACTAAATATGCAATTTAACTGTTTGAATTTAACAAAAAGATGGAGAGATACTATGAAGAAGTGGTACGCGAAGTCGAAGCGTCCCGGACGCAAGCAGGTGGAGGTGAAGGAACATCTTTGCGCGGTGGGAGAATTGAGCAAAGAGTATGGAAGACAACTGGGCATGGAAAAAGAAACGGAAATGGCCGGAACGGTTCATGATGCTGGCAAGCTCACAGATAAATTCCAAGATGTTTTGGAAGGAAACGCATCCAGAGTAGACCATGCAAGGGTGAGCGCTGCGTTTTTGCGGTGGTTTCTGATTGCTACACAAAAATGCACAAGTAAGGAGATTGCAAGTACCAATTACGCGCCCATTTTAGAGGCAATCAATGCACATCATGGAACGCTGCTCTGCTACGACCAGCTGAAGTATTCGCTGCGTGAATGCATGACAGCGCAAAAGTGGTTGGAAGGCAATGATGGAAAGGAGGTTGCATTAACAGGAAAAGAAAATTACCGTGTGCTTGCGGAGATATTTCATGAAGAACTTCCGCAGTGGGAATGTCCTGAACCTAAGATCATGACGCTTGGGGAAGAAGAACGGATGCTTTGGTCGCGAATGCTGCTTTCTTGCTTGGTGGATGCAGATTACACCGCATCAGCGGAAGAGGATGGAGAAATCATCCCGGAGCCGCCGAAATGTGATGCGGAAAACTGGCTGGAGCGCTTAAATGCGCATCGGGCGGAACTGGCCAGGAACTCAACGGCTGATAAAAAACTCAATGCACTGCGGAATGAGTTGTTTGAAACGTGCGGCAGGGCGGGGGATCATGCGCCGGGGATTTACACCCTGACAGCGCCTACTGGCACAGGAAAAACGCTGGCCTTGCTGCATTTTGCGCTGCGCCAATGCCGCAAGAACGGTCAGCAGCGAATCATCATTGTGCTGCCGTTTATTACGCTGACGGAACAGAATGCAATTGAATATCGGAAAATCCTTGGGGATGACGTTTTGCTGGAAGATCATAGCCAACGGCAGCTGACAGAAGAGCAGCGAAAGTTTGCACAGCGCTGGGATATGCCAGTCATTGTGACCACATCCGTGCGATTTTTCGAGGGGCTGTTTGCGGCAAAAGCCCCGAATCTTCGGAAACTGCATCGGTTGGCGAATTCTGTAATCATTTTCGATGAAGCGCAGAGCTTGTCTGCAGAATTGTTTCCTGCGACGCTCAAAACCATTCAGGCACTTTGCAATCTGCCGAAGAAAAATGTGACGATGCTCTTTTCTACGGCGACACAGCCGGATTATCAATCAATCCCTAATCTTACTTGGCATGCTACGGAGATTTGTCCGAACCATGCCGATATGTATCAGCAACTTCGCCGCGTTCAGGTGACATGGCGAGTTTTGCCGAATGAGAGAATCTCGTGGGAAGAAATTGCGCAGAAAATGGCGGCACAGCGGAGCATCTGCACCATTGTGAACATGAAAAAGCACGCGAAGAAGCTGTTTGATGCGCTGAAATTGGTATGTGAGACGGAATCAGTATTCTACATCACGACGGAATTGTGTCCGGCACATCGGCGCGTCGTGATAGAGCAAGTCAAAAAGCGGCTGCGCGACGGCTTGCCTTGCCGTGTGGTTGCGACGCAGTGCATCGAAGCGGGGGTGGATTTGGACTTTGACAGCGTTTTCCGCGCGCTGGCCCCGCTGGAATCAATCATTCAGGCGGCGGGAAGATGCAATCGAAACGGCCGCCATCCCGAAGGCGGGCAAGTGCTTGTGTTCCTTCCGGATGAAGACAATTTGTATCCGGATAATTGGTATAACAAGGCAGCAACGCTGGTTAGTGCATTGCATATTGAGAAACCGATTGACTTGATGAATCCGAGCGACATTCAGCGCTACTATCAGAAGCTCTTTTGGAAGCTGAAAGGGAAGAAGGAACTGAGCGAGGCCATCCAAATGCAGGATTATGCAGGGGTCGAGAAAAACTATCGCATTATCAAGAATGATGGCGTGCAGGTGCTTGTGCCATATGAACCTGAAAACAAGCTGTTTGAGAAGCTGAAGGAAGAAGCCTTGGAAAACGGCGTGACGGCGAAGTGGATGCATGAAGCTGCAAAGCTGTGCGTGACTGCATATGCGAATGATGACTTCAACTGTTATGTGGAGCAGCTGTATTTTGCGGGAAAGCGGAATGAGAGCAGGCAGCCATCCGGCTATTGGGTGCTTCGCAGGAAGGATGATTATCATATGGATACGGGGATGCAGTTGAAAAACGACCTCCCAATATGGTGAAAAAAATGCTTATATACCAGATTTGCCATTGACAATTCATGCGAATTATATTATATTTGTACTGACAGCTTGAAACACTGATAGGGTAACAAGCTGAGAATTGAAATAGTACAAAGATAATGCTATCCTCTCTGCTGATTTGGCAGAGAGAAGAACATGGAGGTGATGAAAAATCATGGAGATTTCAGTGACCGTTTGGGGTGACTTGGCGTGCTTCACTTCGCCGACCACGAAAGTTGAAAGGCTTTCGCAGGCAGTCCCAACACCATCAGCAGCACGAGGCATACTGTCAAGTATTTACAGCAAAAGGACAGAATTTTTTTGGATGGTTACAAAAATTGAGGTGCTGAAGCCGATTCGCTATATCAGCGTCAGGCGCAACGAAGTGAAGTCCATATTGGGCAATAATATGGAACCAATCAGCGCAGAGGATGAGCGGACACAGCGGCAAACGGTTTTCCTGTATGATGTCCGCTACCGCATTACCGCGCAGATTGTGCCGCGGCCGGATTATCATGGTACGGCAGAGCAGCTGTATGCACAGGCTGAACGGCGAATTAAAGGTGGCAAGTGCTTTTGCCAGCCTGCGCTCGGCTTAAGGGAATGCGTCGCGTACTTTTCTGAAAGTGACCCGAACGAAAAGCCGATTCAGCAAGACATGGATTTGGGCTTGATGGTGTACGACATTTTTGACCTGCATGACGCGGAGGTTCGCAAGAAAACGCGGACAAGGCTGTCCCTGTATCATGCGGTGATGAAGCAGGGCGTCATTGAAGTGCCGCCCTATGATAGCCCGGAAGTCCTGAAGGGGGATGCAATATGCTGAAACCGCTGTACGATTATGCCATGCGTTACCAGCTGCTGCCGCCTCCGGGCATGGTGAAAAAGACGGTAAAGGCATGGGTTTGCCTTGGCGCAAATGGCACGTTCCTTGGCGTGAGGCAGGACGGCGAGGATGAATACTTTTGCCCTGACGGTGGAAGCCTGACACATGGTGATAAGTGTAATGTGCTTGTAGAAAAGTACGAAATTGTTTTCTGGAAAGAGGTTCAGCAAGAAGAAATAGAGAGCAACGAAGAAAATAAAAAGCCGAAACGAAAAATGCTCAAGCATCAGTTCTATCTTGACTCCCTTCAGCTGGCAGCGCAGAAAGTGCCTGAATTATCAACTTGTGTACGGCTGTTGGAGGACGAAATTTGCTGTGAGCAAGTGCGGCAGGAATTGATACGACTGAAAATCAAACCATCTGACACGGTTTCTTTTGAAATTGCAGGAACACCCATTGTTGAAATTCCAAAGGTGCAGGAATGGTGGCGGGAGTTCCGTCAGCAGTTCGCACGGCACGGCGCGGCAGAAAGCCTGTGCCTGATTACAGGAGAAAGAACGACGCCTGTTGCTACCCTGCCACTCATTACGGGTTTTCAGGAAGTTGGGGGAAATGGATTGCTGCCACTGTTCTGTTTTGATAAGGCAGCATTCCGCTCATATGGGCTGAAGCAATCGGCGAATGCGCCTGTTTCTTCGGAAGCAATTGATGCGGTGAAAGCGGCGCTTGACCATCTCATGTCAAGCGAAACGCTCTCTCCGACGCTGGCGGGAATGCGCTTTGTTCATTGGTTTGACAGCTATGTTCCCTTGGAAAGCGACCTGATAAAGCAAGCTGTGGGTGGTAACTCTGGAAACCATGAAAATCAGGAAGAAGAACAGCTGATAGAGGATGCTGATGAATACAATGATGAAGAAAGTGATGAGACGGTAGAAGTGCCGTCGAATCCTGATGCTGAACGCGATATTCCAGCTAAACGTCTTGTAAGCATTGAAAGCGGGGAAGCTGCAACAGCGATTCCAGCCAGCACACAGTATTATATTCTGCTGCTGTCCGGCGTCAAAGGGCGTGCGCGGATTCACAGCTATGATCATGGTAATTACGGTGAATTAGAGAAGAATATCCAGCAATGGCGCAATGACTTGCAAATGGTCGATCTCGGTGGAACGGGATTCACAAAAATTAATTCGCTGAAAGCAATGATGATTCGCTTGAAACCGGAACGAAAAAGTAAAAAAAGCGAAACGAAAAAAGAATTTTTCGAGCGAATGAGAAAGGAACTTTCAGGAATTACGCCAGCGGTGCTGCACGCAATCTTGACGGACAGTATGCTGCCGGATTCCGTGGCGGTTCGTGCGCTGCGATACATTCGCAATCAAATGGCCAGTGCCAGCGAAGAAGATAAACATGCGCCCGTGCCCGATGCAATGTGCTGCCAATGGCTGAAAGTATGGCTGATTCGGAAAAACAATCGAAAGGAAGGCGTGATAGAAGCTATGTATCAGGCGGAAAATACGAATGTTGCGTACCGCTGCGGCGCGTGGGTCGCCGTGTACGCGAGTATGCAGCAGTTTGCAATGAGAGATGTTCAGGCAGGTATTGTACAGCGCTACTATGCATCTGCTTGTCAGATGCCAGCGCTGGTGCTGGGGCAGCTGTCAATTCTCTCCGTGCCGCACCAGGACAAAATCAAGGGCGACTATCTGAAGATGTATCTGGAAATGCTGGATAAGGTGACTTGTGACATTGGGGAGATCCCCACCATGCTGAACTTGGAGCAGCAGGCTTACTTTGCGCTGGGGTATCGCCAAATGACAGCGGAGTTGAATCGGAAACTCAATGAACTGCGGAAATTGAAGAAAGAACAGAAAGCTGCGGCAGAAACGGACGAGGAGGAATAAGAAAATGGCACTGCAGAACCGTTACGAATTTATGTACTATGTTGCTTGCACCAATGCCAACCCGAACGGCGACCCGGATATGGGCAACATGCCCCGGATTGACCCGCAGACCATGCAGGGATTTATCACCGACGTGGCCACGAAACGCCGCATTCGCAACTATATTGAGATTGCTTATCCGGGCGTGCCGGGCATGGGGATTTTCGTGCAGAAGGCGGTGAATCTGAATAAGCAGATTGCGCTGGCAAAGCGCGAAGCGGGGATTGAAGGTGCGAAAGAAAAAAATCCGGTTTATGCGGCACGCAAAAAAGCGTGTGAACTCTTCTACGATGTGCGCACCTTTGGGGCTGTGATGTCTACTGGCCCCAATGCGGGGCAAGTCCGCGGTCCTGTTCAACTTGCTTTCGGCAAGAGTTTGGATTCGGTACTGCCGCTGGACATATCCATCACGCGCATGGCGGCGGCATTGGGCGGAAATGACAAATCCTACGAGGAATATGAGAAAGCGGAACAGGAAGCGTCTGAAGATAAGCTGCGCACGATGGGACGCAAGCAGATTATCCCCTTTGGTCTGTATGAGGTGCGTGGCTTCATCAGCGCGAATCTTGCAGCGGAAACGGGATTCGATGAAGCTGATATGAAGGCGCTGTTTGAGGCGATTCTCAACATGTATGAGCATGACCGTTCGGCGAGCAAGGGCGAAATGGAGGTTGTTTCTCCGCTCATCATCTTCAAGCACGAAGGAACGGATACGAATCCTGAACAGCGCGCACGTCAAGCCAAATTGGGCTGTGCACCGGCGCATAAACTCTTTGAACTGGTGACGGTGCAGAAGAAGGTGGATTTCCCCCGCAATTATCGTGACTATGAAGCAAAGGTGGCGCTGGATAAGGTGCCTGCGGGGGTGCGGATGGGTTTCTTGAACAATCCTTACGGGGAGATTGTCTGGGATGAACTGCCGCAGGGAGAAAGCTGGTTTACCCGTGGATGACGAGCAGGAGTATCTTCCGTTATCGTGGCTGTCGCAGGCAGATTACTGTCTGCGGCGCGCCGCGCTGCTGCTGAATGAACGTGTATGGGTAGAAAATGTCGAGACGGCGAAAGGTCGCGCCGAGCATGAACGGGTTCATACACAGCGCGTGGAGCGGCGCGGCGATTTCGTGAAGCTCTACGAGAACAGTGTCTTTTCGGACGAAATGCAAATCAGCGGAAAATGCGACTGCATTGAAGCGGTGCGGGATGAAAACGGCTGCACGATTCCCGCAGTGGATTTCCCGGTGCGGCTGCTGCCGGTGGAGTACAAGCATGGGAAGATACGCGATGAATCAGAATACAAGATTCAGCTTTGCGCGGAGGCGATGTGCTTAGAGGAAATGTATCACACGACGATCCCGGCAGGCGCGCTGTTCTACATTACCGCGCATCGCAGAGTGGATGTGGAACTTGATGAAGCGCTGCGTGAACAGGTACGGCAGACTGTGCAGAAACTCTGGAAAGTCCGCCGCGAAATGCTGATTCCGTCGGCAGTTTACGGCCCGAAATGCAAACGTTGCTCGATGCAGGAATACTGTATGCCGAAGGTAAAAACATCCGCGAAGGAATATTGCAAGGCGCTTCTTCTTGAAGCAGAGAGGGTGGAGACGGAATGAAAAAATTACTGGAAACCCTCTATGTGACAACGCCAGACAGCTACCTTTTCTGCCGCAACGAGAATATCTGCGTGAAAATTGGCGGCGAAGAGAAAGCAAGCGTGCCAGCGGTAATGCTGGACGGAATCGTGTGCTTTGGGGAAATGACAGTCTCCACACCGCTGATTGGTTTCTGCGCTGAGCACGGGATTACGCTGACGTTCCTATCGTCGAATGGACGCTTTTACAGCCGCATTTGCGGGCCGGTCAGCGGCAATGTACTGCTGAGAAAAAAGCAGTATCAAGCGCTGGATGATGATGACTTCCGCATGAAATTCGTGCAGAACCTCCTGGTGGGCAAGCTGCTCAACGAGAAAAATGTATTGATGCGCGCGGCACGGACGCAGGATGCGGCAACAGCAGAGAGTCTTCGAGCAGCCTGCCAGTCTATTAGCCAGTATGCAGCACAGCTGGAGACATGCGCAGGTGTTGACCAAATGCGCGGCATCGAAGGAGCCGCCGCAAAATGCTACTTTGCGCATTTTGACGACATGATTTCCCCACAATGCCCCTTCCAGTTTGTGGAGCGAAGCAGACGACCGCCGCGCAATGAAGTGAATGCAGTCCTGTCGTTTATGTACACGCTGCAAACGCGGGACATTCAAGCGGCACTTGAAACGGTAGGCTTAGATCCAGCGGCTGGATGGATGCACACGCTCCGACCGGGACGGCCGTCGCTGGCGCTGGACTTGCTGGAAGAGTTCCGAGCGCCGCTGTGCGACCGGCTGGCGCTGTCGCTGTTCAACAAACGTCAGCTGACGGATAAGGACTTTGAGTACGATTCGCTGGCTGTTATGCTGAACGAGCGCGGGCGCAAAACGGTACTTACCGCATGGCGTGACCGAAAGCAGGAAGAAATCACACATCCGTATCTCGGAGAAAAAATCCAAGTAGGGCTGATTGCTTATGTACAGGCCATGATGCTGGCGCGTGTCTTGCGCGGGGATCTTGATTGCTATCCGCCGTTTGTCTGGAGGTGAAAAAATGTTGGTTGTTGTTACTTATGATGTGAATACAGCAACCGAGGCGGGAGCAGCGCGGCTTAGGCGTGTAGCGAAACTCTGCGAACGCTATGGACGGCGTGTTCAGAACTCTGTATTTGAAGTCCTGCTTGATGCAGCACAGCTGACGGCGCTCAAGGCGCAATTGGCAGCGACAATTGATGCAGAACATGACTCCGTTCGCTTCTATCGCCTTGGCAATAGTTACAAGGAGCGCATTGATGTGCTTGGTTGCACTGCGCGCATTGAAGCTGGAGAACTGCTGATGTTATAGCGGAAGCTGAAAACACTCTTTTCAGCGCATGTGAATCATACATGAATGGCCGACCGTCTCGCGCAGCGTGATGTCAAAATTCAAACGATGATTCTATGAAATATCACCAAAATAATCTCGACAAATTGCGTGGCACGATTGTTAAGCCATGCTGATTTGTAAGGGTTGAACAAAAGATTTGCAGAAATTGCATATCTTTTGCCGTCGCCCCTCGCGGAGGGGCGTGAATTGAAATACTCCCAAACCAATCATCGTGCCGAAAAGCACCGCCGTCGCCCCTCGCGGAGGGGCGTGAATTGAAATCACTATGCAGCGGGATAAAACTGGAAACGTGGCGCGTCGCCCCTCGCGGAGGGGCGTGAATTGAAATATGTCCCGCGCATCGGACGTGATGCGGAAAACCGTCGCCCCTCGCGGAGGGGCGTGAATTGAAATACGATGCCAGAGCCTTCACGATGGACGATGCACCGTCGCCCCTCGCGGAGGGGCGTGAATTGAAATATGGGGACGCAGGAGTTCCAGACGATGGCGGCAAAGTCGCCCCTCGCGGAGGGGCGTGAATTGAAATTAATATCTGGGACGGCATCAAGCAGGCGTGGGAAGGTCGCCCCTCGCGGAGGGGCGTGAATTGAAATACGTCTCGCTGATACGTTGCCGTCGCGCCAGCGCCGGTCGCCCCTCGCGGAGGGGCGTGAATTGAAATCTGCTTCGTAGTGCTGATATGCTCGGACTGTGACGTCGCCCCTCGCGGAGGGGCGTGAATTGAAATATCACGATGTCGCTTGCTTCCCTCACTGATACCGTCGCCCCTCGCGGAGGGGCGTGAATTGAAATACTGATTCCGCAGAAGCGGATGCCGCCGACAAGAAGTCGCCCCTCGCGGAGGGGCGTGAATTGAAATCGGTGCGGAATACACCAGCATATCGGGGTCATGTCGCCCCTCGCGGAGGGGCGTGAATTGAAATTTGAAAACCGCATCTTCTTCGTTCACGATGCCATGTCGCCCCTCGCGGAGGGGCGTGAATTGAAATACGGTCGCCAAAAAACAAACCGACGAGTATGCCGTCGCCCCTCGCGGAGGGGCGTGAATTGAAATTATGGGAGGACATCAAAGGCGCGGCTTCCACGGCATGTCGCCCCTCGCGGAGGGGCGTGAATTGAAATGCGGGTATCAACCCGTATACGGGCTACGGTGCAGTCGCCCCTCGCGGAGGGGCGTGAATTGAAATAGATTGACTGCCGCACCCATGACTGCCGCTTGAGTCGCCCCTCGCGGAGGGGCGTGAATTGAAATATTCGCCCCCGTGCTGTGTACCTGTACCCCGACTGTCGCCCCTCGCGGAGGGGCGTGAATTGAAATCACAGCTTTTGTGCAAGCGTGGATAATCGACACTCGTCGCCCCTCGCGGAGGGGCGTGAATTGAAATCATTGCACGTTGCGTCGGACAGTTGTACATTGCGCGTCGCCCCTCGCGGAGGGGCGTGAATTGAAATGAGCCAAAACGCCACATCGCGCCCTGCGGAAATCGTCGCCCCTCGCGGAGGGGCGTGAATTGAAATCTCATGGTTGACGAAGTTTTGTTCCGCTTGCATCGTCGCCCCTCGCGGAGGGGCGTGAATTGAAATAACTTGCAGCGCGCAGCAATCCTTGACGAGGTTCGTCGCCCCTCGCGGAGGGGCGTGAATTGAAATACGTCCATCGACACCGTGACATAGCGCAGGAATTGTCGCCCCTCGCGGAGGGGCGTGAATTGAAATTTCCGGAAGCCGGAAGTTGCCGGAACGCACCGAGTCGCCCCTCGCGGAGGGGCGTGAATTGAAATGATGTATAACCGCTGTTCCGGGCGGTATGACGTGTCGCCCCTCGCGGAGGGGCGTGAATTGAAATTCGACGGGTGTTGCAAGCGATGTCAAAACATACGTCGCCCCTCGCGGAGGGGCGTGAATTGAAATGTTTTGATTTGCGATAGCGCCGCCGACAACTTCCGTCGCCCCTCGCGGAGGGGCGTGAATTGAAATTGCGTGTCCGAGCGCAAGCGGAAGATGCCGACGCTGTCGCCCCTCGCGGAGGGGCGTGAATTGAAATAGACAGCACGTTGTTAAGCAGCGAAATCGCGGGGTCGCCCCTCGCGGAGGGGCGTGAATTGAAATGCTGGAGATGAACCCGGTAGAAATAGCGGCGCGAGTCGCCCCTCGCGGAGGGGCGTGAATTGAAATGAAATAGCGGCGCGATTCATGGCGAATGAATCCGGTCGCCCCTCGCGGAGGGGCGTGAATTGAAATACAGAGCCAAGCGAGTTACGCCGCGTCACAGGAGTCGCCCCTCGCGGAGGGGCGTGAATTGAAATGCCTTGCTGGTAAAGCTCATTTATTTGCTCCTTCCGGTCGCCCCTCGCGGAGGGGCGTGAATTGAAATGGGCAAGAAGCCGTCGGCATGGTACGCGAGAAGATGTCGCCCCTCGCGGAGGGGCGTGAATTGAAATTATATGCTCTCCGAAATGTACTTCGCCAAGCCTGTCGCCCCTCGCGGAGGGGCGTGAATTGAAATAGCGCCACGCGGCGAATCGTACACGCTCACCGTCAGTCGCCCCTCGCGGAGGGGCGTGAATTGAAATGGTGTCAGCGTCCACCATGGCGCGAACGGCAAAGTCGCCCCTCGCGGAGGGGCGTGAATTGAAATTTGTGCATCGTGCAGGGATGCACAGACCGCGCGTCGCCCCTCGCGGAGGGGCGTGAATTGAAATGCTCTCCTTGACCCCTTCGCTACTCTGCGTTTGTCGCCCCTCGCGGAGGGGCGTGAATTGAAATACCATTCGGCTGACATCCCCACCGCCCCGGCGAATGTCGCCCCTCGCGGAGGGGCGTGAATTGAAATCAAAATCATTTCTTTCCCCGCCCCCGCCGCGCCGTCGCCCCTCGCGGAGGGGCGTGAATTGAAATCTTGACGCTGCTGGATTCTTTTATAGCGGGCGTAGTCGCCCCTCGCGGAGGGGCGTGAATTGAAATAGGAGGAAAAAACCATGAACACCTACACCTTTGCCGTCGCCCCTCGCGGAGGGGCGTGAATTGAAATGGTTTCCAGCCCATCCTGATGCGCGGTAAACTCGTCGCCCCTCGCGGAGGGGCGTGAATTGAAATTCAAATGTGCAGTTGTTGATGATTTTTTCGCTCTGTCGCCCCTCGCGGAGGGGCGTGAATTGAAATAGGCGGCGCGCCCATGCTGGATGCCCGCCGACGAGTCGCCCCTCGCGGAGGGGCGTGAATTGAAATAAGAGGTTTTCCAGCGCCCGAACGGATTCTTTTGGTCGCCCCTCGCGGAGGGGCGTGAATTGAAATTTCCGTTTCCGGCGCGGCTGCCACAATCGCGCCGTCGCCCCTCGCGGAGGGGCGTGAATTGAAATAAACACGCCGCTGAGACCGTCCAGCGCAAACCCGGCGTCGCCCCTCGCGGAGGGGCGTGAATTGAAATGCGCGGCTGCGCGTTTTCGGCGCAGCGGTAAGTCGCCCCTCGCGGAGGGGCGTGAATTGAAATAGCCCCTGCGTATTCTGGAGGCGCAGAAGCATGTTCGTCGCCCCTCGCGGAGGGGCGTGAATTGAAATAGCTGGTCGGCTGGTCGGCTGATGGTGCTGGTCGGGTCGCCCCTCGCGGAGGGGCGTGAATTGAAATAGATTTATCTGACTTGTCTTTATTATAGTCAGATTTGTCGCCCCTCGCGGAGGGGCGTGAATTGAAATACAGTTTTTGCCGTTGCCTTGATGATGGTGTACGTCGTCGCCCCTCGCGGAGGGGCGTGAATTGAAATGTTTTGGCTTGCTTCCTGCCCGGAGCGGCGGCGCGTCGCCCCTCGCGGAGGGGCGTGAATTGAAATAACACCGGGGTAGTAACCATCGTTCGAGATGCCGAGTCGCCCCTCGCGGAGGGGCGTGAATTGAAATAGACGTGCCGTCCCAGTTGCTCCAAGTGCGGACGTCGCCCCTCGCGGAGGGGCGTGAATTGAAATATCCGCAGCGGGCGGAACGGCATTCTCGCCCTGGTCGCCCCTCGCGGAGGGGCGTGAATTGAAATTTGCAGGGCAAACGTTGTCGGAAAGCCACAAAAGTCGCCCCTCGCGGAGGGGCGTGAATTGAAATATCGGCGTGGCGACGGCGCTGTCCTCCGTGGGCGTCGCCCCTCGCGGAGGGGCGTGAATTGAAATAGCAGAAGCGCCAGCGGCCGCCAGAGCCGCCAGCGTCGCCCCTCGCGGAGGGGCGTGAATTGAAATATCGTCGGATGTGCCGCTGTCCCCGCGCATCGCGTCGCCCCTCGCGGAGGGGCGTGAATTGAAATCGGTACCACCCGCGTTCCCTTGCGTCGCTGGTGAAGTCGCCCCTCGCGGAGGGGCGTGAATTGAAATAGCAACACGCGCCTGATGGAGGACGCGGTGGCGGGTCGCCCCTCGCGGAGGGGCGTGAATTGAAATTGTTTTCATCGTTGTCATCGTTCATGACGAGTCGTCGCCCCTCGCGGAGGGGCGTGAATTGAAATATTTGGCGGTGCTGTTCAAACAGCGCCGCGCTGTCGCCCCTCGCGGAGGGGCGTGAATTGAAATTTGTCATTGCAGTTCGTACCAATCGAGGAACGTCAGTCGCCCCTCGCGGAGGGGCGTGAATTGAAATAGCTGTGGAGCAATGCAGACGTATTGTTGCGATATGTCGCCCCTCGCGGAGGGGCGTGAATTGAAATGCTCATTTTTTCGCAACCCACCCGCAAAAATTCAGGTCGCCCCTCGCGGAGGGGCGTGAATTGAAATAAGGCGAATGCACGGCACTGTGGGGATGCCGAGCGTCGCCCCTCGCGGAGGGGCGTGAATTGAAATTACTTGCCGTACCCGGCTTCCTTTGCTTTCGCAAGTCGCCCCTCGCGGAGGGGCGTGAATTGAAATGATTCCGGGGCGGAATTCCGCAGCGCCCATCATGTCGCCCCTCGCGGAGGGGCGTGAATTGAAATTTGGCGCGGTAGTCCGCCGCGTAGTAGCCGCGCGTCGCCCCTCGCGGAGGGGCGTGAATTGAAATCATTCGGGCGAACTGCTTGAAGCTGGTGCAGGAGTCGCCCCTCGCGGAGGGGCGTGAATTGAAATAGCGTCGCTCATGGTGGACTGTCCGGCAATGTAGTCGCCCCTCGCGGAGGGGCGTGAATTGAAATACAGAAGCCGCCGAAGCTGCCCAGCGGGAAGAAGTGTCGCCCCTCGCGGAGGGGCGTGAATTGAAATACAAACTCGCCATTCAGACGAGAATTGATGTTCGTCGCCCCTCGCGGAGGGGCGTGAATTGAAATTCTCACGCAGGCGGCTCATCGTGGCGGACACAGCCGTCGCCCCTCGCGGAGGGGCGTGAATTGAAATAGCCGACCGGGCACCTATCTGTACGACTGCTGCCAGTCGCCCCTCGCGGAGGGGCGTGAATTGAAATAAGTTCTGGCTGACACCGGCTCAGCGTGCGGCGCTGAGTCGCCCCTCGCGGAGGGGCGTGAATTGAAATATCTATCTGGTGGAGGGCGAAAAGGACGTTGCTAGTCGCCCCTCGCGGAGGGGCGTGAATTGAAATAGGCAGACGCTTTGCCGAGCGCGCTGCACGATCGGTCGCCCCTCGCGGAGGGGCGTGAATTGAAATAAACACGCCGCTGAGACCGTCCAGCGCAAACCCGTCGCCCCTCGCGGAGGGGCGTGAATTGAAATACATAGGTTTCGTTCTCCGCGCCGCCAGGCGGCGTCGCCCCTCGCGGAGGGGCGTGAATTGAAATTGTTGCTGCTAATCTCAGGAGATTTTACAAGAAAGTCGCCCCTCGCGGAGGGGCGTGAATTGAAATAGAACATGCGCCGCCTGTACATCATGCGCCGCGGTCGCCCCTCGCGGAGGGGCGTGAATTGAAATACCCCCGCCGCTGACCCGAAAGCTGCACGCGCCGCGTCGCCCCTCGCGGAGGGGCGTGAATTGAAATGGGCAGAATGCAAAGCTGGAACAAGAAATTAACGTCGCCCCTCGCGGAGGGGCGTGAATTGAAATGAAGAAAATGACCTCACAAGGCGCATATCCGTCGTCGCCCCTCGCGGAGGGGCGTGAATTGAAATTACCCTGTAATAGCTTCTCCGTCTGTTGATTGCGTCGCCCCTCGCGGAGGGGCGTGAATTGAAATTGATAGGAAAGTCGGAACTGTACCAGCGCTTGAGTCGCCCCTCGCGGAGGGGCGTGAATTGAAATGAAATAGTAAATTTGTTCAGCGTTCAGCCCTGTGGTCGCCCCTCGCGGAGGGGCGTGAATTGAAATCGCCCTATGTGTACATCAGCGGCAGCGCGCGGAAGTCGCCCCTCGCGGAGGGGCGTGAATTGAAATTTGTCCCGGCGTGGACTTCCTTGACTTTTGCAGCGTCGCCCCTCGCGGAGGGGCGTGAATTGAAATAAAACATACACCTCTTTCGCGTCGAGGAATGCTTGTCGCCCCTCGCGGAGGGGCGTGAATTGAAATGCAAGCCTGAGTGGCAAGGTTGTAGTTCACGCCCTGGTCGCCCCTCGCGGAGGGGCGTGAATTGAAATTCGCCGTAGGTGTAATCGGCGTACCATGTGCGTCCGTCGCCCCTCGCGGAGGGGCGTGAATTGAAATTGTCCGCGAATGCCGCTTGCCACGTTACAACGCCGTCGCCCCTCGCGGAGGGGCGTGAATTGAAATCGCCTCAACGCTGATGATTTGCGGGCGCTGCTCTTGTCGCCCCTCGCGGAGGGGCGTGAATTGAAATTCGAATGAAATGCGCAAGCTGCAAACGAACCTCGTCGCCCCTCGCGGAGGGGCGTGAATTGAAATATGTCTCGCGCATCGGACGTGATGCGGAAGACTTTGGTCGCCCCTCGCGGAGGGGCGTGAATTGAAATACCGTCGCGCTGCCGGAACGAATCACGCGGTAGTGTCGCCCCTCGCGGAGGGGCGTGAATTGAAATATAGCGACAGTTATCGGCGGCATTACAGCCCAAGTCGCCCCTCGCGGAGGGGCGTGAATTGAAATCTTTTCGTTCTCCCTGCCCATCCGCAGCGTATGCGTCGCCCCTCGCGGAGGGGCGTGAATTGAAATGTTTTCCACCCACTGCGACACCATCACATAGCGGTGTCGCCCCTCGCGGAGGGGCGTGAATTGAAATACTCATCGTCGTCTTCCTCCTCCGGCGCGTCCGGGTGTCGCCCCTCGCGGAGGGGCGTGAATTGAAATAAACTCATTTGTTCGCTCCTTCCGGCGCAACTGCGGTCGCCCCTCGCGGAGGGGCGTGAATTGAAATGATGTAGTAGGGGTCGAGACCAATTTCAGGCGTATGTCGCCCCTCGCGGAGGGGCGTGAATTGAAATATATCTCGCGCCGCTCTCCTGCGTTCTGCCCGATTGTCGCCCCTCGCGGAGGGGCGTGAATTGAAATCGTTGTTCTCTGTAATCAGCCCTTTCAGCGCTGGTCGCCCCTCGCGGAGGGGCGTGAATTGAAATCTCCCTCTTCGATAAACACTCGGATGTTTCCAGTCGCCCCTCGCGGAGGGGCGTGAATTGAAATTTGCATTGCAAGCCCAATCAGGCTCTTTTCCGCGGTCGCCCCTCGCGGAGGGGCGTGAATTGAAATTGGTCGGACGGCAAGTACGAGACGGACGCCATCGGTCGCCCCTCGCGGAGGGGCGTGAATTGAAATCCACGGTGAACTGATTGCCGAACAGCAGGCAAGTCGCCCCTCGCGGAGGGGCGTGAATTGAAATGGAGTGCCAATGCCCGGCGCAACCGTGTAGGACGTGTCGCCCCTCGCGGAGGGGCGTGAATTGAAATATCAACCAGATTGCCTTTGACCGCATTCTGCGCGGGTCGCCCCTCGCGGAGGGGCGTGAATTGAAATGGTTCTCCATTTTTCTCACCTCCTGACCTGCGCAGTCGCCCCTCGCGGAGGGGCGTGAATTGAAATATCCACGCGCGCTGTGTATTCCGCGCTTGATAGTCGCCCCTCGCGGAGGGGCGTGAATTGAAATAAAATTTTGTCTTGCATTCCGCAACTTGCACGCAAGTCGCCCCTCGCGGAGGGGCGTGAATTGAAATTCGTGCGCCTTGCCGCCGATGCAGATGTGCGGCATGTCGCCCCTCGCGGAGGGGCGTGAATTGAAATGCGCGGAATAATTTTGATACCGGGTACGACTTCGTCGCCCCTCGCGGAGGGGCGTGAATTGAAATGCAGCGCTCTCCGCTATCCAGATATGCCCCGCAAAGTCGCCCCTCGCGGAGGGGCGTGAATTGAAATGCCGCTGTCCATGCTTTCGCCCAGCGTCACCGCCTCGTCGCCCCTCGCGGAGGGGCGTGAATTGAAATGCGTTCCTCTCCGTAACAATTAGTTACGGCCGATGTCGCCCCTCGCGGAGGGGCGTGAATTGAAATCAATTTCCTCGTCGGACAGCTCCTCGATGTCTTGTCGCCCCTCGCGGAGGGGCGTGAATTGAAATATCGATGGTTTTGATTTTCCGCACCCAGTTTCCGTCGCCCCTCGCGGAGGGGCGTGAATTGAAATGTGCTGCGAGCCACTACATCAGAATCGGAGCAAAAGTCGCCCCTCGCGGAGGGGCGTGAATTGAAATACTTCCTCCGTGCGGTTTCCGCACTTCTCATCTGGTCGCCCCTCGCGGAGGGGCGTGAATTGAAATATATCCTATGCAGGAATGGAGGTGAGTATGCCTTGTCGCCCCTCGCGGAGGGGCGTGAATTGAAATTACGATAGCGTCGCGTTGTGCAAGCACTTGCACGAGTCGCCCCTCGCGGAGGGGCGTGAATTGAAATACTCATCGTCGTCGTCCTCCTTCGGCGCTTCCGGGTCGCCCCTCGCGGAGGGGCGTGAATTGAAATACGCGCGCCGTGCCCATCACACGCGCATTTCCCATGTCGCCCCTCGCGGAGGGGCGTGAATTGAAATTTGGCGAAAATACAACAATGGATAGTCCCACCTGGTCGCCCCTCGCGGAGGGGCGTGAATTGAAATATCAACTACGAGAGCACATGGCGGCTGGAGGACGTCGCCCCTCGCGGAGGGGCGTGAATTGAAATCGCTTCGACGAGGGCGCGGCGGAATACCCCGCCGCGTCGCCCCTCGCGGAGGGGCGTGAATTGAAATATTTCCCGCCACAAATACAAATGTGCGAACTCGTCGCCCCTCGCGGAGGGGCGTGAATTGAAATATAACATAATACGATATAGCGCCATATGTGTTGTCGCCCCTCGCGGAGGGGCGTGAATTGAAATTTATTGCCGCTGAAAACGTCGCGGCGGGGGCGAGTCGCCCCTCGCGGAGGGGCGTGAATTGAAATTGCCGCGCTTGCGCTTCGGCGCGGCGGGGTCGGCGTCGCCCCTCGCGGAGGGGCGTGAATTGAAATCCGCTATGTGCGTTCAATCGAAGCGCAATGCACGACGGTCGCCCCTCGCGGAGGGGCGTGAATTGAAATAAGAGCGAACGTCGCCATCAATACGGGCATGAGCTGTCGCCCCTCGCGGAGGGGCGTGAATTGAAATATAACCCCCGCCGCAGGCGACTGCTGCGAATGGGTCGCCCCTCGCGGAGGGGCGTGAATTGAAATCTGTTATATCCCCGCCATGCTTGCCCTGCTGCCGGTCGCCCCTCGCGGAGGGGCGTGAATTGAAATATAACCCCCGCCGCAGGCGACTGCTGCGAATGGGTCGCCCCTCGCGGAGGGGCGTGAATTGAAATCTGTTATATCCCCGCCATGCTTGCCCTGCTGCCGGTCGCCCCTCGCGGAGGGGCGTGAATTGAAATTCCGCGCGCCCGCCGTCGGCGTAAAGACGGTCTCGTCGCCCCTCGCGGAGGGGCGTGAATTGAAATAAACTTCGCCTGAGTATCATCAGGAGCAGGAGCGTCGCCCCTCGCGGAGGGGCGTGAATTGAAATAATTGCTCAATATCTGTGCTGTCCGAAAAATAAAGTCGCCCCTCGCGGAGGGGCGTGAATTGAAATATTGACATTGCACCGCTGGATTGCCTGTGCTGGTCGCCCCTCGCGGAGGGGCGTGAATTGAAATCAAATCCTGTCACCTCGACCATCGCCCGGTTCTTGTCGCCCCTCGCGGAGGGGCGTGAATTGAAATAGGTCGCCCTCTTTTAGAGAATGCGCTTTCCAGTCGCCCCTCGCGGAGGGGCGTGAATTGAAATATCGACCACAGCAACCTGCTGCCCATCGTCCCGTCGCCCCTCGCGGAGGGGCGTGAATTGAAATAGAGGATGAAGCCGACGCGCGCCGGGCGGTTTCCGTCGCCCCTCGCGGAGGGGCGTGAATTGAAATCCTTGCGGAGACGTGGAAGAAGCGAATGGAGAGAGTCGCCCCTCGCGGAGGGGCGTGAATTGAAATTGGATGACTATGAGCAGGAAACAAGACGGCACCACGTCGCCCCTCGCGGAGGGGCGTGAATTGAAATTGGTCGCGCAGAACATGGCGTCCGACGACATCAAGGGTCGCCCCTCGCGGAGGGGCGTGAATTGAAATAGTGACCGTCCGTTGCCTGCCGCTGTATATGAGGTCGCCCCTCGCGGAGGGGCGTGAATTGAAATACGCACTTTTTGCGTTACAATTTGCAGTTGTCGTCGCCCCTCGCGGAGGGGCGTGAATTGAAATAAAGATTCCAGTTTTAAGAAGCATCTTTGACCCGTCGCCCCTCGCGGAGGGGCGTGAATTGAAATAAGCCGTTTGCTTGGCAGTTGTGGTACATCTGCCGTCGCCCCTCGCGGAGGGGCGTGAATTGAAATTGATGCTGCATGTAGCGGATACCGCCAGCACCCGGTCGCCCCTCGCGGAGGGGCGTGAATTGAAATATCTCCGTCCATGCGTAGCGTTTTTTTGTGTAAGTCGCCCCTCGCGGAGGGGCGTGAATTGAAATGCGTGCGCACATCAATTCGTCCCCATTCGGATCGGTCGCCCCTCGCGGAGGGGCGTGAATTGAAATTTCATGTAAGCCATGTTAATCATTCCTCCGTTTCCGTCGCCCCTCGCGGAGGGGCGTGAATTGAAATACGCCTGCTGGCAATGAAAAAGATGGGACAACGCCGTCGCCCCTCGCGGAGGGGCGTGAATTGAAATATTCGGCAAATCTGACTGTGGACAAAATCAACCGTCGCCCCTCGCGGAGGGGCGTGAATTGAAATGTTTTTCGCCTGTATCATAGCACATGCACCTAGTCGCCCCTCGCGGAGGGGCGTGAATTGAAATCTTAACTTTGGCTATATTTGTTGCGCAACAATTGTCGCCCCTCGCGGAGGGGCGTGAATTGAAATAATGTTGAGAGCAAGAGCTTCACCACGTCGCAAGTCGCCCCTCGCGGAGGGGCGTGAATTGAAATATCTTCGCAGCTTCGCGAAATTGATAGCCACGGGTCGCCCCTCGCGGAGGGGCGTGAATTGAAATAAGTTGCTTGCGATTCCTGCTTCCCGTCGGCATGTCGCCCCTCGCGGAGGGGCGTGAATTGAAATAAGTTGCTTGCGATTCCTGCTTCCCGTCGGCATGTCGCCCCTCGCGGAGGGGCGTGAATTGAAATAAAGTCCATGTCGCCAAATTGATTTTTGAAATCGTCGCCCCTCGCGGAGGGGCGTGAATTGAAATACGTCATGACACGTCGCGACTTGTCGCAGGACATGGTCGCCCCTCGCGGAGGGGCGTGAATTGAAATCACCTCCTGCCGTTGCTTCTGCTCCATCCACTGCGCGTCGCCCCTCGCGGAGGGGCGTGAATTGAAATCACCTCCTGCCGTTGCTTCTGCTCCATCCACTGCGCGTCGCCCCTCGCGGAGGGGCGTGAATTGAAAT
>ERZ772818.1031-NODE-1031-length-26095-cov-5.106375_pt1 | contig 26095 bp, 31 predicted proteins | sample MGYA00580837_ERZ772818 | MGnify/ENA primary metagenome ERZ772818 (study PRJEB29015, sample SAMEA2737671) | human gut metagenome | biome: human gut; feature: human-associated habitat; material: faeces | place: China | collected 2012 ...
AGAAGAAGGCTCCTTTCTATAGAATCGTAGTTGCAGATTCCCGCTCACCAAGAGACGGAAGATGCATCGAAGAGATCGGAACATATGATCCAACAAATCAGAATGCTGTTCCTTGGAGTAATATAGGTGCGGTTGATAATATGGGGTGTGAATTTAGTATCAATTGGCGTAAGGAACTTTTTAAGGAATTTATAATTGATATGCGTGGTAATCTTACTTATAATAAAAACAAATATATATATATTTATATATTGCTCAATAATGTTGATATCCATATAAGAAGCACATAGAAACCTATAAATGCCAACAAAACACCTACAACTTTTATCCGTTGTTTCCAATTCATGTTAGACCATAAATCAACTATTTCTCCCACAAAATTTTTTGCTTCTTTTATATCCGACCGAATCATTTCTTCATTTTTTTCATATTGTTTGTCAACTCCTTCAAGATATTTCTCTACTTCATCTTTTTTCTCTTCTTTCAATTTTTTGTACATACTTTTATAATTACTTATTGCGCTCTCCGCAAAAGCAATTTGCCCAATTGCGAAAATCATTATATCATATATGTTTCCTACGTCATCAGATGACATATCCATCATGGAAGTAATATATATAACTAATAAAATCAAAAATTGCACTATTGATGCAATTGATTTCACCCTATAAAATTTCACTTCATCAATAACACATTCTGTTAATGGAATGTATATAAACAAAGATATAATTACAAACCCTATGATTAGGGTCTCTGGCAGATTAAACTTTAACGCCTGTGCAATAATATCTATTTCTTGACACAATGTTGAAATCAAAAATACTATTACAAATAAAATTACTATAATTTTTATCCAATTATATTGGTACCTCTTTCTCTTGCTTATTAAATAATAATAATAATAACTCAATAATACTTCGCTATAATTATCTTGTCCAGTTCCCCAGTTTAACAATATAATCAAAATTACCGTACTTACCACTACACTTAAAATTCTAGCAAAATCTGCGCCATTATTCCCTATGCAATTATATAGCAAAAATGCCTCTAATATATACAATATCAATGCTAGACCAAGAACAAGCAAAACAAGCAAGATTATCCCAACAATAATTCTATGTCCAAATCGCTTTTTTCTTGTTGCATATAGCCATTGCAAACATTTTTCAACAATGTAACTTATTATATACTTAATATCATCCATCTCTATGTAAATTTCTCAGCTGTATGCTTTTCTCCACTTCATAAATTTTATTATTTCCATGCGTATTATCGACGTAAATAATCTTTCATTATCTTTATTTACCAAACAATCACAATATATCTGCTCCTTGGTACATAATGCCAACTTATACAGATTTTATCTCCTATTTCAATAAATCAAAACATCTCGCTTTCAATTTATGCATTTATCTATAGTAAAAAATTTATATATCTGGTGTAATTGTTTTTTCTTTAATATAAGAATCTATTTTATTTTTTTCACAAAAATCAATCACTTGCTTTGCCTTTTCATTATAAAAGTGTTTATGCTGCGGATATCCTAGTGAAACCTCTTTACAATAATTCGTTCTACCAAAAATAATTTTATCAGTAAATGACACAGCTTCTAAAAGTTCATTTATATCCTGAACAATCAAATTAGGTGTAGGATATGGCTCCATACTTATCCATGTCTTACACCCAGAATCATGCAACGCTTTTAAAGCGTCTATTCTTTGCTGATAAGGTGCTGCATACGGCTCCATTTTTTCCCGATATTTTTCATCTAAAGAAATTAATGTAATGCCATACTCATTATCCATTGAATAATTCTTTTTGTCTCCCAATTCAAGCGGAAGTATTCCCTTCGTCAAAACTGTGCATTTTATCCCATTTAAATTTAGAAGTCGAATCGCATCTTTACTCATTTTAGCAATTTCATCAAACTCATACATAAAAGGATCTGTGGTAAAACACAGTTGAACTGATTCTATTCTATTTCGAAGCTTTGGTATTTCACTTTGAAGAAGTTGTAATGTATTAGATACCAAATATGGTTGCAGCCATTGTTCATAAGTATGTATTTGTCCAAATCTTTTTTTTTGCAAGAAAGCATAACATGGAAATTTACATCCGTGAGCACATCCCAAAACATGATTCATTGTATAATCGCCGTATTCAACACCTGTTTCATAGAGCATTGACTTTCGCTGAATATAACCAGCCACTCGCTTCATGGTTGCAACCTCCTAATTATTACATTGTGATTCCCCTTTTCGTCCATAAATTTTAATGGCTTGTTTGTCTTCTCCGAAAATTGAGGTTGTCTCACAATCTGTATATATCCATCTTTTTCTAATTCTTTAAGAGCATCATTAACCATGCTAATGTAACCTATCAATCCATATTTTACATAAAATTCTGCAGTTAGCCTACTCAAATGCACTCCCGTGTTATAATTTAATAAATGCTCTTTCATTTTGTCTTTAACATCCTGAATAGTGATTTGTTTTCCTGAGCTATCAGTGCTTACATCTGACATCAGATCAAAAATTGACATCTGACCTTCGCCTTGTATATTTAAAACTAACTCATCTGTACGATTTAACATATTCTGTGCCATCAATAAGCAACCTTCTTCATGGTTACATACATGTATCATTCGATATTTAGGATGATTTGTTTTCTTAATCTGTATTGGCATATCTAGAACATATGAATATCTCTTTCGTAATTGTTTTTTATAACCTGCGGATAGTAATTCTTCTGCCTGATATCCATCAAATTTCCCCATATTAAAATCCCTAACTATCTCCTGCCAATAAGTTCCATCCGCAATCTTATTAAGTAAATTGATAGATTTTTGATCTGCTTCCACTTGTATAGGTGAGTACTCAACCAAATCCTCAAGATCTGTTAATGCACGATCTTTTGTATAATCAACTTTTAATGCACGGCAGGCCTCTCTAAAAAAGCCAAAGGAATTAAAATTTATTAGCATTTCAAATGATGCAAATTCAAAAGTTGAAAATATATCAAACAATTCAGAGTCTAATGCCTGAATACCATATGGATCAATGTACAAAAATACATTAACATTTTTCTTGGTTTTAAGAATTTCAATAATTTTTTCCTCATATTTACCCGAAAAAATAGCAGGCTTCCAATAGCAACTAGAATAACTAGACAAATTTAATTCAAGATCTGATGCGTAATTTAAATCAATAAAACACATATCAATCTGAGCATTTTCTGATCTTGTCTGCGCAATACAATCCTTGCGTATATCAAGTGCAATAATCGGAGAACCTGGTTTTCCATCATCAAATCTACCTTTTCCAGAAAAGCAATCCACATAAAAAATTGGACGTTTTGTCATCAAAACTTTTTGAAAATATGGTTTTAAATATGCTCCCAATAATGTATCTTTAATCTCCGACCAATCTTTTTTCTCTTTAAAAAAATCTCTATTATCCTTCGACATTAAATATCTCCCAACCTTTGATAAAGTCTTCAGAACTTAACATATCATCAATACATCGCAAGTAATAATTAATCTCTTTTGTTCAGGGCATAAAACCTTATCTAAAAAGCATTTTATTATATCGTAACAACTTTCACCTTTAAAGCCCTTATCCTATCTTCATTAATTAATATACGTTTATTACCTACTTTTTACAGAAAAAATTGTTGTATATTCTTCAATTATAACTTCTCTGTTTAGTTTATAGGTGCGTATCAAATTATTGATTTTTTCCACGTTTTTAAAATTATTTTTCTGACACATTGCCACAGCAAAACCTCTTACATTTTTTTTAAATTTTTCTAATAATTCAGGAGTCATAATCCTAATTTCTGAAGTTGGAGAACATTCAAAACCAAATACCCTACTATTATGAATCATCACAGGAATACATTTTACTTGTTCATCTTGATACAAATTCTGAAACCACGCATAGGATCCATTCAACTGATTACAATCATGTTTACTAATTGTATCCGTTGTCGTTTCGTTTTTACACTCTATAACCAAATAATTGCCAGAACCTAAAATAATAAAATCATCTGGTCCTTTTCCCACTTCTCTTTCTGGTTGTCTTGCTCCATATCCAATTATCGAAAATACATCTTTTATTGCATTTTCAAATTTCTTTGACGTCCCTTCTAAGAACTTTAGGTCATCCATAATAGCATCCATATATAACATAAATTTATTTTCATCAAAATTTAACGCATTAATTCTATCAATAATATTCCTTGACTGTTCTGGTAAATTTCCCAATACTTTCAAAAACTGAATTCCCTCAATAGGATTCAAAACATCCATATTATCTTTTTTAGCAGATTTCAGTATTTGTTGTGCTTCACTTTGATCTATAAAATTTGTATATTCTGCTAAAATTTGTTTATAGTATCCTTTTACTCTAGCATTTTTTTCTTCGTTGACTAAGCAATTAATACTTTCTGCCGCTTTTACATAATCACCATACATTCCATAGTCAAATGCTTTCCTTGTCATTTTTGCCATGTTACTAATATTAACTGAATAAACATACTCTACACTAGCTGTAGCATTCTTACATATCTCAATCCAACTAGGATCTCTATGAAGAATATAATCTCCTATACCCATAATCTCATCTATTGATTGTCCTTCAATTTGCTCACACATTTTCTCAGATAATTTAAATTGTGCGCTCGTCGCACTGCTAAAATAATTATATCCATCATCAGCATACAAAACATTCGTCAGCTGATTCCCTAATAAATAGATTAAGCAATAATCATTACTCGACCGTACTCCTCTTCCCATTCCCTGTTCAATTCTTTGTATTTGCTCACGTTGAATTCTTTCACTTTTTCTAACAACTTCATGTTCATACTTATCATTCATATTGCTTATATTCGGGAGTCCATCTATAACTAAAATTCTACAAGAATTATCAGGAAGATCAATCCCATCATATCTATTCACAATTACATATAAACCATGACTATTTTCTTTAATATGGCTAACACCTTCAGAAATATTTCCAGACGATAAAACTACACCCCCATTACTCTCCCAATATTTTGACATTGCAAACGAAGGAACAAGTACAACAACATTATATTCCTTAGCTTTTTCAATAAGTGCATTTCTCATTTCCATTTCAGTTAACTCTTTATTAATTAACTTAGGTACAACTATTAATCGCTCTCCAATGTCATTCGCTTTTTCAGGGGTAATAACTCTCATATCTTCCTTAAAATCTACTCCCATTACTGTTGCAAATGGGCTATCATCTGGCAATGTAGCACTCATATAAATTCTTCGCTTTGCATCGTCAAAACTTTTAATTTTGTGTATAGGTGTACAATTAGGTACAATACTAATACCTTTAGCAGAAATATAACAATGAGATAATTTTATTGAATCTTTCACAAGATCCAACTTAAATTTGATAAAATCCTTTTCTCTATTTTCACATAACAATTGATACATTTCATGACTCTTCTCTTGCCAACTCCAAAATGGTACTAACATATTATCATAAATGTTTCTATCTTCTACAATTTCAGCAAAGCGCCCCTCGGCTTGTACATTCATCACATCATAAAATAATGCAATAATTTGCTCATATAATGAATCTGTCCTAGGAACTATTATAGAAAATTGTTCTTGAATATTTCCAATACATGCATGCATATCATCAATAATGACACTTCCAATGTTGTAATTATTTTCTTCTCTAAGTCCAAACACACTCTTTCCATTAACCAATTTTTGAATAGTTGTCACTAAAATCGCTCTTTTACGCGAATAATCCAAATCCGTTTCTGAATCAATAACCTTAATCCCTAATTCTTTTGCTTGACTAATTACCTGTTCAACCAAATACTTATCAGGAACAACATACATAGCCGGGCCTATACCTTCATTCAAACAACTTTGTAAAATCATTAAAGCCACAACGGTCTTTCCACTTCCCGTATTCATTTTTATAATTGTATCTCTATTATTTCTCTGCTCAAACCATTGCTTCCAAACTTCGCCTTGCACATCTCTTGGATACTGATATTTTTCCGTTTTATTTGTTAATCCCATGAAGATATCTCTTGGATTAATCTGTTTTTGAAATGTATTTAATCCCAACTGTGTAAAATCTATCATATTTTTACCCTCCACTTTATCCAAACACCTTCGTAATATCCCGATAACGATTTACCACCCGATAAATCTCTACTACCTCTTTACCAACCTTATACAGCACGACATAATCTTGCCACACCACATACTTATAATCCGTCTTAAAACTCACACGCTTAGACAAGTCTGCACCAATGTAAGGAAACTGCTGTATATTTTCAAACTGGCGGTAAATCTCCTGTATTGTTTCCACTGCTTTATCTGCATTATCCTCAGCAATATAATCCTTAATAGATTTCAAGTCCTGTGCCACTAACGGATTGATCCGTAACTTCATCATGTTCTATTCTCCCACCATTGTCTTCAGTTCATCCAATGACAACCAGCCATCTCCATCCTTGACAGCCGCCTCAGCCTCTTGTAGTTTTTCTAAAAGCTTCTTTTCTGCTTTATCACGCTCATAATCTTCTATATCCATTACCACAAATCTTCCCCTTCCGTTTTTCGTAAGGAAAACAGGCTCTCCCACCTGACAGTTCTTTAACACTTCATTGTAATTTCTCAAATCAGATACCGGTAATATATTTGGCATAGTTACCATCCTTTCAAAATCAATACTATATTCTATCTTTTATTATAGCCAAAAACGCTGTAAAAATCAACGAAGGTTTTTACAGCATTTCCCTTATTTGCAGTGTCTGATTAAATCGATAACCAACTCCCCAGACCGTTTGAATGTAAACTGGCTTGCTTGGGTTATCTTCTATCTTTTCCCGTATGTTACGAATATGGCTCATAACAATGTTGTAATCCCCGAAATATGGTTCTTCCCAAACACAATCATATATCTGCTCTTTGCTGAATACTATTCCGGCATTTTGAGCCAACAACAATAATATTTCAAATTCTGTATATGTAAGTTCAATCTCATTTTCGTCACGAACCACAATCCGCTTATACTTGTCAATACAAAGTCTTTCAAAATGAAGTTTTTCTTTACAGAAGTCATCATGTTTCAGAACTTCTATTTCTTCATTAGCATATGACAAAAGACGATTGAAAATATGCTCTTCTCTATCCTCAAATGATAGAATTAAAATCTTCCCAAATGATCACCCCATTTCACATCCTGTACAAGCCAATTATTTTTATGCAAATTGTTTTGTCTTATAAGATACCAATCCTTTTACCAAACACCCTATGGCAAAACAAATATTTATTCCCAGTACAATATACCATATCTCATATATGTCATTTACAATTCCCGTCATGACAAGAAAAATCGGCATAGAATCTACTATAAGCCAAATGATTCCCCCGAAAAACATCCTTATCAATACAGGAAGTCCCCAACATACAGCCGCAATAATTACTGCACCAAAAGAGCTATCCTGATATGCAGAAACGCATAGCGTAATGGTGCATAACGATAAAAGCGCCTGTAAAGCTAATCCTAATAAAATGCCAAGATATTTCAAAAATAATACAGGTTGAAGCATATGTTGAGAAAGCACCATCCAGGATATATTTTCAAATCCCTTCAAACCATATATCATCCAGCATAAGACTAAATTGACTAACACAAACCACATAAAAATGAAAATAGTGAATGTCATAGAAGCCAAAATTTTTGCAGGAACATCTTTTCTTCTTCCTTCTTCCGTGCTAAAAATTAATGGCAGCATTTTCGTCTGGCTTTCCTCTGCGAAGATGGTCGACACTCCACAAATAATCAATATGCTTCCTAAAATCAATCCAAACTGAAGCATTTCAGCGAATACCTTCCATCCCGTTGTATATGCCAAATAAGGTGTTTTCCCAATTTCATCATAAGCTTTTCCCAACTCTGTTTCCCCCAGAAAATACCTCTCCGTTGGAAGTACACCATTTTCCCATGCTCCATTGGTAAAATATCTTGTAACAAAATCATTTAAAAAGTTTCCATCTCTCCACCCTGGCATATTTTCCTCAAATTTTGTAGGCAAACCATATTTTTCAATTATTTGATTCACTTTTTCATCCGTCAAATCACCTTCAAATTCTTCCGTAATCTTCCGATTCATCTGCACTGCTTCATAACCGGAATAAAACTTCCCATCTACTGTCGCTATTTCTCCACCGACCTCTGCAAACCAAAAATACAGAAACAGCAATCCTGTCGTAGCCAACATTCCTATTTTAAATATTTTATTTTGAAATAGTTTAAAAAACTCCATCTTATAAAGTCGCATTTTTTTCTCCCCCTGCTATTTGTGTAAGATAAAGATATGCATCTTCCAGTGTACTTTCTACATTTTCTGCACCTGCAGCCGGCTGTCTTTCTGAAACAATTCTTAGTTCAACATTTTCTCCACTACTTCTCATATTGCTTACAATGGAGCTACTGGTTATCTGCCCTGCTTCTTTTTCAGAAACAATACACTTCCAAACACATCCTTCTACTTTATCAGTAATCTCTTTCTCCGTTCCTTCTTGAATCAGTTCTCCATTCTTCATAATCAAAATACGGTCTGCAATATAATCTATATCAGATACGATATGCGTAGACAGTAAAACCATCCTATTTTTTCCAAGCGAACTAATCACATTACGAAAGCGTACTCTCTCCTTTGGATCAAGCCCTGCTGTAGGTTCATCTAAAATCAAAATTTCAGGATTATTTAGAAGTGCCTGTGCAATTCCTATTCTTCGTATCATACCTCCTGAAAAAGTCTTCAGCTTTTTCTTTTTCACATTTTTTAACTCTACCATATCTAAAAGTTCGTCAATACGACTATCGGCACAGTCTTCCGGTAGCGCTTTCAATGCCGCCATATATCGCAGGAAGCGTTCTGCAGTAAAATCACCATAATATCCAAAATCCTGTGGTAAATAGCCCAATAACCTACGATACTCTGCTCCCATACTGTCTATCTCAATATTATCACAATAAATACTTCCCCTCGTTGGCTGCAAAACACCACAAATCAATCTCATTAATGTTGTTTTTCCCGCACCATTTTCTCCCAACAGTCCATACACACCATTTGTAAATGTATAATTGAATTTTCTGACTGCTTCTTTATCCTTGTATTTTTTTGTACATCCATCAACTTTAATTCGTGCATAATACTTCTCCTTTTTCCATTTTGCTAAGCAATTTTTTTATCTGCTTTACAAATAAAAGTCCCGACACAAGAAAAGCTACTGCCCATATCCAAAGAGTTGTTACAAAAAGTGCTCTCGGAATCGAACCTATTACTCCATAACTTATTGATAAAAAGATGGCACTCATGCCAAATAAAGATGAATTCTTTCCTCTTGTTTCCATTGATAAAATTCCTAATGCAGTTATACTTGATACTAGATATGGAGTTAAAATGTACAGCCCCACCTGTAATAATCCAACGCTCCAATGATAGCTCAAATAGCCAGCTATCAAAAACAATATCATAACATTTATCATACCCGACAATACCAGCCATGCAGCAACACACTGTTTTGTATTGAAATAGCAGCTTTCTCCTAACTCTGCCATTTTTCCAAAAAACAATTTATCAATCACACTAATAGACGTTATGCTAAGAATACCTGCTCCAACCATACATACAGTAATCATCCCATTTTGATTCAATCCGGTATATTGCAATGCTGTAATAAAAATAATTCCTAAACAAATAAGGACACCATAAACAGCAAAAAACAATTTATCCATGTACCAAAATTGATGAAACAAAATATTTTTTGTAGACATCATCGGCGTTCTCTGCTTTTCCATTTCCTCAATCATTGCATAATAAGTCTTTTGTTTTCTTATTTCATCAACATGAACTTGCTCATCTGCCTTTGCAAAAAGAGTCTTTATTTCGCTATCTCTCATAATCATTCTCCATTAACTTTTTTAACTGATTTACACCTAATCGAAATCTTGACTTTGTAGTAGAAACACTGCACCCCATAATCTTTGCAATATCTTTAAATTTCATTTCTTCATAAATACGCAGAATAATAACTTCCCTCGTATCCTGCGAAAGTTCCTTTAATAAATTTCTCAGATAAACGGCATCCTCCGCTTCGGTCAGCATATCTTTATGGTTTGGAATTTTATCAATCTCCTCCCATTCGACGGCTGTTACTTTTTCTTTCTTATCCCGGAAATAATTAAAACATATATTTCTTGCAATAGTCAGGAGATAACCTTTGAGATTATGATGTTTATAGGAAGTTCCATATTTCATAAATTTCAAAAAAGTTTCCTGAGCAATGTCGTAGGCATCATCCTCTGTTTGAACCATATATAGACAAAAGCGATAAATATCTGCATAATATCGTTCAATAATAATACCGACTGCCTCTTTATTTCCGCTATGTGCTTTTTGAATCAATTCGCTGTCTTTCATAGCGTTTTCTCCAATCATAAAACGTCTTACATCTTATATAACCACTACAGAGTAAAAAAAGTTCACTATAAAATTGTTTTTTAATATTTTAATATTTTTTGCCATTCATCCTCAAATACCCACAATAGCTCACTTAATTCTACTTTCTGCAATTCATTATATAACTATTTTCCGCACCTGCGTTTACATTATGTTCAAACCGTTTGCCCTTTCAAAGCTTCATTTCTTTCTTCCTGTTTTTTCTCTTATCTTAGCCATTGCAATATATTATTTCCTCTCTCACAATCTCTTCTGCCCTCGCCCGGATATTATTCATTTTCCGCACCCAAAGTAACTGATTTTCTTCTTTCAACTACTCTGTCACTCCCTCACGTTCTGCCATCTGCTCCACCAGCACATCAAACTGTAATTCTGCCTGTTCCTGCACCATGAGCAGATGTTCCTTTAGCTTTCCACTTAGAACCATCCCTGATAAGTGCCACTTTTATATTCTTTCAAATAATGTTTTCGTATTAATCCGAACTTTCTCAGTTCTCCTTCCGGCTCCGGATCAGGAATTATGTTCGGTATCAAATAATCTCCACATTTTTCATAAGTCAAATTCACTGTATGTTCCTCGCTTTCTTCAAATTTACATTTCCTGTTGCAATTTTTTCTTCTTATCCGGCATTTCCTGTTGTGTTGTCTTTCTCTGTCGATTCTGCTCCGCTGCATCCGCTTTTTTCTCTTCCAGTTTTTTCTTGAAGGATTTTGGTGCCAGCGATTTTACAAACTCTACAAACGCATCTCTAAGTCCCCTTGATGCCACAAACTGTTTTAACTTCTCAATCTGGTCTGTAAGAGTTTCTATTTTCTTCTCCAAAGCAGATATTTTCTTTTCATATTTTTCCAACAAATGATTCCTTGATACTGCCCGGCTGAAAGCATCCATAATCTTATTCCAATCACTTTTCTTTACCTTGACATATTCCGCACCGCCAAACAGATGATTGACCGGAATTGCAACACTTTTCATGCTCTTTGTTTCCGCATCTGTTTCCTTTGCAATAGTCTTTAATGTAGATGCCCTTAGATCATGTTTTGCAAGTAATTCCTGATTGCTTTTATCCCTTGCCTCCAGTTTATCAATCTGCTTCGCCAACTCCCCGGCTTGTGTAGCAAGTTCCCTGTTATGTATCTCCATTTCCTCTGCCTGTTGTTCCAGCGCTTCCACTTCACGCATTGCAACTTTATACTCCGGCAGGCTAAGATTATCTCTCTGTATTCCCATCACCTCTATGTCAATGCCTTTCTCCCGGCAAAGCTCCGTCAAATAGGATCGTTCTCTTTGTTGCCACGCAACTATTTCATTTTCCTTTTTGCTGACCGCCTTTGCAAATCCCATTTGCTGCAATGCCTTAGTCAGACTATTGCGTGTTTTCATGCCTGTTTTATAGCCATTCGCAACCGGAATATAATCAATGTGCAAGTGTGGCGTTGCTTCATCCAAGTGCATAACACAATTAAACAGATACAAATTGGGATTACGCTATTGAAACGTTTTTGCATACTGCTCCAATATTTCAATAGCTGCCTTTGCCTCCTCAGTAAGCTTTCCATCTGCACCCACCACAGGAGTGTCATCCTTTTTGCCTATCTGAACGATATTCTCGTAGAATGTCTTTTCCTTATTACCGGAATTCTCTATTTCTTTCAGATAATTTTCCTTTCTACGATCCTTACGCTTTTGTCCTGCATTATACTCCATAAGTGCCTGCCAAAAGCATTTCTCATATGCCTGTTCCAAAGATTCCTGTATATAAATTCGGTTCCAAGCTGTCCTTTCGGGTACCACATTATTACTGATAAACTCTCGGTTATTATGTGTCAGATGTCCCTTTCCCTTTGGAAATGAAATTGTTTTTGCTCCCAGTCTTTTTACCTTCTTTCTTCTGTTCATGCTCTAAATACTGCTTTATAGGAACCTTCTCGAACATTAACAGTTCGAGAAGTATCGCCAGCTCTGCTGGCTCTTTTGTTACTTTTGTCAAAAGTAACTCCTTATTAGTTTTGACGCAGGCATCAAAACATAAGTCGCTCTCCGAGGGCTCTGCGAGGCTCTTGCCAGCCTTATGGCTGGCATATCTGCCATAAAATACATGGCAGATTGCTCACTCCGTCAGATAATCCCCTTCCAGCGTTCGCTTCGGCTGACGGTACCGGATATGTCTATTCCGGTACCCAGTCACCCATTGCAAGTGCCATCGTCATCATTGCATTCGACATATCTGTCTCTGGCACTCCTGCTGCTTCTTGTTCCATCTCATCTCTATGATCTCCGGTCTGTGAAGCAGCAGGTATGGCATTTCCATATATACTTTCCATTTCCTCTAGCAGCTCTCTCTTTAGCGTTGATAACTGCATGGAAAGCATCTTCTCCGTTACACACTCTGAAAAGTTTTGTTGCAATGCTTCTTGTTCTATTGCATGGTTTCCATCCAATATCTGAACAAATGCGTCTGAAAGTATTTTCCCGTAAGATCCTTCTTTTCTTGTAATACTCTGCAAATATTCCCATGTTCTACGCTGATTTTCATCATCCATACAGAAGCGCACATTACTTGAGCGGTATTCCTTCCTCATCTGAATCATCCTCTCATTCTCTGTTTCATCATGGCAAGTGCCTCATAACCTTTTGCATTAGCACATATATCTGTGATTACGGTTACTTCCGGTTTGACTGTCAAGTCAGAGAAATTTTGTAAAAGACAGCCTCCACCACCAATGATATAAAGGTGTACCAATTCTTCCCGATATCCATGCGCTGTGAGTTTCTTCATAATTTCCGCTGTATAGTTTTCCGCAATCCGCTTGGTCGTCATAGCTACTGCATCTGTCCTGTCCCCGATTCCATTCCTCAAAAGCGGTTCAATGAGCATCTCCGGCACCTCCACACCACTGTGTTTTGATACTTCTTTTTGTATCTTTTCCATACACTGATGTACTCCGAACACTTCTGTGCTTATACTGTTTTCCATAGGTCTGCCATCATGAATTTCCAAAATACTCATAGTACCATTTCCTATATCAACCAACATATTCATGCCCGGCATAGAGCCTTGATTATGAACTGCTGCAAGTCCCTGCGGAAAGATTTCCAAGCCGCATAAATGGACTTTGTATCGTTCCTTGCGAAATGAGAAATCCAGCTCCTTTTCACGCATGAGATAGTTTCTCCATTCCGCAGCCTGCGTCTTTACCCATGCAAGCGGTAATCCCACTGCAAGCACCACATCTGCCTCATGCAATCCTCTGTGCTTCATTTTCTCTGCCAGTCCTGCAAGTGTCAGAATATAGAAATCATCCGATTCCGTTTTATTTCCCTGATATACCAGATGGCTCTCACCTATTACATAATATTTGTCCCGATACTTTACATAATTGGTACTGACAATCGGCTCCTCGTCATAACACTCTATTCCAGTCTGAAATACCCGGTGCGCTGTCTTGATATTTCCATAGCCATGATCCAGACCTATATAAATTTTTCCTGCTGCTTTGCTGCTTTTCTGATAATTGAATTTCTGCATCTATTTTTCCTCCTGTTGTTTACATTTGTTATTACAATACTCTTTTGCTGTTTTTCCCGTTTACATTGTTTACAACTGCTATACCTTGCGTATTTACTGGATTTTCCGTAAACCATAGTGTTTACTATCTCGCATACCATTGCCTCCGCCCATGCCTGAATGATATAATTCCTTGCCTCTTTCTCGTCCTCAAGAATATGCTTCTCCACTCTGTCCGGATGTACCAGTATCGGTGCAAATCTACGGTTGCCGGTTCTGTCTAATGGTAAAAAATCAATGCTGTTAGAAGTACCGACAAACACGCATTGTCTCGGTCTGTCCTCTGGATGCGTTTCATAAGGGATTTTATAAGTTTCTTTCTGTCTGCTGATAAATGACTTAATATCCTCAATGCTTTTGGCATTCACAGCAGCCATAATCTCTGACATTTCGATAATCCAATGCCCCTGCATTTTCCGGTACACATTATCATCATCCATGCGCTTCAGATCGTCTGAAAACCATTCATCATTGATTGCAAGGAATCGGAAAAATGTAGATTTTCCTGCACCCTGTCCACCCACAAGACACACCATGATTTCATACTTGCATCCCGGCTCATATACCCTATGTATCGCAGCCAGCATAAGAAGCTGCATAATTTCTCTGGTATAGGCATCCTCCTCGGTTCCCAGATATTTGGGAAGCAATCTTCCTATTCGATGCTTTCCATCCCATACAAGTTGCTCCAGATACTCCCGAATCGGATGATACCGGTTCTCGCTGGCTGCGATATTCATAGCTTTGTTGATGTTCCTCTCATTTTTTAACCCGTACTGCTTTTCCAGATACCAATGAAGCTGGTACACATCTGTATCCGTCAGACTGGAAGATGTTCTTTCCCATCCAAGATCACCAACAATATCTATTTTTCCGGAAAGTTCATTTTTTCTGATGGCAGCTTTTAACAAAAGATCGCGCTGAAAAACGGTCATACAATTATCAATGCTCTGGCAGATATTCCCTTTATTATTTCTTACAAGGTCAGCCTGAATATCCTCTGCACTGCTCATTTCCTCCTCAAGCACTTTCCCGACATCGTCCCATGATACATCTGCTCCATTTTCTGACATTTCCTGTAACCTGCTCCACCTCTTTTCTGCCTTGCATAAATAGTTCTTTTTTCTCCTGCTCTCTTCCCATGCAGAGAATATCCAGCCAATAATTGATGATTGGTTCCGCATGAAGCATCATTGCATAATCCTCAGAAAATATTACATCCGGTGGCTTGCCATAAAGAACCTGTCCACTATCTTCAATCTGTATCAACGCATCTTTTAACAGTTCTATTGTTTCCTCACACCATCTATAAAATCTTTTCTTAATCTGAATAATACGCATGCGCTCCTCTTTTCCCTACGAAGCCTTTGCCTTTCTTCTCTGCTCATAGCTTCTGTCTGAACATGTAATCCAAAATCCTCAATCAATTTCTTTGCGGCATCGTATTGGGATAATCCATACATTCTTGCTGTGTAATCAATCACATCTCCACCCACACCACAAGCAAAGCAATGATAATTTTTATCCACCTTCATGCTTGGATGTCTGTCATCATGGAATGGACAGCGGGCAACACCATTTTTGCGGATACGAAGTCCATAACTTTCCGCCACCTGTCTTGTGGTTAGCTGCTCTTTTACTTCTGAAAATATATTCAAATCACAAATTTCTCCTTTCCTGCGGAGAAAGCCTTTGCTATAATAAATTTGTTGTGGATAGAAAGGCTTTATCCTTTTTATTCTTTAATGTCCCTGTTACCAGCAGGGGCATTTTTCTGTAATGCAATCAATTCTTTTAGCAAAGCCAGCAAAAGCTGCTCATTCTCTGAATTTCCATTGTGCAATTCCTCACATATCTGCTCTAACACCTTTGATAATCGAAATGACATATAATTGCCTGACACTACCTTAATTTTCTGCTTTAACACTGCCTTTCGATAATATTCACCTTTCGGCACTCCCGATAATATAATTTTTGCCTCAACTTCTGCTTTTTCTTCATCACCCAGCCAGAATGCGATTGTGTTATGCCGAAATCTATCCTCCCGTTTACACGCCATCTTCCTCACCTCGATCCACTTTTCCGAGACGGTCTGCAATTTTCTCCTGCGCATCCCTTGACTGATGACAATAAGTTTCAATCGTTGTTGTCACCTTTCCATGTCCCAGCCTCTTGACAATCTCAATCGGACTGAACCCCATCTGCACCAGCATACTTGCATGACTGTGTCTGGTACAATCTACTGTAATTTTCTTAACTCCCGACAGCTTAATGCCACGCTCCATCTCGTGCTCAAAGAAGCTTTTTGTTCTTCCTGCAAACAATCTGGTTCCCGGTTTTGGTCTATACAATGTGCTGATATATTCCCGAATCTCGACCTGCAATTCCTTATGAATAGTTATCACTCGCACCGAACTTTCTGTCTTTGGAGCTGTAATCAAATCTTCTCCATCAAGCCTTGTAAGCGATTCATCCACCCGAATGGTTCCATCCTCGAAATTTACATCTTTCACCTGCAAAGCAAGTAATTCTCCAATACGCATACCTGTCCAAAACAATATCTGAAATGCCATCCAAGAATCTCTTTTATCCATAATCGCATCTGAAAATTTCTGAAATTCTTCCAACGTCCAATACGGACGTTCATCCGCTTTACTTTTTCCCATACTGTCTGCCTTGTGGCATGGATTTGAGCGTAATTCATAGAATCGCACCGCATAATTGAGAATAGAACTGAGCTGATTATTTATCGTCTTGAGATAAGTCGGCTTAAATCCTTTATCAATCATTTCGCCCTGCCACTTTCGTATCATAGGAGCTGTGATTGCATTAATTGGCGTATTTCCAAAATACGGAAGAACCTTATTTTTCATCACATATTCTTTCTGCTTCATGGTGGTTTTCCGCAGTCGTTTCTCCATATCTGCCTTATATATCTCCCAAAAATCATTCAAAGTCATCGTTGGATCAGACGTTTGCTGCAATATGAAATGTGCATACCATTCCTCAGCTTCTTTCTTTGTCTTAAATCCTCGCTTCTGTGATTTTTTCTTGGTTCCCGTCCAGTCTGTCCACCGGTACTGGATATGCCACGTACCGTTTGGATCTCGCTTTGCACTGCAGCTCATTCACTCACCTCCTTGGCTCCGCCATACCATTTCTCACGAAAATACTCCACCGGAATTTTGCCTGCAATTGTAAGGAAACCTTTTCCGGCAAGCTCCTTATTCATTTCTCGCAAAATCTTGTAGGACTTTCCCATGCTCACACCGAGCATCTTTGCAATGTCTTCTGCACTGTAGTAAATTTTTTCGTTCATAGTGTTCTTCCCTTTCTTTGTTTCTACATAGTATCTTTTTGTTTCGTTTTTATAATATCGTAACATTTGTTTCGTGTCAATATCTTTTTTCTTTCATTTTTTTATCTTGTGTGGTATGCTATATATGATGTTGAAACATCCATAGCTTTAAAGCAGGAGGAAATCACAATGACAGTTGGTGAAAATATAAGACGCATCCGTCAGGAACGTCACCTAACTCAAAGACAATTAGGAGAAATGGTTGGTGCAAGCGAAGCCTATATTCGTGCTTATGAAAGTGGCAGAAGAAACCCCAAACCAGCATCTCTTGAAAAAATAGCAGAGGCACTTGCGGTCAATCCCGAAGTACTTGCAAATTCAGATTTTGATGGTATAAAAGCCATGCATAGACTGTTTCAGGTATTTCGCCAGTATGACGGTTCATTATTTGAATATCAGGATAAAGACGGAAATGATATGGTAGCAATCAGCTTTGGAACATTAGCGCTGATGCAATCATGGCTGGAACGCTATGAAAAATATATGGATGAAGTCGAGAAATGTAATGAAATCAAAGATGTGAAAAAACGTGGCGAAGCTCTGCTGAAAGCGGAAGCTGATTTTAATCTTTGGATGGATATTTATCCGGAATCGGAGGCATGGCAGAATAGATTAAAAATCCAGAAGGCTCATGATGAGGTTATGGATAAGATGGGATTGAATCATAATGGGTAAAATATGTATGCTTGACTCACCCTTAATATTCATAAAGAAAGGATTATGACAATGACCGAAGACCAATTTTTAAAAACGATGATTGAAACCATTAAATATGATGATTACGAAAAAAAGGAAGAGATGCAAACTATTCTGCGTAATTCCGTTATATACTTTGATAAAACAAGTTCCTTTGCCACAAGATCTTGGCAATGCTGGGAGAATATCGATCTTAGAGTTCCTATTCCCCTTTTAAAAGAAGCAAGGAATTTGCAAAAAAACTTACAAGATATTGCATCTATGGTATATATCGAAACAGATGATTATGATTTTAATCAATTAAATATAAAACCTAAACCTATTGATTTAGATATCGATAATTATAAGGAACATGATGCATTTTTTTCAGAGATTAAAGACACCATTATACAAGGAATCCGCAATGCAAAATATTTGATTTGGTGTACAGTTGCTTGGATTACTGACGATGATATTTACAATGAATTACTCCAAAAAAGGAACAATGGTATTCAAATACGAATTCTTACTTCCGATGAACCTTCTAACAGTCGATTACTAAAAAACTTATGTGATAATTTTGAAGTAGTAAAAATTCCTCAATGGGGTGAAAACTCCCGGAACAGGATGCATGATAAATTCTGTATTATTGATCTTGAATATGTTATGCATGGCTCATACAATTGGAGTAGAAATGCAATGAGTAACAATGAAACATTAACTACTGCACTTGATAAAGATTTTGTTAAAAAATTTGCAGATGAATTTATGTTTTTATATAATTCGCACAAACATGATTAAAAGGAGGATACACATATGGATACTATATACACTACTGAATTAGTCGCTTTAGGAGCATCTCTTGCAGAATTAGCAGTAAAGGGAACTGCCACCGCAGTCTCAACAAAAATCAAAGCTATCAGAGATGAAAAGAATACTGATAAAGTTCGTAATACTTATGACGAAATTGTGAGCGAACTACTTTTGGAACGTGACGAAGCAATACGTATTGCACAGTCTTACAAGTCAGAACTTGAAAAAGTTGTTATTAGTGACGAAGATATTCAACACTTACATAATACCGTTTCAAATATACTTGAAATTATTAAATCTATACAAATCGCAAATGCCCTTCCAAAGGGAGAAGATGAAATTTCGAAGGTCAAATCTCAAGTTGAAAGCTATGAACAAATCAAAGAATTAATTAGTGTTGACACACTAAAAACAATGCAATTATTAGGTTTTAACTATAAAGCAGCAATCGGAGAGCCTTTAACAGAAATATGTGCAAATGCGATTTCAAAATTAGGCAATAAAACTACTGTATCTAAACGTAAATAGATATTTTGTACCTAAATCGTACCCATTACCATCTAAAAAATCCCTACAAAGCCCATAAATACAGGCTTTGTAGGGATTTAACCCTTTACTCAAACTCCTCTCTGCAAAGTTGTTGTGTGGTGTAATGTGTTGATTTTAGTAGTAAAAATCCAGGATTTTTGTCTGTATTTTACCTGTTGCGTAGATTTTTAAGGGATTGTATTGTCATTTTGTTGTCACTCATCTTTCATTTTTTATGCATTTAATCTAGTTAATAAGTCCAAAACTTGACTTCCAGGTTTCAAACTAATAACCGTATGTTTTCTAGCTAAAGCAACAGGAACCACTGTATTTTCATACAAATCACACTCAAACTCGTTAAGCAAACATAAGCTTTTGTTCAAATTTTGATATTTTTTGATATCAGATTTATTTAAAATAAAACTTTTTATATCTCCCTTGCTTTCAAATGGATATGGCAGATTAAACACAATTAGTTTTCCCGACTTTGCTTTATATATAAAGTCCTGACCATAATATGTTTCACTACCAAACGTTGAAGACGAAGCTTTTCTATCATAATTCACATATTTGTTTCTCACTTCATCAGACAAACATAAAATAGTTTCCTCTTTTATATCCTTCTCAATCATCTTAAAATAATCAACGATAGCACCACTTTTTACTAAACCAATTATTAAAATAGGATTTTTATTATGCTTTTGCATAACCACATTTATCTCGTGAAGATATTTCATGATAGCATTATGCACCCATGCAGCATTCCCATAAATTGCAAGTGGACCATCCATAAAAAAACATATATCACTTAATGTTTCCACATAGGATTCTGGTGAAAAATCAATTATCATCCTTATATAGTGCATAACAAATAGATGTTCTATAACATTTGTAAATCTCGTGAGTGCTGATTGATTTGAACCATTATCCTCAACTTCTTCCCAAATTCTTAAACAATCTGAAGGATAAATAGTTTCTCCACACTCTGGACAAAATTGTTCTTCATCAATATTCCAAACAGAAATATTCTTCGCGTTACATTTTGAGTTTGGACACTTATGTAAAATAAGTTCATTATCACTATTCGTACAATTAATTCCTGTACGATAACATGCCAATTTAAATAAAGTTGTGCGCAAACTTGTTTTTATATCGCTTGGATTATTTCTATATTTAAATAAATAGTTATCAAGTGCTAATCTAAAACCATCCCTTACCGATTCCTTACCTCCATATTGCATATTACTACTAGGTAAAGCAAACACAGTAGATGATGTAGCTTTCTCCATTTCCGCTACCAAAAATGGATTAATGTATTTCTGTTTGCCTAAATTGTTATATTCATCTCGCTTAATTAGTATGTTTCCAACCTTTACATATCCAACTCTTGTATGTGGCAAATTATCACTAATACTAGCCTCATAACTGCTACCATCTATGGAAATAATATTGACAGGTAATTTCTCTTGCTGTAACGGATACTTCACAAACAAGTCTGCCACTTCTTTTGCTTCTTTCCCTGATGGTTCTACCATATATCGACACTTTGATAAAAATTCTCTTACATCTGGATTATCTATAATTTCAACATGTGCCGTTTTATCAATCGCATCAGACATTTGCATCCCCCTTGTTCATAAATTTCTCCGGAGAAAATTTATCTATTTGCACAGGAACAACAAACGGACTAGACAATGTTTTGACTCTTGTAAAGCCTACATCTTGTGAATGCAATAATGATTTACTAAAATCCGAAAAATCATAAAAATGTGATAGTTCTTTTATTTCTGTATCACTATTCAAATGAGATACGAACCAGTTTTCCGTATTTGCCAATATATTTTTATGTACGGAAGATACTTCTTGTGTTGCATATACAAGTGCAATTTTATATTTTGCTCCTTCTTTTGCTAATCTTGGCCATGTTTCCGTTAAATCCATCCCTTTTCCAATTAAATTGTGAGCCTCCTCAATATATATCACTATGTTTTGTGGCATTCTTCCTTCCGTAAATACTTCCATTGATTTATGAAAGATATAACTTGCAATATTTTTAGAAATACGTTCTCTTAAAGTCGCATTACCAACCGAAAGATCCAAAATAACTATTTTCCCTTGGCTCAAATAATTATAAATTTCATCGCATACCTCCGTTGTTTTTGCTGGTGAATGGTATTCCTTTGCAATTTCAATTGTTCTAAATCCTCTAATATAGCCATCATTCGCACTTAAACCAACTAATAAATTTAGCATAGCAATACATTCGTTATCTAACCATGCATTCTTACTCGCTGTTAAAATAGTTCTTTCTTTATTGGCTATTCGAGCTGCAGCAAACCACTTTTCTGCTTCTGAAAAAGACATACCCTTATTAGGATCTATAGTTTTGTCTTCCATTTTATCATTAACTGTTTCTACAATTTTTTGTGCTACTGTGAACTGCACTCTAAATACACCAGAATATTCATATCCTGATTTTTTTAATAATGTTTTATATAGTGCAGTTTTAACTTTCCACCTAGTAACCTCTCCTCTTTCGGATTCATCTGGTTTTTCCAACGACATATTTATGAATGTATCAATATCCGCAGAGCCATCTTTTCTTGCTTCTTTTATCAGATCTCTAATTGTATATAATCCTTCTTGTAATTGTTCATAAAAATTATTAAGCAATGGTTCAAATCCTTCTGAAACTTTTATGCGATACTTGACACACTCATCTTTAAATATTGTTGATATCGATCCGCTATCTTGTTTATTTGCATTTGCGTATTCTCCATTTATATCAAATATAAGCTGACCTATTTTTAAATTATGTTTACTTGATATTTCTTTCACGACTGAAACAGTTTGCTTAATCATATTTGATTTACCAGTTCTTGTCATACCAAGAACTGCTGTCCTTCTCGCCAAGAAATCAGCCGGTTGAATATAGAATTTTACTTTTTCAACATTTTCTGCTCTATGCAGACGATCAGTAGAAGTGTATCTGACTGTTCCAATACGAAACGGAGAAACTTCCCCCTGAATTCCTAATTCTCTAAAATCTTCCAAAGAGCGTTTTTTCCTAATTGGATCTACAAAATTAACCACTTTCTCTAAAGAATTCGATGTAGGCATAAATACACGCATTTGTAGTGAGGTATAAAATGTTTCAACATCACTACCTAAATTTAGTTCCTGCTGCTTCATGTAGAATGTCCCTAGTACTCGGCATTCCAACCCTCCAAACTGTAATCGATTTCGTGTCAAACTATCAAAACCAGATTCATCATTAAATACTCCAGTTTTATTTTGATAATTATCAATTTTAGTTTTTATCATATCATCATCTTGTGGTAATCTACACGAACCAATAACTCTTAAAAGAATGACCTCTTTATCCGCTTCCTCCGCCTCACCATATTTATCCGGTTCAAATGCTGTTGCCAATAAAAAACTGTTATGAGGAATACCTTTTACGTTACTTTTCCACAAATCATTGGTAATTACTAATGCCTTTTCATAATCTATTGAATAAATCCAACCAACAAAATTTTCTTTCTGTATCAATGTTAATAATTCATCTTTAGCTAACTGACTAGTATTAAGCATGCATTTCCTCCCTTAAGTTTAGTTTTATTTTTTTCTTCTGCATTTCTTGTTTGTTTGGCCACAAATCTCCCGTGCATAATATCATTACTTCAGATGCTTTCTTTTTTTCTGCTACACTATATGATAAATCAAAATATCTCTTTGAGAATCGCTCATACAATTTAGCTATTTCTGGTTCTGCATCATATGTAACCATCCATATACTTTTTTCATTTTCTAATAAATCTGCAATTTCCTTATGATCTTTATCAACAAAAAAATTCTTGTATAATTCTTGTCCTTTTTTATAATATGGTGGGTCTAGATATAAAAAAACATTCGAATATCTATGTAAATAATTTTTCATGAAAGAACGAACATCTTTATTGTAAACTGATATATCATCTTTTCGTTTAGCTATTCGCAAAATGCGATTAATCAATTCCTCTTTATTATATCTTGCATCAATTAAATAATTTCCGTTTTGCGCATATCCGCCAATTGGGCCTGCCGCTAATATTCCAGAACGGTTAGTACGATTAAGAAAAAAAGTTGCAAATGCTAGTTCAACCGAATATCGATTTGATTGATTGGTATATATATTCTTTTGTCTATACCATTCATCAATTGACACTTCGGTGTTTTCTATTAAATCAACAAACTGATTTGTATTCTCTATGATTGCTCGCCAAATGGAATAAATTGCCTTGTCGTAGTCATTTATAACAATATGGTCGACCTCACCTGAAAACAACAATTCCAAAGAAACTCCTGCACCTCCCGCAAAAGGTTCAACATATGTAACATTTTTCATTCCTGATTTTTCAATTAATAACTTTACCATTGGTGCAATCTTAGTTTTGCCACCTGGATATCTTAATGGAGAATAATTCACTTTTTCTACCTACCTATCTATTTACAAAGTTTAATGGTACATTTTTTCTCTTGCGAACATATTTTTCTTTTTTTCACATCATGTAATTCTATTCCAACAATAACTTCACTTTCCCTTAAATTATATTCTTGTATTTTTTCAATACAAGCACTAGATAATCCAAAGCGCAAATTTTTCTGTATTGTTGTATATGGTTCAACGGAAAATGGTATATTACTAATTATATCATTTTCAGCCATCTTCTGACTATCTATATCGATTATGTCTTGTACACATGCCGAAAAACAATGACCAAAACATTTAAATATCACTTTTATTTCCTCTATCAAGAAATTGTCCTTAGCATTATTTTCGAAGAGAAAAGTTAGTAAAAATAATTTTCTAACTTGATTATTTATCACAAACTCCCGTTCTTCTATTTCACCTTTACATACTTGTATGCTCCTTTTTTCTCGTGATTCATATATTTCATCCAAATCTCTTCTATTTGCTTTATAATTATCTGAATTTCTCCGAACAAATACTTGCCCTTGCTGTAATAACGTCCTTCCCTCTCGCACATAGTCTTTTTTTACCATATATGGTTTGTCAAAATAATCTGCTGAAATTTTTATGTATGCCACATTCGTTTCCTTATAAGAGAAACAACACAGTTCTATTCCAATATATGGTTCACAATACTCTCTTAACAATCCATTTATTTCTGATACATCTGGAAGAGAATCTATTTTCATATTGCATAATTGACGTGTTTCATCATCAACGTTAAATATTATATACTTATCACCACACATAGTACTATTTGCAAAAGAAAGAATATCTTTTATCATATCTGCTTTCTTGGCTGTATGGTAAAATTCTCTCTTAAAATCACAAAAATCTGTTTCTTGTCCACGCTCTATTAATTCAATAACTTTATCTTTATCGACCATATATGCTCCTATTCAAATAATTTCTGCATAACCCCATTCTCCATATCATCGATACTGTAAATCGTATCCATGACCTCAAATGTCTCTCTTAAATTACCTCTTGCACTCTTCCAACCAATTCCATCCGTAAACCACACAAATGTAAAGCCCTCAATAGTATCTGCCTCTTGCGCAAGCATTTTATAACTTCTTGCAGTTTCATTTAGTTTTGAACCGCCACCACCATAGAAGTTTGTTTCTATACCATAAATCATCTTATCCGTCTTGATTACAAAATCAAATCTCTTTGCAGCTTTTCCCTGATTTGAAAGTGCCGACAAATCAATATTCCATTTAGATTCAATATCTTTTAAGTACATCTCTTTAAAGTAATTCTCGTTCTTTTTGAACCCTGCTGCCACTATGTATTTCTCAACCAAATCTTCCATCTGATGACCGCCGCGATTTTTGCGACCATTAGAATCCAATCCAGTTTCAACACCGAGAGCGTAATCAACAAGATTATTTACCAGATGATTTGCAATCATATCAAACAATCCTGTCTTACGCATGAATACCTTGTACTGCTCCACGCTGTAATTCATCTTCTTGAAATTATATAAGAATGCACCTTCTTCATCCTGGGCATAGATTTCGTTTTCCCTCACAGCAAGAAGCAACGGTATACATTGCAATGTTTCCGGATACTTTGTCACTATCTTTTCAAAATCTTCCTCAATACTCTTTGAGCCAATCAGGGAATTCAATATGTTTAATTCTACCTTGATTTCTTCTACATTTCTTACGACCTTTTCAAAGTCGATATAGTAATCATAACTTGATATACTTGGTCTGAACTTACTCAGCCATTCTTCAAAATTTCTATTTGTCATTTGCTACCTTCTCCAATCTTTTCTTGGATATTTCCAAGTATTCTTCGCTTACATCTATTCCAACAAACTTCCGCTCAAATCGCACAGCCTCTACTCCGGTGGTTCCAGAGCCACAGAAAGGATCTAAGATAACTTGTCCCTCCTCTGTAGATGCTAATACAATTCTTTCCAGCAGATATTCCGGTTTCTGTGTCGGATGCTTACCTTCTGTCTTTTCCGATGGTTTCGTCAGTGCACCTGTCCACACATCCTTCATCTGCTTTCCACCATTCATTTCTTTCATCTTCTGATAATCAAAAAAATGCCGAGACTTCTTATCATTCTTCTTTGCCCATAAAATGGTTTCCGTA
>ERZ772818.1037-NODE-1037-length-25948-cov-5.041826_pt1 | contig 25948 bp, 20 predicted proteins | sample MGYA00580837_ERZ772818 | MGnify/ENA primary metagenome ERZ772818 (study PRJEB29015, sample SAMEA2737671) | human gut metagenome | biome: human gut; feature: human-associated habitat; material: faeces | place: China | collected 2012 ...
GCATCTTCTATTCCTTTTTCTTTCGTCACCCTAGAAAAAGTACATAAGCGATAGGGCTTAATGCCTGTATATTTTATTGTTTTCGCATCCAATATATCCAATTCTTTACAATTCGGAATAACTTCTATATTATTGTATCCTTGACTTTTTAATTGTTCCTTCATCGATGATGTTTCAACAAAAATAGAATTTATTTTTTTTAAAAATATGCCTAACCATTTTCTTTTTTTTACAAATTCTGGTAACCATCCACCTATTACATCATAATATATATTTCTTTTAAACACTCTATTAAGCCCAATCAAAAATGGAACAATAATTCGCAAACCATTCTCAGCTGGAAGAATAATTATATTTTGGGCACTTTTTAACGCATTTAACACAATAATTGGGGTTTTCACCAGCGTTTTCACGCCTCCATATGTATCGATTTTCATAACTTCATCGCAGCCAATAGATTTTTCCAATTCTTTGTATACAATTTTAGTTTTTACCGTTTGCCCATTCAATAAATCAAATGTATCTGCAAAACATCCTATGATACATACTTTTTTCACAAATTTTCCTCCCAATTTTCACCACTACTCTCTCCAACTAATGTTCTCCTTTATCATTTTAGCAGGAACACCACCATACAATACATTTTCTTTATCAATTGTATTCGTTAACAATGCACCATACGCAACAACCGAATTTTTTTTAATACAAACCCCTTTCAACACTGTTGCATATGCACATACCCATACGTGATCTTTTATAATTATTTTTTTTGAAATAATCGAATCTTTACCATTTTCTACCACATAATGTCCATCATTATTTTTTATCGTGACATTCCATCCCAAAACAACATTATTACCGATTTTTATATCAGCGTCAGAACAATCAATTGTAGTTGAGTAATTGCATCTAAATTTATCACCTAAAATAAGTCTTGCATTATTAGCACATATAACACATCCCTGTGATAATCCTAAATCTTTTCCAACCTGGATTACCCCCCCCGTTCAACACAAAGTAAGCTCTTAGGTGACTCTCTCCTTGATGTTATCGAATCACCAAAACCTATTCTCATTGAGCAAGTAGATAAATCATTATCCTTTGTCAAAAACGTTTTTCTATTTATCCCTGATAACTTCACATGATAAGATACAATATATGGTAATCTAAGAGCCTGCTTTACTGGCAATACTTTAAAATTAAAATATATTGTTTTTGGAATAGACATTATTATTTCTATCAGATGAGTTTTTAAAAACCTTTTTGAGTATTGATTCATATTGCACCACCTATTTCATACTACTTTTAACATACTTCCATTTTTTATAACAACCAAACAGCAAATTTCTTCCCGTATTGAACAAACTCTTTGCCATTCCCATATTTTCAGCTTCATCATAAAGCTTGTAATGCCATCCAATCATTGTTTTAATACTATGTGTACTTACCCTCCCGACACGACCTTTTCGATATTGTGCTAAATATTCATCTAACAAATAACAGTCTGCCTTTTTACATACTTTTAGCCACATAGCATAATCATTATTTTTCTTAATATCTTCAATCTGGATGAGTCCAACCTTATTTGCATCAAACATAACAGTAAGACATCCCGGCCAACAGTAATTAAACATTCCTGTCTTTGTAATCTTCTTAGGACCAGTAACTTTTATGCCCGTTCTATTTCCATCAACATCAATTTCTTCATAATTCGTGTAAGAAAACGTATATCCATTTTTCTTCATAAAATTAATTTGTTTTTCGAGTTTATTAGGCATCCAAAGATCATCCGAATCAAGAAAAGCAACCCATTGTCCTCTGGCCTCTCGTAATGCTTTGTTCCGGCTCATTGCAGCTCCAGAGTTCTCTTTATTTTTAAAATATTTGATTCGAGAATCTGTGATTGTATTAATTACTTCATCTGTTTCGTCAGTTGAACAATCATCTACAATAATCAATTCCCAATTCGTATAAGTCTGATTTAAAACTGACTGTATTGATTCTTTTATATATGAAGCGGTATTGTAAGAGGGCATAATAATCGAAACCAAGTCTTCTTCTCTCAGTATTCCGTCATTTTTATTTAAAATTTGCTTAGCCTCTATTTGTTTTTTATCGTATTCTTCAGAAGTTATTTTTTTATTTTTTAAAAGATAATCCCCAAAGTCCTCCGCTGTTGCCATATTATCCTGTGAAATCCCCTCTTGCTTAATAAACGCTTTTTTAACCGTCTCGAGAATGATTCTGACATCTTCCTTGAATCCAACTTTCCTAATATATTTCTTATCCCATTCCAGCTTATCTTCCCATGTTATGGCATTTCTTCCATTCACCTGTGCAAGTCCGGAAAGTCCTGGTTTTGCGGTATGACGCATTCTCTGCTCTTTTGTCATAAAGGTCATATCACGAACCAATTGTGGTCTTGGACCTATAACACTCATTGTACCATTTAAAATATTAAATACCTCTGCAAGCTCATCAAGGCTGGTTTTTCTCAGCCAGGCACCAAATTTTGTCAGTCTGACATCATCTGGAAGTAACTCCCCATTTTCATCTCTTTCATCAGTCATTGTTCGGAACTTGTACATTTTGAATACAGTTTCTCTGCCGTCTTTATCTACCAATCCTGGTCTATCCTGAGTAAATATAACCGGAGAACCAAGTTTAAACTTCACAAGTAACGCAACACCAATATAAAGTGGGCTAAAACAAATAATGGCAGCTGAAGCACACGCCACATCCAGTCCACGTTTCACATACTTCTCATAAAATCCCATTTTACGTGGCTGAACTGGCTCTATCAACTCAGCCTTATATGTAGTCTTTTCTGCCTTTTTGCGCAACACATGTGCAGTGATTCCTGCTGCCAGAGCAGTTCCTCCTGCAAGAAATGCTATTGTTTTTTTCTTAGCCACAACACTTTCCCCTTACTATCATTCAAAACAAGCTCTTATCACTTCAATAATTCTGTCCTGCTGCTCTGCAGTCATCTTATTATCACTTGGCAGGCAAACGCCTCTCTGAAAGATATCAGCTCCTACATCTTCAATACCACCCTCGATATAGGCATTTGTTTTTGCTCTTCCCGAACCGGATACTGTCACAAACTCATTCATTCTGTACATTGGCTGCATATGCATCGGTTTCCAAATCGGTCTTCCTTCTGCATTGATACTTGAGATTGCTTCCAGTATCTCTGTCGGACAGCTCTTTCCTTTTTCCGGAATATAAATTGCTTCTGTACCACTACGTACCTGTTTGCACATTGCATCTTTATCAATAATCAATGCACTGAGCCAATAATTAGGCTCACATCTTTTTTCATCAAATGGATTCATCTGAATCGGAAGATCTTTCAGGCCTTCTTTATATCTCTCATATACAACTTTTTTCTGTGCAATGTGTTCTTCCAGATAGTTATACTGGCCCCGGATAATACCCGCGATCACGTTGGACATTCTGTAGTTATAGCCGACTTCTTCATGCTGATACCATGCAGCAGCCTCTCTTGCCTGAGTTGACCATTTTCGTGCTTTGTTAGCTACTTCCAGGTCATTTGTCAGTAAACATCCACCAGAACTTCCTGTTATAATTTTGTTTCCGTTATAAGATACAGCGGCATAATCTCCATAAGAGCCACACTGTTTTCCATCCCATGTCGCTCCCATAGCTTCTGCTGCATCTTCGATAAGAAGTGCTCCGTGTTTTTCACAGATTTCTTTAATCTTTTTTATATCCCCAGAAAAGCCATAAAGTTCTGCTGAAACAACCAGTTTTACTTCTGGATACATCTCAAATGCCTTTTCCAGAGCAACTGGATCCATATTCCAGGAATCTTTTTCTGTATCAACAAATACAGGAATTCCACCCTCATAAACAACCGGATTCAAAGTTGCATCAAAAGTCATATCACTACAGAAAACTCTTTTTCCCTCAACTGCTCCATGTCCAATTTCCGGCTTACCATAAAGTTTTTCACCAGCAAACTTGACACAAAGATGTAGTGCTGCTGTACAGCAGGACAATGCTACTGCATATTTAACTCCAGATTTTTCGGCTGCAACTTTTTCAACTTCATTGATATTTGCACCTACTGTTGACATCCAGTTCGTGTCATATGCTTCTTTTACATATTTCATTTCTGCACCGTCATGCATAGTTGGTGATGCGAGCCATACTTTGTTTTCAAATGGTTCAAAGTCTTTTTTTCTACTAAACATCTTTTTCAGTCCCTTTTATCTATTTTTTTACACACTAATAGCCCGCCTCACTCCTCAAGTTCAGCAGGCTAATGCAAATTTATCTTTTTTCTGTTCTGTATTTTTCTTTTTCATTTTCATCTTCCATTCAGAACCCAAACCAGCCTTTCTTTGTTATGCTGTTCGGTCAAAAATAAATTTATATCAAATATTCTCTTTCTTACATAATTCTCTTTTTATATAACTTCGAGTACTCTCGTGGCTTCTTACGGAAGTCACAGTCTTTGCGGGGTCCTCGTGAACTCCGACGGGCGGTACTCAGCCCGAAAGCCGCACCATGTAGATGCTGCCCTCTTTGTAGTTCCCTACTTCTATTCGTGATGCGATGATCGCTCATCACATGAAAACAACGACTCTATCGTTGACTTTTCCATTATTTGTTTTTCTGATTCTCCTTAAAGCTGTCGAGGCATTTCTGCCCAAGGTTCTGGGCCATGTTCAGATATCTGCTGCCGCGGTGACCGTTGACACATTGGAAATCGGCTCCTTTTCGGCGAATTTTGGCTCCACACTGACTGCACACAGAATTGATATTATGCTGTTGAACCTCCAGAACGACGATGCCTTCCTGCCATGCCTTGTACTTGAGCTTCTCGCGGATGGACGTAACCAAACGAAGAGGGGAGTTTTTCCCGACGCTTGCCTGGATGATATTGCCATGATCTCTGTTGTATTCGGGCAACACCAGAATGCTGGCATTCTGTTCTTTGCAGTAATCAATGATCTGGCAGCTGAACTGATGTGCATAATGCTCATGGAGATTTCGCAGTTTCTTCCAGTAGCGGTAATTTGCTTTTGCATTGCCGCCACCACCATGGACCTGTTCGGATCGGTGGATCCGCTCATAAATCTGACGGCTCGCATTGGCGTATTCTCTTCCCCCTTTTATATAGAAGGAACTCGTTCGTTTTCCGGCCGAATCGAGGATACAGCACACTGCACAGGCGTCCTGTCCGGTAAAAACCGTGGAACATATTTTATTTTCTGCTGTAATGCGTTCGCGGGCGCTACGTCCGTCTGTTACTGGTACTTTCCATGGGATATGAAGTTCCACGCGGTCTTTCTTAAGAACCAGCGCCGGGGACATCATTTGTCCTTCTTCCGGAACGGTATTGCCACGCAGACGAAGTCTGGACCACTGCCATCCTTCTCCATCCCAGAGCTTTAAAGAAATTGTATTTCCCTGAAAGTCCCGATACATTCCCTTATAGAATGTCACCGATTCTGTGAAAGCCCCGGTAGGCTGTTCCTGCTTATCTCTTGCCAGATAACTTTTGGCTGCTGCCGTGGCGGTGTTAATTGCCGCTCTTCGAAAATAGAGGGGAACCTTTTTCCACGGAAGTGGGTTCGGTACCGGCTGCTTATCTCGGCCAACGATCGTCAGTTTTTCCAGAATGCGGAGTGCTTCCTGTGTGCCGGGCTGCTCATCTGTAAAGGTTTCCAGATAGAGCTGGTAATAAAAAAGCAAGATTTCATTGTAGAGGTCCTGGGTCTGGTGGAACCACTCTGTATGTCGAAACAGGACATTGTATTTCCTGACTGTGATCGCATAGTACGGTATTTTCTCCATCTGATAGCACCTCTGATTTGGAAATCGGATATTGTATAACTTTCTTTTACTGATTATAGGACATTAGTTATCCCGTGTCAATCGTTATAACATATCAAATATCCTGTTAGAATACATTCTGAGATATGTAATATCTATACTTTTCTTATCCCAAAGAAATGGAAGATTTCATAACAGCAAAAATAATCCTATACGCAAAGAAAGCCTCAGGGCTCAAAATTTCGAGCTCTGAAGCTTTCTTTTACTTTCTGTATTTATCTTTTGTTCTATTCTTTCCAGTATTTATCGATGTGACTCTGGGCTTCTGCTTCTGTAAGATTGAACTTTTCGATCAGCTTTTTCTTCAGCGATTCCTTAGATCCCCCAAATTCTTGTGCCGTTTCACAAATGCCCTTTATCTCACCGATTTTCTCGCCAAGTTCTTTGCCTTTCTGCAGTGCTTTATCTGTCTGCAGTTCCAACACTTTTCCACCCACAATATCACCTATTCCTTTCTTCACCGATTCTTCTTTTTTGAATATGTAGTCGGAAATTTCTTTTATAAGCTCAAGCAGTCTGCCATATATCGCTCCCTGATCATAAAGTATCTTGTCCAGGTGTTGCAGTATAGATTCATACTCTTCCAATAGTTTATGCAGTTCTGTTTCACTTTTATTAATTTTCTTTTTATCTTTTTCATATCTCATGATATAAAAAGGTAACAGAAACAGTAGCTTCTTCTGAAAAATTTCATCTTTCGTATACTTCTGCACACATAAAACCGGAACCTGATACCGCACAATTTTTCCGTCCGGCATGATCAGTTCCATTCTGAGGCTCTTTTTTCTTGTACCACGAAGATATATCACCGCTGAGTGTGGAAATCTCATTCTGAAAATTCCATTTTCTTTTTTCACGTTTTCAATGCTGATTGCAAAATCATACTCCACCATTCGGATCACCATTTTCGAGTCACCTGTACTCTGACATTCGAAATGATAACCTTTTTTTCCAATTCTGAAGTATGAATCAGTAATTTTTTCACCATTCAGCGTCTGGTGTTCATTTCGTAGCTGTTCCAACGGAACATCAAGTGGATAATTTGTTCCAAATATCTCATTGAGCACTGGCACAATCAGCTCCGGCATCTTCTCAAGCATTGTCCGAAATACATTATCAAATGTTGTGTTGTTTTTCGCCATGAGGCTTTTCCCTTTCTGTCTTTATATTTTGCTATCTTACGTACTTTGGGAAATTTCCTCGTATGGTATTTATTCTTTTATTTTTTTAATAAAGCATTCATCTTCTGTAAATGAAAGTAACCCTGCAAATATTTCATCCAGCATATTTTTCAGGCTTAATTTCCACCTGCCTCTCCCTTTTGTTCTATTTTAGCATATCCATATATAGAACTCTATGCATTATTACAAATTCTCTTCTACTTCTTCTACCGCAGGAAGATACTCCACAGACAGATCGTTGGCAATGACAGCAGCGTGGAAAAGATGACCATCTTCGTTGCAAACGGTGAATCGACCTGATACTTTTCTGCGAGGATACTGGTTGTCGCACCCGCCGGCATCGCTGCCAGAAGCACACAAAGGCCAAGAACTGTTTTATTCAATGGCAGGAAACTGCATACAATATAAACGACCGCCGGAATAACGACCAGTCTGTGTACGGTATATTTTACAACTGTCCAGTCCCAGAAATCTTTGAGATCAATGTCCGCAAGGATCATACCAATGACCATCATAGACATTGCGGTGTTGCAGTTCCCAACTGCAGTTACTGCGCCGTCAAGTCCAGGAGGCAGTGGAAGTCCTGTAACCATCAGAATAATTCCGAGAACGCATGCCAGAATACACGGATGGGTTACGACTTTTTTCAGTGTTTTCATCTTATCACTGGTTCCGGAAAAAACCGCCAGTCCGGAGGACCACATCATGATTCGCTGTGGAATCAGATAAACGCTGGCAAGCACCAGTCCTTCTGTCCCGTAGATTCCTTCCGCGATCGGGTTTCCAAGGAAGCCCGCATTGGAGCAGATTGTCCCATATTGCAGACATTTATATCGTCCTTCTGGTTCTCCTCTGAACATAACTCTTCCATATATAACACAGAACACCTGGATTCCAATTGAGATAAAAAGGATTTCCAGATATTTTATAAAATTTCCATCTGCTGCGCTCTGCGTAAACGCATGAAGAATGTTGCACGGCAGAATCAGATAAATAACAAGATCATTGATGTTTTTTTGCCCCTGCGGTCCGATGATATGTATTTTTTTTATTAAAAATCCTACAGCTACAAGTAGAAAGATCGTGAGCTGTAATGTAAGAAGTGTTTTCATAATATTCTACTTTCCGCGTGTTTCCTTCCTTTGAAACACCTGCTTCCTTTCTTCTTAATTCATTTTCATCCTCATCATCTCAAATCATACTTTAGTGTAGCACATTGCCAAAATCCCCGCAAGAAGGTTACTGTTCACTCCGTTCACACTGTATACAATATTTTCACCTTCCGTTGACAGTTCTCTGCATTTCCTGTAAGATAAAAGTAGTTTTTATTTTACCCTGGAGGCTTTATGCATGAACAATTCTGTATGCTTCGAATCTTCCGGTTATTCCGGATCAATGCATATTATGATTCACTGAGTGTCATCACAGAAGTTATTGTCGGCAAAAAACAACAGCTACTGTCTTCTGTCCTTTCATGTTTACAACAATTTTAATTTCCAAAACATAGTGTGGACTTTTCTGGTTCGACCATTTTTCGCCACACAATTACCCATTACGGTAGTTGTGCGGCGTTTTTTTATGTCAGCTTATGCTGACCAGAATCACGCGCCAGGTCTCACGGATGTTCGACTTGAAGTCTGCCTGGCAGCTACAGCCATATGTTCGACTTAAATCTTATTTATATATAGAAGGGAGTTTTCTATGAACGATACATTTATGAAAGAAAAACCGGTCTTTCCACTGATTCTGTCCATGGCTCTGCCAATGGTCATCTCAATGCTTGTAAATTCTCTGTACAATATTGTGGACAGTTTCTTTGTCGCACAGATCAGCGAAAACGCAATGACCGCATTATCCCTTGTTTTTCCTGTCCAAAACTTCGCCAATGCGATTGCGATTGGTTTTGGAATTGGTATCAGTTCACAGATTGCCATCTGTCTTGGTGCCGGAAACAGGGAGACTGCCAGCAAAGCAGCCACACACGGGCTGATGCTTTCTGCACTCCACGGAGTTATTCTGATGATCGGATGTATTCTTATCATGCCGGGTTTTCTGTCTCTGTTTACTTCCGATGCAGATGTAACTGATCTCGGGATCCGCTATTCTACAATTGTTTTTCTCTTTGCTGTCATAAACACCATAAATCTTGCCTACGAAAAGATCTTCCAGGGCGTTGGCAAAATGAAGATTACGATGATCGGGCTTCTGGTCGGCTGTGTTTCCAATATCATCCTTGATCCGCTGCTGATCTTTGGCCTTGGTCCGTTCCCGGCACTGGGTATTGAAGGCGCTGCACTGGCAACCGGACTTGGTCAGGTATTCAATCTTGTTTTCTATCTGATCATTTACAAAATGCAGCCAATCCAGGTAAAACTCAGCCGCAGACATCTCCATCCGGACATGGCTCTGGCAGCAAGATTATACTCTGTCGGTATCCCGGGAGCACTGAATCTTGCACTTCCTTCTGTCCTGGTTTCTGCACTGAATGGACTTCTGGCAGCCTATTCCCAGAGTTATGTGGTGATTCTGGGAATTTACTACAAACTGCAGACTTTCCTGTATCTTCCGGCAAGCGGGATTGTACAGGGCATGCGCCCGGTCATCGGATACAACTATGGTGCCGGTGAACATAAACGTGTAAAAAAAATCTACTTCGTCACACTTGGCATGAGTGGTGTGATCATGTTGATCGGAACAATCATCTGCCTGACAACTCCGGGACAGCTGATCGGCATGTTTACCACAAATCCTCAGACAATTGCCGCAGGCAAAACAGCACTCCGAATCATCTGTGCAGGATTTCTGATCTCTTCTGTATCCGTCACAGCATGCGGTGCACTGGAGGGGCTTGGCAGAGGAACTGCCTCATTGATCGTCTCTCTCTGCAGATACCTGATCATTATCCTTCCGGCAGCATTTATCCTGAGTCATTTCTTCGGAGCCGTTGGTGTATGGAACGCTTTCTGGATTGCGGAAGCGCTGACCGCCGGGGTATCCTTGCTTATCAGCAAGAGGGTTATCGGGGTATAATTCCCTGATATCCCTCTTTTTTTATATTTTCCCTTGACACATACCCTCATGGGGTATATATTACAAGTATAGCGAATATACCCCTGTAGGGTATGCGATTCAGGAATGCCATCGGCATTCTTGCTGCGAGGTGGAGTCATCTCACATCTGATATAATAAATCTCGAACGAAAGGAAGTTTGCTTATGGATCATAATAACTTTAATGCCAGTTCCTCTACAAAGACAGAAGAAATTATAAAGGAACAAGCAGCTACTCAGGAAAAATCTTGTTGCAGCAATGATAATGCCACCCCATCCGCTCCTGCCTGCTGCTGTACCAGGCACACCGACCGTTCAGAAGCTGACCGCAAGAAACTCATCAACCGTCTGAAACGTATCGAAGGGCAGATCCGGGGAATCATAGGAATGTTGGAAAACGATGCTTACTGCAACGATATCCTCATTCAGTCAGCCGCCGTTAATGCCGCCGTCAATTCTTTTAACAAAGAACTTCTCGCGAATCATATCCGTACCTGTGTGGCTCGTGATATCCGCGAAGGTAAAGATGAAACCATCGATGAGCTGGTTGCAACTCTGCAGAAGCTAATGAAATAAGGAGGTAATACAATGGAACAATACAACGTCACCGGAATGAGCTGCGCTGCCTGCAGTTCCCGTGTGGAGAAGGCCGTATCCAGAGTGCCGGGAGTTACATCCTGCTCGGTCAGCCTTCTGACAAATTCTATGGGAGTTGAAGGAACTGCATCCTCTCATGACATCATCACTGCCGTAGAGCAGGCAGGTTATGGTGCATCACTCAAGGGTGCAAATAAGGAACAGGTTTCCATGTCTGAAGCCGAGGAAGCCCTGGAGGATCACGAGACGCCGGTTCTCAAACGCCGCCTGATCGCTTCCATCGGGTTTTTACTCGTTCTGATGTATTTCTCCATGGGACATATGATGTGGGGCTGGCCACTCCCGGCATTTTTTAACGATAACCACGTTGCTATGGGACTTGTCCAGCTTCTGCTTGCCGGAATCGTCATGGTCATCAACCAGAAATTCTTCATTAGCGGATTTAAGAGTCTGTGGCACCGTGCCCCCAATATGGACACACTGGTTGCACTCGGCTCCATGGCCTCATTTGTATGGAGTGTCTACGCACTTTTTGCCATGACAAGAGCACAGGTAGACGGTGATTCTGCTGCCGTTATGAACTACATGATGGAATTTTATTTCGAGTCTGCCGCAATGATCCTGACGCTGATCACTGTTGGAAAAATGCTCGAAGCACGTTCCAAGGGAAAAACGACCGATGCTCTTAAGAGCCTGATGAAACTTGCCCCCAAAACCGCCATTGTTCTTAGAAGCGATCAGGAAGTAACCGTTCCGATCGAACAGGTTCACAAGGGTGATATCTTTGTCGTACGTCCTGGTGAAAATATCCCGGTCGATGGTGTGATCGTTGAAGGAACCAGCGCCGTCAATGAATCTGCCCTTACCGGCGAAAGCATCCCTGTTGACAAAGCAGCCGGAGATCTTGTTTCCGCCGCAACCGTCAACCAGTCCGGATTTATCAAATGCGAAGCAACCCGTGTCGGCGAAGACACCACTCTCTCCCAGATCATCAAAATGGTAAGTGATGCTGCCGCTACCAAAGCTCCGATCGCCAAAATTGCAGACCGTGTTTCCGGTATTTTTGTTCCGGCAGTTATTACGATTGCAATCGTTACCACGATCATCTGGCTTCTGACCGGACATGAATTTGGCTATGCTCTTGCCCGCGGTATCTCCGTTCTCGTTATCAGTTGTCCATGTGCTCTCGGACTTGCCACTCCGGTAGCGATCATGGTCGGCAACGGAATGGGGGCCAGAAATGGTATCCTGTTCAAAACTGCCGTTTCTCTCGAAGAGGCCGGCAAGGTTCAGATCGTTGCCCTGGACAAAACCGGTACGATTACCAGCGGCCAGCCGGAAGTTACTGATCTGCTCCCTGCAGACGGAATCTCCAAACAGGAGCTTCTCACCATGGCATTTGCCCTGGAGAAAAAAAGTGAACATCCGCTCGCGAAAGCGATTCTCAAATATGCTGAAGGACAACATCTTACAGCGCCGGAGGTTTCTGATTTCCATGCCCTTCCCGGCAACGGGCTCTCTGCAGTACTCGATCAGGAAACTCTGATCGGTGGAAGCATGAAATTCATCAGCAGCCAGGTAAACGTTCCTGCCACCCTTTCCCAGAAGGCAGAAAAACTTGCAGAAGAAGGAAAAACACCCCTGCTTTTTGCCCGGAATGGTAAACTGGTCGGCATTATCGCTGTTGCCGATGTTATCAAAGAAGACAGCCCACAGGCGGTCAAAGAACTCCAGAATATGGGAATCCGTGTTGTCATGCTGACCGGTGATAATGAACGCACCGCAAGAGCGATCGGTGCACAGGCCGGTGTTGATGATGTCATCGCAGGTGTTCTCCCGGATGGCAAGGAAAGTGTGATCCGTTCACTCAGGAAACAGGGCAAAGTAGCCATGGTCGGTGACGGAATCAACGATGCCCCTGCACTTACCCGTGCAGATATCGGAATCGCGATCGGTGCCGGAACTGATATCGCGATCGATGCCGCTGATATCGTTCTGATGAAGAGTCGTTTAAGCGATGTTCCTGCTGCAGTACGTCTCAGCCGTGCAACCCTGAAAAATATCCACGAAAATCTTTTCTGGGCATTTTTCTACAATGTGATCGGCATTCCACTGGCCGCTGGTGTATGGATCCCGATTTTCGGATGGACATTGAATCCGATGTTCGGTGCCGCCGCAATGAGTCTTTCCAGCTTCTGCGTTGTCACCAATGCCCTTCGTCTGAACCTGTTTAAGATCCACGACACAAAAAAGGACAAAAAAATTAAACAAGCTACTTCCATTGAAGTAAAAAATGATTATAATATAAAAGAAAAGGAGCAAAAAACTATGGTAAAAGTTACAGTTAATGTTGAGGGAATGATGTGTGGACATTGCGAAGCACATGTAAACGAAGCAATCAAGAAAGCATTCGGTGCAGAGGATGTTGTATCTTCTCACGAAAATAACACAACCGTTTTCACAGCACCAGAAAAGGTTGATGAGGACAAGATCCGTCAGACAATCAAAGATGCCGGATACGAAGTAACCGGAATTACTCAGGAATAAAAGGAAGCCATGAACAACACACAGGATAAAAAAAAACCAGAAGAAATCCATAACCTGCACTATTATATCGATCACATTCGATATGATATGACCAATCTTATCAAATGGCTGGTTCTGGCAGTACTGACCGGACTGAGCGTAGGCTTCATCAGCAGCCTTTTTGCCAGAGTACTGAAATTCGTAACCAACTATCGTACAGAGCATTTCTGGGTATTCTTCTTGCTTCCTGTTTCCGGTCTGATCATTGTTTTTCTGTATCAGAAATTCGGTCAGGAAGATGGCGGAACCAATCAGGTTTTATCAACGATCCGTTCTCAGGATGATGTGCCTTTTCGTTCTGCTCCGCTGATTTTCGTTTCTACGATCCTGACTCACTTTGCCGGTGGATCTGCCGGTCGTGAAGGTGCTGCAATTCAGCTCGGCGGAAGCATCGGCAATCAGCTTGGAAGCTGGTTTCACCTCGATGAAGAAGACCGTCATGTCATGGTCATGTGCGGTATGAGTGCTGCTTTCTCCGCAGTTTTCGGAACACCGATGGCGGCGGCAGTCTTTTCTATGGAGGTCGTGAGCGTTGGCATTATGTATTATGCCGCACTGGTTCCATGTGTGATTGCATCCATTATTGCCTCAAAGTTTGCGGCGGGCTTTGGCATCAATCCGGAATCTTTTCATGTAGTCAATATCCCGGAACTTACCATCGAAACAGGACTCAAGATGGTTCTTGTTGCCGTTGCCTGTGCTGCCATCAGTATTATTTTCTGTATGGCACTTCAGGGTGTCAGCAAACTTTATGCGAAATTTTTAAAAAATCCATATATCCGTATCGTCGCAGCCAGTGCCATCATTATTGTGATCACACTCTTTTTGCGCACCTCTGATTATATGGGTGCCGGAAATAACCTGATCGAGCTTGCTGTCGAGAATGGTCAGGCTCGCCCGCTGGACTTTTTCTGGAAGCTCGTACTCACTGCCCTGACCATGCGCGCCGGTTTCCGTGGCGGTGAGATTGTTCCTTCCTTCTGCATCGGAGCAACATTCGGATGTATCATGGGACACCTGATCGGTCTTTCCCCATCCATCTGTGCAGCCGCCGGAATGGCAGCCCTTTTCTGTGGCGTTACCAACTGCCCGATCACTTCCATCCTGATCGCATTTGAGCTGTTTGGCTTCCGCGGTGCATCCTATTATCTGATTGCTGTATCTATCAGTTATGCCGTATCCGGTTACTATGGTCTGTACAAGGATCAGACGATCGTATACTCCAAATATAAAGCTAAGTACATCAATCGTCATACTCGTTTCTAAATTTATAAAATTTAATTTTACATATTCCGATGTCTGCTACTCTTTAAGATAAATAGTTTCAGACATCGGAATTTTTCTTTTATTTTACTTTCGATTCCCATATATTTTTCTCACAATAATGTAAATAAATATTAGAAATTTAACGTGCATTTTATCAAAAACTTTACTTGTACATTGAAAATAATATGTTAGAATAAAGGTGTATTTTTAAGGAAAAGTAGGAGGAATTTGAATGCGCAAAACAAAAATTATCTGTACCCTTGGTCCGTCTACTGATAAGGACGGTGTTCTGGAAGAACTCATTAAAGAAGGAATGAACGTAGCACGTTTTAACTTCTCCCATGGTTTACATGATGAACAAAAAGGCCGTATTGATAAATTAAAAGAAATTCGTACAAGACTCAATAAACCGGTAGCTGCGCTTCTCGACACAAAAGGGCCTGAAATTCGTATCCGCGAATTTGAAAATGGAAAGGTCACACTGAAGGAAGGTCAGGAATTTACCTTAACTACAGAAGAAATCGTAGGAAACGAAAAAATCGTTTCTGTTACCTATAAAGATTTATATAAAGATGTCAAACCAGGCAACAGCATTCTGATCGATGATGGTCTGATCGGACTTGAAGTCAAGAAGATCAAAGGTCAAGACATCGTCTGTAAAGTCGTAAACGGTGGTGTTCTCGGCAATAAGAAGGGCGTCAACCTCCCTGGTGTAGAAGTAAACATGCCGTTTATCAGCCCAAAAGATCACGATGATATCCTGTTTGGTATTAAAGAAGGCTATGATTTTATTGCAGCTTCCTTTACCAGAACTGCTGCCGATGTCAAAGAAATCCGTGATATCCTTGAGAAAAACGGCGGACATGACATCAAGATCATCGCAAAGATCGAGAACCAGCAGGGTGTTGACAACATCGACAGCATCATTGAAGCTGCAGATGGTATCATGATCGCCCGTGGTGATATGGGTGTTGAGATTCCACTTGAAGATGTACCGGTTATCCAGAAGGATATCATTGCAAAGGTATACAGTGCCGGCAAACAGGTTATCACAGCTACTCAGATGTTGGATTCCATGATCAAGAATCCACGTCCAACCCGTGCAGAGACTACTGACGTTGCCAACGCAATCTATCAGGGTACCAGTGCGATCATGCTGTCTGGTGAAACCGCTGCAGGTAAATACCCTGTAGAAGCGCTCAAAACCATGGTCAAGATTGCCGTACGTACTGAAGCTGATGTCGAATATAACAAACAGTTCAGTGTCCGTACAAAAGAGCCTGCTACGAACGTAACTACTGCAATTTCTCATGCTACCTGCATGACTGCGATCGACCTGAACGCAAAAGCGATCATCGCAGTTACCCGTTCCGGAAATACTGCACGCATGGTTTCCAAATATCGTCCGGGATGCCAGATCATTGCATGTACTCCGGATGAACGCACCTGGCGTCAGATGAACCTGATCTGGGGTGTAACACCACTCCTGACCAAAGAGGAATACAGCATGGAGATTCTTCTTCTTCACGCTACAGAAGCAGCTGAAGAAAAAGGTTATGTCAAAGAAGGAGATATCGTTGTTCTTACAGTTGGTGTTCCTCTTGGACATCCTGGCAACACAAATCTGCTCAAAGCAACCGTTGTTGGTAAGTATTAATCTGCTTACCACGTCCGGATTGACTATCCTGTAAAATTGTATACAAAAATAAACAAGGTCATTATCTCCTGTTTCGGACGATAATGACCTGTTTTTTACTCACATAAAAAATCCAGACATATCTGTTGTAAAAACACTTTTATTTCTTATAAACTGTAATTACGATCGGTTCCTGGTTTTCCTCCCCATATGGCTGAATCCAGTATAATTCTTCATCCGGATCTTTCTGTTTCTCCGCTTCAGCACCTTTGGATTCAGAATCTCCTGCTTTGGTATTTTTAGTTTCCAAATTTCTTGCAGCATCTTCGTCTTTTTCAGATGCAGATGTCGTTGCAACCTCGTCTTTCACATACTCAAGTTCCAGATATGGAGCACTTCCATTTACATCATTCAGAATGATCTGGTTCTTTCTGCCCAGAGTTTTCTTGTCCGAATACTTCCAGTCTTTATCCACAGAAATATTCTGAACCACCTTGTTGATCACACAGGTTCCATCGGTGGAAGTCGTCAAAATCACATCTTTCTCTGTGTCAGAAACCTTGATGATATTCAATGGTTTCTCATTTTCCGTAAGTGTTATAATAATTTTATTATTTCCATTGCGGAGACGGATTCCCAGCTCAGTGGCAGATTCTTTGGCACTCAGCGTGATCCAATGATCTTTCGGATTTTTCTTATCACTAATAGAAATCGAATGAAGTTTCTTATTCTCACTTGTCAGAGAAAATCCGTTTTTAACCTCATCAATAGCTGTAGAAACTGCCAGATCCGTGATGTTTCCATCGGCATCTTTCTTGATCTCTGTCGTTCCCGCTGGAACTGTCATACCGGTAACTTCCTCTGTTTCTGTCGGATCATCCGAATCTTTCTTTGCAACACGAATCGTACCAACTGCAGTTTCCGGATCATACTCCGTTACAATGTCTGTAGAAGTTGAAGACGCATAAGAAGCATATTCTTCATCAATATCTTCCTCTGGCAGGTCTTCCTCTGGCAGGTCTTCCTCTGCACCTTCATTTTTACTGTCGGCAGAAGTATCTGAATCAGTGGGTTCTGTTTTTCCGGAAGTACTGTCTTTATCTACGGAAGCATTTTCTGTATTAGAATTCTTATTTTCTTCTGAAGCATCTGTTTTGCCATCTTCTGATTTGCCGTCAGCATCTGTTCCCGGCTTCTCATCCGTCTTTGTATCTGCATCATCTGTTTTACCATCAACAGCATTCGTATTTTTGACCGGAATCTCCGCCAGTTCTGTATAATCGCATCCCTGTCTCTGACATTTATATGTGATCACACCTGGTTTATCTGCTGTCGCCTCCTGAATAGAAACTTCTTTCAGTTCATGACCAAGTGCAGCTGTCTCATCTCTCTTTTCTTCGTAGGTGCAGCCATCCACTTTACATTTGTAGATCGTATAACCTCTTTCTGTGCAGGTTGGCAGAACAACTTTGCTTTCTATAAGCTCATGTTCGCCTTCATTGCATGGAGCAGGTTCATTCTCTGCTGCTCTCGTGTCTTCCTTTTCATTATCATCCGTTTCAGCTGTTTTCGCAGAAGAATTCTCCTCAGCATATACTGCGGAACTTCCTGCCAGTGTCATCGCCATGACCACAGCCAGTATCGCTGCACTTTTACTTTTCTTTCTCATACACATTCTCTCCTTTGTACAAAATATGGAGTCAATAAAACAGATTTATCTTATCATTGATTCTATGCTTTTTCAATTATGCTCTTGCCAGATCTTTAATTACTTCCCCCGCTATGATCAGCCCTACTACCGATGGAACAAATGCAGTGGATCCCGGTATATCACGACGTTCTGTACATTTGTGTGCTGCATCCGGAGGACAGATACAATGTGAACGACAACTGATCGACATATCTTCAATCGGACGGGTTGGTTTTTCCTGAGAATACACAACCTTTAACTTTTTAATTCCACGCTTCTTAAGTTCACGGCGCATAACCTTCGCAAGTGGACATACAGAAGTTTTATAAATATCAGCCACCTGAAAAGCAGTCGGATCAAATTTATTTCCAGCGCCCATACTGCTGATGATCGGAACGCCAGCTTCCTTTGCCTCCATAACAAGCTGAATCTTCGCTGTTACCGTATCAACCGCATCCACTACATAATCATATTTGGAAAAATCGAACTCATCTTTCGTTTCCGGCAGATAAAAACATTTGTGAACATTAACCTCTGCCTTCGGGTTGATATCAAGGATTCGCTCCTTCATAACATCTACTTTGTATTTACCAACCGTACTTCTTGTCGCAATGATCTGACGGTTCAGATTGGTCAGACATACCTTATCATCATCGATCAGATCGATTGCACCTACTCCACTTCGCACAAGCGCCTCTACTGTATAACCGCCAACTCCACCGATTCCAAAAACGGCAACTCTGGAACCGGCAAGTTTCTCCATTGCTTCTTTACCAAATAGCAGTTCTGTTCTGGAAAACTGATTTAACATTTATTTCTTAATCTCCTTCTCTTCCTTAGTTAATGTTTCATTCATGCTTCCTGTACGATATCCCAGAAGATCCAGAGTCACATAATCAAATCCATATTCCTTAAGCTGCTTCGCAATTCTGGTTCTGTTTTCTTCTTCTACAAGTCTTGCTATTTCCTCCGGCAGAACTTCAATTCTGGCGATATTTCCGTGAATGCGTACACGGATCTGATGGAAGCCCATGTCCAGAAGAAGCTGTTCCGCCTTGTCCACCATTCCAAGTTTTTCCTCACTGATCGTCTCTCCATAAACGAAACGGGAAGAAAGACAGGCAAAAGACTGTTTGTCCCATGTAGGAAGTCCCATCTCCCTGGACAGCTCACGGATTTCTTCTTTATACAATTCTGCCTGACGAAGCGGACTGCTGACACCAAGTTCTTTAACCGCGATCAGTCCTGGACGATAGTCACCGTTATCATCCATATTGGAGCCCTCGGCTACTGCATTCATGCCGTTTTCTTTTGCAATCTGCCAGATTTTTTCAAACAGTTCATGCTTGCACAGATAGCAGCGATTCTTCGGATTCTGTCGAAAGCCATCAATATCCAGCTCCTCTGATTTACAGATAATATGACGAACACCATTTTCTTTGCAGAATTCCGTCGCTTCTTTCAATTCTCTCTCCGGGAATGAACAGGAACTGGCTGTCACTGCGATTACTTTATCCTTTCCAAGCGCTTCCAGTGCCGCTTTCAAAAGAAAGGTAGAATCCACGCCACTTGAAAATGCAACTGCAACACTTCCCATATCTTTCAGGTTCTGCTGTAATACTTTATATTTATCATGAATACTCACTATAAAATCTCCTTTTCAACCTAGTAACCTAGTGTGTATTATAGCATAACCGTATCACCCACACAATATTATTCAAAAGGATTCGTTTTTATTTTATCCGCAAAAAAGAGCAGGTTTGCACCCGCTCAGTCATTGGAATAACTTTCATCATTCATCAAAATTTGCCGCATATATTCCTTCTGGAAGTCTCATGGTAAGAATTCCCAGATTAAATTCATGATCCATAATGGTAATGTGATATTCAAAGATCACATCATCTTCAAACTTGGACAGTAATACATAACTGCCATTTTCTTTTCCTTCAATCTGGTCACAGATATCTTCGTAAACAGCCTGTCCGGATATCTCTCTAGGATATCCTGCTGCCTTGATCTTCTCTTCAATTGCCTGGTATAATTCGTCCATCCGTACGTCCTCCTCTAGTATCTGACTCCGAATCCATACTCTTCCTCATCAACCGGAAGACTGCGTTTTCGGATGTCATCAATCTCTATATAACGGTCATTGTAAAGTGCCTGCAGGATCTTGTCAATATCTTCTTCCAGTCCCTGCAATTCTGTGGAGACGGAGCCGTCATATTCATTTCGCGCCCAGCCGGTCACACTGTATTTCTCAGCCAGATATCTCAGCTTGTAGCGAAATCCGACTCCCTGGACTCTTCCATAGAAACATATGGATACTCTGATCTTGTGCATGATTATCTTACTGTCTTTTTCCCTTCTGCAAATTTCACAATGTGATATCCAAGCCATCCGGAAAGACATCCAAAAATGATTCCACCTAGAACATCTGTTGGATAATGCACATACAAATATAATCTGGATACAGCTATCAGGCATGAAATCACAAGAGCTATAAGCCCAATCCTTCTTTCTCCTGACAGGTACAGTGCTGTCACTGATGCAAAGGAGGCCGCTGTATGTCCAGACGGAAATGAATAATCGCGAAGCTTTGCAACCAGTAATTCTACTGTCGTATTCACATCATAAGGTCTGGTTCGTGCTACAAGATTCTTTAACAATACATTACATAATAATAAATCTACGATAAGCGCAGCTGCCATGGTCACACCTGTCTTTCTCATTTTCGGTATGATAAGAAAGATCAGAGTCAGTATAATCCAGAATATCCCGGCATCCCCAAGCTTTGTGACTGAAGTCATTAATTTATCCATCACCGGCGTATGCAATGTCTGGAACCAGTCAAGTATATTTAATTCAAATCCCATCTTTTAGTGTCCTTTGCATATATTTGTCTGCACCCTTTTTAAAAGCTGCATCAGCTAATCCTCTGCTCTCAGCGGAGCTTTCGCATTTCCCCTTCAATCAGAAATACTTTGTCTCCCTCATTGATGTCCAGCTCATATAACCGGGCATCTTTTTCCTGAACGGTCATCTCCTGACCTGTATAATTGCTTTTCAGAAGGACATTATCCTTCACTTCCATCCCGTCCGGACGCCCCTCACATCCGAAATCAGGCTCATCGATACGTAAAACATTGAATGTTTCAAGCATATATATCTCCCCTTTTATTACCAGATATCAGACTTTCGTGTATACGTTACTCTTTTTCCCCTTCATTCGCATCCTCCATCGTGATGCATTCCTGCATCTGTGCCTCTGTATAATACAGGCGCAATACAGCCTGCGGCCAGTTGATATTGACAACCGCCGTTTTATTTTTCTCTTCACCGGCTTTGCGGATCAGTCCAAGCAGTTCATTCAGAACCTCTCTGGTCAGATAACCGCCTCTCCAGTGAAAGGTCAGTGTTTTTCCTTTTTTGGCTGCCTGAAGTGAACGTTTATACACATCTTCTGTCTTTGTGAATGACAGTTTCTTTTCTTTGTAATAAAAGTGATCATGGTCTGTACAATGCGGTGCTGCTGCGATCAGCGGTTCATGGTCTTTAAAAACATGTCCATCGTCCAGATTAAAGTAATCGTAGCGGATGTCTGCAGCTTTATCACTGTTTCCAAGTGTATTGTCAAATGTTGCATCCAGATGATAGTATGTACCGCCGATCCGGACAATGTTCCAGGTATGACGGTATTTGATTCCTTTTTCCGGATTATTCCCGCATATCGCGATCACACACCAGACTCCCAACGCATCGAGAAGGACCTTGACTGCTTTGGCAATGCCTTCGCAGACGCCAACGCCCTGTCCCAGAGGTCCAATGATCTCATGGGAATATGCCTTCTTGAGCTTATCATAATGTACATTCTGACAGATAAAGTCATGTACATATTTCTCCTTTTCCCACTCCGAAAGGCTCTGTGCCGGGCGCACCAGTTTCTCTACTCTGGATTTCATTGCCTTTTGATGCTCTTTTATTTTTCCTTTATCAAACAGATATTCCGGAATAAAAATGATGTTCGGTGAATCTTTATAGTAGCGGTATTTATATCCTGTCACCCAGAAAATTTCCGGATGATCCAGCCGCAGCTGAAAGAAAACATTGTACAAATCTTCTCCGTCCAGTGCCGGAATCTGGAATTCATCCGCCAGGCTGGTGATTCCCTGAAGGATGCCATGATAAGCAGCCTGTTTCTGTTTATCCATATGGTTGTAGTAATACTGCTCCATTGTACTTCTCCTGGGGTTATTTCATAGAATACTGCATCATTTCATAATGTAAGATACAGCCCTCGTAGATTTCCATCGGAAGAAGTGCCCTCGCGACCAGCTTCAGTTCCTCCTCCGGGCGGTCGATTCTCTGCAGATGTGCATAATCTCCATCAATCTGTTTCACTTCATAATCACATTCTAACATCGGTATTTTCCTTTCTCGTAATCTTGATTTTGTTGTTTCGTAGTTTATTGTTACTGCATTCTTATCAAAATAGTAATTTCCCTTTATCATAACACAAGAGGAAGAGTTTTTGCACTCTTCCTCCTGTAGTCTTTTTATAAAAATTATTTTACTGTTACTTTGATTTTTACTGTCTTCTTTCCAGATTTGACTGTAATTGTAACTTTTCCTTTCTTCTTAGCTGTTATAACACCTTTGGAATTGACAGTTGCTACCTTGTTATTGGAGCTTTTAAAAGTAATTTTTTCCATTGAAGTAAACGGAAGACGTACTGGTTTTAATGTCATTTTCTGTTTCATTTTCAGAGTAGTATTCTTACCAATACCTGTAATTTTAGTCGTTTTTACATTGCTCTTCTGTACTTTTACTATAATCTTCTTTTCAATTCCACTCTTAAGTTTAACAGTTACTGTCGCTTTTCCCGTTTTCTTCTGCGCTGTTAATTTCCCATTACCAGATACTTTAACAACCTTAGTATTACTTGATTTCCATGATGCAACCGAATCTCCATTTGCCATTTTAGTTATTTTTAGACCAGTTGTTGACTGTTTGACTTTAAGAGTAACACTGGTTGTATTAAGCGCAATGACTGGTTTTACTTTATTATTCAGAGTTCTTTTCTCAGTTTTTTTACATTTACTACATGTTCTTTTCTGAGTTTCACCCTTAAAAACAGTTGCCTTATTTAAAGTTTTCCACTTGCTCCAACTATGCTTGCACTCTGTCGTAGTATGATCATCTTTTCCTGTTTGGTCATCTTTACTTTCTGATAATACAGTCACAGAAACTTCTACTGTAATATTATTTTCTTTATCTGCAACACCTCTTATAACTGTTTTTCCTGCTTTTTTCGCACTAACCACACCATTTGCAGATACCTCAGCTACAGACTCATCAGAAGAAGTCCAATTAACTTGTGGAACTGTTGCATTGGATGGCAAAATATTAAAGTCAATCAGTTCGCGCTCTCCCTCTTTCAAGCTCAAATCCTTTTTATTTATCTGTATAGATGTCACTGAAACATACTGTTCTGAGGAAGTCTGTCCTTCATACTCTTTAACAACTTTATCATCTTTAATCAGTTCACACTTTGTTTTTTCTTCTGATATAGCGGAAATCTGAATTTCATTTCCTTTTTGTACAGGAATATTAAATACTGATTTCTGAACTTCACTTCCATCGTCTGAAATAGTAGATGTATGGAAATCTACCATACCAAGATCAACTGCTTTGCATTTCAGAGAATATCCACTATTAACAGGTAGCCGGACAATTTTTATATAATCATCCTTTACAGGTTCATGAACCACACTATAATAAATATTTCCAATGGTTCCGCTCTCTTCCACTCCATCTTTCATAGTATGAATCAGATTTCCAGAGACATCATAGATTTCTACATCTACCGGGCAGGCAACTACAGAAGTTGACATTTCTTTCAATACTCCACTGGCTTTCATCCATTGCAGATTAGATTTTAATGTTTCTGAAATTCCTTTCGATGCTCCATAAGCACCCTTCCATGAAATTCTGGCTGTTTCCATCATCTTCTGAAGGTTTTCTTCTCCTGCCATACGAGTCTTCAATAACATATAATATGCATATACTGTTTTTTTCGCATTTTCTGCTTTTGTAGAATCTGCTCCCGTAAGATATTCCATTCGGGTGTTTATCAGCCATCTGCTTATAGAACTTCCAATATATGCTATACAACGCATATTGTCCTTCTGTTTCTGAACATCATCCGTTTTAAAAAGTAAATTTGAAAGATCAACAGAGTAATGTAAACTGGTTTTTATGATTTCTCCATATGGCAATGCAGCAATAACTTTTTCTACTAATTTGTCATATACCTTGTTTGCAACTTCATTCTCTATATCACCTGCTAATAAGTTTGTCAATTCACGCCAACCGCCATGTAATGCATTATATAACTCCTGTGCCGCATTTTTTACAGGAACCGATCCGGTATCTTTCGCAATGAATAACAACATTTCTTCATACATTTTATCTGCATTTAGAAGTCTCTGGATATCATAATAATTATTTATTGTCTTTTCTCCTAATGAAAGAACCTTTGTGGCATCACTAATGAAGTCAGCACCTTCTACAACTCTATTAATAAATGTCTTTGATTTTGCAAAAGATTCGATACATTTTACTACTTTTGAATCAGATGAATATCCACCCTTCATCTGTAAATATGCAGATATAGTTACATCCTTTCCACTTTTCAAAAATTCAGCAATCTGATCTTTTGTACATAGTTCTGCCAATGAATTTATCTCTTCACTATTTAAACCGTAATTAACTGCAAATGCCCAATTGGCATTCTTGAAAGAATCCACAAAAATGCCTGCATATTTCTCACCTGCCTCTGCCTTTGCCAACATGCTTACTTCCGATTCTTGTTCTTTCAGCAATGCGAGGAGTACATCTCGTGCCTGCTCTTTGGTTGTGTCCTTTATGAAAATATCTCTCCAGCCATCTAAACCTCTGTAAATCATGTTCGACATTGTTTCAACCAATTTCTCAGAATTACTTGAATCATAATATGCTACCGACTGTGTACACAGGAAGTTATCACCATGAATCAGATAATTCATACTGTTACTTGTTCCCTTATCCAATAACCACTGATCCAAAGTCGAGGAATAATCATATTCATGAGAACCAATAACATCCCCTAATGATTCAAATGGAATATTATGTGCAACCGCATATGTTTCTGCATAACTGCCACTATAACCGTAAATGGTAATATTTTTACAATTATAAAATGTATTATCTCCTATAGAAGTTACAGATTCAGGGATGATTACTTTTTCTAAAAAATTATTTTCATTATAACATTTGAAAAAATAATCAGGAATTGCTTTCATTGTATCTGCAAACTCAATTTTCTCTAAATATAAAGCACCATCCACAATTCCATATCTTCCATAATTACTATCACATCCTGTCACTGTACTCGGTACTATCAGACTCGTAATCTCTGTTCCCGCTATAAAATCATATCCAATATTTTCCAGACCTTCCGGTAGATTCAACTCTTTCAATTCTTTGCATCCTGAAAATGCCATTGGTTCTATCGTATTTATATTTACCGACAGTTTTACTTCTGTTAATGTTATACAGCCTGCAAAAGCTTGCCTTCCTATTGTCACTGGATACAATTTCTTTCCTGCATTGGTTATCACTGTTTTATCATTCTTCTGGAATCTCACTTTTTTCAATCCTGTACAGCCTTGAAATGCACTATTTCCTACACGGTTTATTTCTTTCCCTATCTCTATTTCTTCCAGTGCTGCACATCCATCAAATGCCTTCTCTCCAATCTCTGTTACACTTTCTGGTATCTCTATATGCTGCAGTGTGTGGTTATCCCTTCCATAGCCTCCTTTATAACAGAAATATCCTGGAATCATCTTTATACCATCTGCAAAGATCAGTGTCTCCAAGACAGATCCTTCCAGGATTCCTTCTCTTCCATAATCGCAGTCTCCACCTGTTACTGTACTTGGTACTGTCAGATTCGTGATACCTGTATTTGCTATAAAACCATATCCAATATTTTCCAGACCTTCCGGTAGATTCAACTCTTTCAATTCTTTGCA
>ERZ772818.1040-NODE-1040-length-25876-cov-7.517408_pt1 | contig 25876 bp, 23 predicted proteins | sample MGYA00580837_ERZ772818 | MGnify/ENA primary metagenome ERZ772818 (study PRJEB29015, sample SAMEA2737671) | human gut metagenome | biome: human gut; feature: human-associated habitat; material: faeces | place: China | collected 2012 ...
TGTCATTGCTTTAGCGCGTTTCCCTCTCGAAAGCGGTTGCAAAAGTAGACGGTTTTTGGCATTCTGCAAAATATTTCACCAACTTTTTTCAAATAAATTTTGTAATTTACATATAAATCACTGATTATCAAATATGTTATACAACAGAATTTTCTTTCATCTTTTCCAGAAGGTTACAGAATGGTACATTTTAAATATACGCGTGCGCGTAAGGCCTCCTTTTTTCCAGGTAAAAAAGACAGTATGCTCTCAGTTTATCATACAAATGAAAAAACTATACTACATAAAAGAGAAACATTCAGCTCACAAATGATAAAGGTTAATCATTTAAATGAAAAAGATAGAAGCTAAGGATACCTCCCTATACACAAAAAAATCTTATCACCTCCAAACGAAAGTGATAAGATTTTTCCCAATTACGATTATATCTTATACCCAAACTTGCAAAGACTCGAACAGAATTATTCAAGCTTAGCAATGCCTTTTTTAATTTCACGCATCAATTTCTGGAAATCAAAAATCCGCTCTGGATATTGAGAAGCCAAATTTTCTTTTTCCATACCCTTTCTCAAATCATACAGTTGTGGGATTGGAAGATTACCTGTTTCCACATTAGCTCCCCATGTAATCATAGGTCCGGCATCACTAGGCTCTATATATTTCCAATCTTTTGTACGCAAAGAAAGTGTATGGCTGGAAGCACACTGCACAACCCAAGGCCGGTCTGTAGAATCAATACCCAGCAAATTATCCAACCGATCAAAACTATCGGGTGCTGAATGCTTTGGCAACTTGGCATCAACCAAAGTTCCCAATGAAGCCATCCAGTCAATTTGTGACATCAGTACATCGGAAACCATATTGGATTTTGCTCCCCGAGGCCATCTCACAATAACCGGAACGCGTGTTCCACCCTCGAATGCACTGTATTTATAACCACGTAATTCGCCAGAAGGAGAGTGCCCGTTCAGTAATTCCGCTGCCTGATCTTCATAGCCATCATCAACAATAGGACCGTTATCACTCGAGAGAATAATCAGGGTGTTATCCGAAATTCCCAAACGCTCCAAGGTTTTCATTATCTCTCCAACCGACCAGTCAAACTGCACGATAGCATCCCCACGCAATCCCATATTGGTTTTTCCACGGAAACGAGGGTGGGGGAAACGGGGTACATGTACGTCATTCGTAGCAAAATACATAAAGAAGGGCGCGTCTTTATGTTGCTCAATAAAACGTATGGCATGCGTAGTAATGGAATCGGCTATGTTTTCGTCTTTCCATAAGGCCTTGCCTCCACCTTTCATATAACCAATCCGACTGATACCATTTACGATAGACATATCATGTCCGTGGCTGGGTTTCAAATTATAGAGTAACTCCGGATTATCTTTTCCGGTAGGTTCACCTTCGAAATTACGCTTATAGCTAACCTCAATAGGAGCAGAGGAATCATAATCAGCCACTTGTCCGTTCTCTATAAATACGCAGGGGACACGGTCGGCAGTAGCAGCCATGATATAATGATAATCAAAACCCAAATCTCCTAAAGAAGCCGGTAGAGGAGCATTCCAGTCTTGCTTGCCTGTTTCATCGCCCAAGCCCAAATGCCATTTTCCGATAGCACACGTTGCATATCCTTTACTTTTAAACATGTCGGCCATCGTAAACTGTCCGGGTTTAATAATCATTCCGGCATCGCCAGCAGCAACATCGGTACCAGGCTTGCGCCAGGCATACTCTCCTGTCAGAATAGAATAGCGCGATGGGGTACTGGTAGCCGCAATGGCATGTGCATTAGTGAACCGAATCCCCTCGGATGCCAGTCGGTTGACATTAGGTGTCTGAACATTCTTTGCTCCGTAACATTCCAAATCACCATATCCCAAATCATCAGCCAAAATAATGATTACATTAGGATTTTTCTGAGAAGTTTTTTCTTCAGATACTGCTTCTGCAGCACTAACCTGTACAGCTGGGACAGCAAATAAGGCAGTCCACAAAGATGTATTTAAAATTCTGCATTTCATACGGTCATTCCTCCGATTTTGGATAATTAGGACTATACAGCATTGTATTTTTTCTTACGACAAGTTTACCGTCTTTTACAAAACCATCTCCTCGCTCCGACAAATGTTCGACCATGGCAGCACGCATTTCCTTCAGTTTTTTTTGGAATTTTTTATCATGCACTGCATTGTGCAATTCTTTAGGGTCGTTTACCAAATCAAACAATTGCTCCGAACCGTTATGGAAATTCCAAATATACTTTATCTTACCGTCGGTCAAAGCACACCAGTAATTATCGGCATCGTAACAAGTAGCATGTTCCAAATCGATATACTTTCTCCAAGGTGCTGCTGCATCTTTAGCCAAAGATAAAACAGAAGCTCCATCTACAGCTCCGGGTACAGCTATATTTGCTACATCGAGGAAAGTCGGCAAGACATCACGCAATTCTACCGGCTGTTCGAGTTTAGAACCGGGCTTAACCTGTGCAGAAGATGGCCATTTTACAATAAATGGTATATGGGTAGAACCCTCATAAGGATATGTTTTTCTCCAGTGATGGTGATCGCCCATCATGTCTCCATGGTCGGAAGTAAACAAAATAAGTGCATCGTCATACATTCCTTTATCTTTCAAGGTCTGAATAATCCGACCTATCTGTTCATCAATAAATGTAATATTGGCATAATAATAACGAAGTGACTTTATTGCATATTCCGGACCGAAATTGGCAAAAGCTGCATCACTGGCAGTATGTGCAGGGTCGCGAAGTTCACTGTATTTTCCACACCAGTCGCCTACGGCAGGTGCCGGTATCTTTTTATCTTTATACATTTCGGCAAAACGCTGTGGCGGGTCGTACGGACTGTGCGGCCGTGCAAAAGAAACTTTCAGGAAAAGAGGCTGCTCATCGTTATCGTAGTTCTGAATCAGCTCACAAGCCATTTCGCCCGTCCAGTAAGTAGGATGAAGCTTTTCAGCCAGCTTATACTGCGATGCACCGTGATCATTCCATCCGATACCAGTCAAGTCGGGGTCTTTTGACGGAGCCTTAATCTGAAACCACTGACGGTAATCACTTGTAAAATTGGGGTCTTCTATACGCCCACTTTCATCCAATAAAGTCCCATGAAATCCATGCTTTGCTCTCTGTGGATGCCAGTGCATCTTTCCGATACCGAATGTATAATACCCACTATCCCTCAATAATTGAGGCATTTCGACAGAATATTTTTCTGCAACTTGACCATAACCCAACATACCATGCTTCCAAGGAGAAAAGCCTGTAAGCAAACCAGCACGTGCCGGCGTACTACTGGGACAAGAAGAATAGGCATTGACAAACAAAGTTCCTTCTGCAGCCAATTCGTCTATAGCAGGTGATACAACAGCTTCATTACCCATGCATCCTAATGCATCAGCACGTTGCTGATCGGTCATAATCAAAATAATATGCGGTGATTTTTGAGCAAAAACAGGAGAACTTAAAGCTGTCCCCATCAGAAATAAAGAAAATAATGGATGCTTCTTCATGTTATTAAATTTACTAAAAGGGTTCAAAGTCGTTGCAAAGATAGGAATTATAAATATTAAAAAAACATTTTAGCATTTACAATATCCATCAATCTACATTCTTTTCTTATTATTAATCAGAATTAATTATAAAGAAAATTTGATTGTAGGGTAGTGAATAAAAAATACAATAACCATAATAAAAAAAATCCGGAATTCCCTGTTTTTAGGGAATCCCGGATTTTTACAATTTATTACTAAATTAATAGTTTTCTTTTTTTACTTCAAAGAAAGCCTGTGGATGCAAGCAAGCCGGACAAAGTTCTGGAGCTTCTTTGCCGATGGTCAAGTAACCACAGTTACGGCACTGCCATACAACTTCGATATCTTTCTTAAATACAGTTCCGTTTTCGATGTTGTTTACAAAAGCCTGATATCTTTCTTCGTGTCCTTTTTCTGCAACAGCGATATTTCTATACATAACTGCAATTGCAGGGAAACCTTCTTCGTCTGCGATATCAGCAAACTTAGGATAGTCCAAAGACCATTCTTCATGTTCGCCTGCAGCCGCAGCTTTCAAGTTTTCAAGTGTACTACCAATTACACCAGCCGGATAAGAAGCAGTAATTTCAACCATACCACCTTCTAACCATTTAAACATACGTTTTGCATGTTCTTTTTCCTGATCTGCAGTTTCAGTAAAGATAGCAGCAATCTGCTCATAACCTTCTTTCTTAGCAACGCTAGCAAAATATGTATAACGCATTCTTGCCTGAGATTCTCCTGCAAATGAAGTCATCAAATTTTTCTCTGTACGGGTACCTTTAAGACTTTTTTCCATAATCGTTAGTTTTTAGTTGAGTGTTATTTTTTACTGATGCAAAGATAAGTATTTATTTTTAAATTGTAATCATTACAATCTATGTTTATATTTTTTTTACATATTTATTCTGTCGCTAAACGATTTTCGTAAATATAGTAATATTTGTAGGAAGCATCTGCCTGTATGTCTATTTTATTTTATACATTTGCACCAATTTTAATAGTTTATAACAAATAGGTATTTCATGAAAGGATTAAATTTTCAGCCCAAGCTATTTTCTACACTTAAGAACTACTCTCGGGCAAACTTGATGACCGATATCATGGCGGGCATCATTGTAGGTATAGTAGCATTACCTCTGGCTATTGCATTTGGTATTGCATCTGGTGTAACTCCAGAAAAAGGAATTATTACTGCAATTGTAGCTGGATTTATTATTTCATTTTTAGGGGGAAGCAAAGTCCAGATTGGTGGTCCGACCGGAGCTTTCATCGTAATTATTTATGGTATCATTCAGCAGTACGGACTGGAAGGATTGATGATTGCAACCTTAATGGCTGGTGTTCTTCTTATTCTTTTAGGTGTATTTAAACTCGGAACGGTCATAAAGTTTATTCCTTATCCTATCATCGTCGGATTTACCAGCGGTATTGCTGTAACAATCTTTACTACACAGATTGCAGACATATTTGGTCTTAATTTCGGCAGCGACAAAGTTCCAGGTGATTTTATCGGAAAATGGATGGTTTACTTTAAGCACTTTGATACTGTAAACTGGTGGAATACACTAATCAGCATTATCAGTATTCTGATTATTGCGATTACTCCTCGTTTCTCTAAAAAAATACCAGGTTCATTGATTGCTATCGTTCTAGTTACAGTAGTGGTATACTACTTAAAAATGCATTTAGGTATTACATGTATCGATACAATCGGAGACCGATTCGCTATTGAAGCCAAACTGCCTGAAATGGTAGTACCTGCCATCGGATGGGAAGAAATAAGAAATTTATTTCCTGTAGCTATTACTATTGCAGTATTAGGCGCTATTGAATCTTTGCTTTCAGCAGCAGTAGCTGATGGTGTGATAGGTGATCGCCACGACTCAAATACAGAGCTGATAGCACAAGGTATCGCCAATGTAGTATCACCAATTTTCGGAGGTATTCCTGCTACAGGCGCCATTGCCAGAACAATGACCAATATCAACAACGGAGGACGTTCGCCTATTGCCGGTATTATTCATGCTGTAGTATTACTTCTGATCTTCCTTATTTTAATGCCGCTGGCACAATATATCCCAATGGCATGTCTTGCTGGCGTATTAGTTATTGTATCGTATAACATGAGTGGATGGCGTACATTCAAGGCGTTGCTCAAAAACCCGAAATCGGATGTAGCTGTATTGTTAATAACATTCTTCCTGACTGTTATTTTCGATTTGACTGTAGCTATAGAAATTGGTTTGGTTATTGCCTGTGTTCTATTTATGAAACGTGTAATGGAAACGACAGAAATCTCTGTTATCAAAGATGAAATAGACCCAAACAAAGAATCAGACCTGGAAGTGCACGAAGAACGTCTGACAATTCCGAAAGGAGTAGAGGTATACGAAATAAACGGCCCGTATTTCTTTGGCATTGCCACTAAATTCGAAGAAACTATGGCACAGTTGGGCGACCGTCCGAAAATACGCATTATCCGTATGCGTAAAGTTCCATTTATTGATTCAACAGGTATTCACAACCTTACTAACTTATGCCAGATGTCGCAAAAAGAGAATATTCATATCATTCTGTCTGGTGTGAATGAAAAGGTGCATAATGTACTTGAAAAATCAGGTTTCTATGAATTGCTTGGAAAAGAAAATATCTGCAGCAATATTAACGAAGCGCTGGCTGTAGCAGATAAAGAAATAAAAGAACTAACCCGTGATGAATAAAACGGGTTAGTTTAACCCTATTAAATAACAAACAAATGCTAATACCGAAACAGATTTCTTAATCTGTGTTATAAAACACATTTTTCACGCTATAAAATTTGGAGTTCACCCTAAAAAGCGTACCTTTGCAATGTGTTTTTCATAGTATTAGATTTAAGGTTAACAAAGGTTGGAGTACAGCGGTACTCCTTTTTTTATGTCTATACGTTTAATAAGAAGCAGAAGCAGATATTCCTGCAGCTTCAAGCATATCCACTATACGGTCTAACTCCTGATGAGAAGCTTTCAGTAATCCATGATCAGGAGTTTCACGGTCTATTGTATAAATCATAACTTTCCGAGGTGCAATCTGCTTTACTATATCAAGCCAAGGAAGAACAAAATCATCCGAAGTATTATCTACTGAAATACCATTACTTTCACCTTTCATAAAAAGTGTCTGGATAATCAGTTTACCCTGAAAAGCTTTAAGCCCTTCAATAATATTCTCTACTTCATAATGCCCCGTCGGTCTGTCCACCCGGTTTATATAGTCCATGTTCACTGTATCCAACTTCAAAATGTTGTTATCAACTTTATTTAAAGCTGTAAATACAGAAGGTTTATGAATCATTGTAGCATTGCTGAGTACACTGATTTTCGCATTCGGAAAATATTTATCGCGCAATGCAATTGTATCGTCTATGATTTCGGAAAATTCAGGATGCAAGGTCGGTTCTCCATTACCGGCAAAAGTAAGCACATCAGGAACAGGTCCATCTGTTTTCATTTTCAACAATTGCTGCTCCAATGCTTTACTTACATCTTCACGTGAAGGTAATCCTTTTTTGGGGCGATGGTCTTTATTAAATCCGCATTCGCAATAAATACAATCAAACGAACAAAACTTCCCATCAGCAGGAAGCAGATTAATTCCTAAAGAAACTCCAAGACGGCGACTGTGAACAGGCCCGAAAATAGGAGAGGGATAAATAATTGTTGCCATACTATACAATTCATTTTGTTAGGACACAAAGATACAGTTTTATTCACCACTTGATACGTAACTGTAAATAAATATCTCCTTTCTTACAATCCTGTATTTCTTCTGTTCCCGAACTAATCTTTTCCCGATCGAAGTAATAAGTCAAACCGTATTTAGCCTGCAAAACGAGCCAGTTACGAAAACTATAACGTACATTCAAAGCAAAGCGAGTTCCCTTACCATAAAAAGATGGTATCGAAAAAGCATATAGTACACTTTTCTCGTACATTGTAATTCTTGTATCATAATTATCTGTTTGAAACCAGGCTGCAGACAAGTCCAACTGACATGGAAGTTTCAATGGAGCTATACTGACTTGCTGATTTATTAAGAATCCTCTATACACCGGTTGATTCCATGTTTTTTTCTGATTACCATAAACAGTTGTTTTCAATTTAATTTTTGGAGACGGCTGATATGAGAGATACACATTCAGTTTATGCTGATTACCTGGAGCTGTAATCTTATTTTCTTCAGAATCTCTTATATCTTCTGCCTTGTTTTTATAACAATATTTTATAAACAATGAAAGTGAATGAAGTGGTGAATAAGTAAGTTGAAAAGTATTTTCTATCCCAGAAGTCCCAGAAGCTGAAATCCCATATTTCTGATAAGGGAAATAAAATACATCTGTATAATTAGCCAAAATAATATTTTTCAAAAAGCTGGTTTCCAATCCTATAAATACTCCATATTCATTTTGAAGCATACTTGATTCAGAAATAGATTTACCATAAATAGACTGATAACTCTTGTCGTAATATCTGTTAATAAATAATAGATTCCAATTGTTGATAAATCGATAATCAATTCTATTTATCCAAGCAATCTTTCCACATTTATCTACAGCTACTTCACCACCTATCACAGCCTTTTTCAAAAATACCTTATAGTTGGCACCTATATTATAAAAAGACTTTCCTCTGGGATAATACTTATTATACTCCCTAAAATCAGGATTCAATATCTTGTTGAAAACATTATAAACAGCTGTTACTCCAAATTCATATTGCTTGCCATTATAATTAATATTCGTTCCAACTACCTGATTATTAAAGGTTTTATGTTTCTCAAAATCTCTTACTAACCGGTGATAACCATCTTTCTTAATTGAGGTTATAAAAGAGTTATCAACAATCCCATCCATATTTCTATACGAATACAAAGCTGATATTAACCATCTTTTCGACAATTGATAACTTATCCCTGCACCTTGAAAGAAATTATATTCGTCACACGAAGAATGTTTGCTGAATCCCTGTCGATTGGATTGAGAAGCAGTAATCGTTTTTCCTAAACTAAAGCCAGTGTTTAATACAAGTCCGTATCCAAAAGAAGCACGATAATTTCCTAAAGCTAACGTCCGAATTCTACCTAAATCTTTTATCAACAAATAAGGTGAATAAAAGTCTGCTCCCTTCTTATTATATTTTCCAAACCACTGCTCTCCTGCATCTTTTTCCATAGTAATTCCAGCATAGACTTGATCTTTATACCGAAACGAATAGCGTAAGTTATGATAAAGAGGAGTACCGAGATAACGCTTGTTAGGACTTTCAGTCAAAACTTCATCAGTATACGAAGCATAACCGGCACGAACATACATTGGTATATCTACACGTGTTGATAACTCCTGTTTGTTGTACTTTAATACAGATTTCCATGACAAAACATCTTTTTTATCATTACCTTTCCCAATATATAGAAAAGGAGTTAAAAGCTTTAACACCCTGTAATCCATATCTGGAACCATAGCCAACTCTTTTAAACTTACCAACGGACCATGTTTATAAATATAATAAAGAAGATTTTCTATAATCCGATCTGATAAAAACGGGAACTGTTCTAGCTGCTCCTTTGTAAGAGCATTCACATCAAGTGGATTAGCTTTTAATTCCTCCATTTCTTCTACCCATGACGCCCAGTCTTCTTCTACATCGTCTTCTAAAAAGACATTATCCATTATCCAATCTTCATTAGTCAAACTCTGAGCTGTAACCGACGAAGCAAAAGAACAGCATATTCCTAAACACAATAAACATTTTCTTAACATCCTATCTAACGTTAAATGTTATGTAATACATTGTTGTTCAATCTATTCTTTATACTTTTGCCAATATGAAAAAATATCTTTTCATACTCACAACTTTGCTGCTTGGCAGTTTGGCTGCTAATGGACAGCAACGTATTAGTACCTGTAAAAATGGTTATAAGGTACCTGTAACGGTATATAAGAATGATACTATACCTACTATAACGCTTAGAGAGGTTATTATTTTCCCGGAAATAAGATTTAAAAGCAAAAGGCAAAGAACAAGATATAATAAACTAGTCAGGGATGTTAAAAAAACACTTCCACTAGCAAAAGAAATAAACCGAGCCGTAATAGAAACTTATGAATATCTTCAAACTCTTCCCGACAAGAAGTCCAGAGAAGCTCATTTAAAAATGGTTGAAAAAGGCTTGAAGCAACAATATACACCTGTTATGAAGAAACTAACATTCTCCCAGGGGAAATTGTTGATAAAATTAGTAAACAGAGAAACGAACAGTTCTTCATACGAACTTGTCAAAGCTTTTATGGGACCATTGAAAGCCGGATTCTATCAAACATTTGCTGCACTATTCGGAGCCAGCTTGAAAAAAGAATACCATCCAGAAGATGATGATAAAATGACTGAGCGTATTATTATATTAGTAGAAAACGGACAATTATAAAAGCATCACATATATAATCATCAGAAAAACAATGAATTAACGTGTTATTATCAGCTTATTAACAACACTGTTAATTCATTGTTTTAATACTATTTCTGCTCTTTAAAAGCTATAAGCTTATTCGCAAACTCCCATAGCACAATCCCTGCGGTAACAGATACGTTCAAAGAATGTTTTGTACCATATTGTGGAATTTCTATACAGCTATCGCACATATCAACAATTTCCTGTTTTACACCTTTCACCTCATTCCCCATTACGATAGCATACTTTTTATCAGAATCTAACTGAAGATTATTCAACATGCAGCTACCTTCACACTGTTCTATTGCCAGAACGGTATATCCACTAGCATGTAGCTCATTTACAGCATCTTTAGTATCTTTAAAATAACTCCAGTCGACAGTATTTTCAGCCCCTAAAGCCGTTTTATGCATCTCTGGATGAGGGGGAGTAGCTGTGATACCACACAAATAAATACGATTTACCAAGAAAGCATCCGAAGTTCTGAACACAGCTCCGATATTATGTAAGCTTCGAACTTCGTCTAAAACAACCGCCAACGGCAATTTATCGGCCTTCTTAAATTCATCTACCGTAAGACGGTTCATTTCCGTTATTTTTAATTTCCGTAATTCAGACATAATACAATTATAATAGAATATCCGTTTGCAAAGATAAAAACTATACTCATAACCCTGTTAAAAACAGTGGAAAAGGTGTATAAAAGCTGAGAAAAGAAAATGAAAAAAAGATTTTGCTTTTTTGAAATAATCTATTATAGCAAATTGATTATACACACCTCCAAAAAAGATAAGCCTAAAATACCCCACTTATATAAACACAAATTCAATAAGAAATTAAGTATAAATCATCAGAAAGTTTTTAACTTTGTGAATTATCAACGTTTTGTTGATAGGAGAGCTAAAGATTGTATTATCAGCATATAAGCCTGTTTACAGAATCTTAAAATCAAGTATACATACATTGATAAGTTAAAGAGCAAATAAATTGACTGATTTTTACAAACACTATTAACCTCCTATTATTAATATCATAAACTCTCTTTTTTGAAAAAATAAAATATAAATTATAGTATGAAAGAAGAATGGTTGAATAAAGGTTTTGTAAGTGAACCTGTAGATAAGAGCATCGATCTAAAAAGTGAGATAAACCGATTACGTAAAGAAAAGAATGCAGTCATTCTTGGACACTACTACCAGTCTGGAGAAATTCAGGATATAGCTGATTTTATTGGTGACAGTCTGGCTTTGGCACAATGGGCTGCCAAAACAGATGCTGACATTATTGTGATGTGTGGTGTACACTTTATGGGAGAAACGGCCAAAATCCTATGCCCCGATAAAAAAGTATTAGTTCCGGACCTGAATGCAGGCTGTTCTTTGGCCGACAGTTGCCCTGCAGACAAGTTTACGGAATTCGTAAAAAGCCATCCAGACCACACTGTTATCTCTTACGTAAACACGACGGCTGCTGTAAAAGCTGTTACAGATGTTGTCGTGACTTCTACAAATGCAAAACAAATAGTAGAAAGCTTTCCAGAGAATGAAAAAATAATTTTCGGTCCTGACAGAAACTTAGGTAATTATATCAACTCTATAACAGGCAGAAATATGCTGTTATGGAATGGAGCCTGCCATGTTCACGAACAGTTCTCTGTTGAAAAAATCATAGAACTGAAGAAACAATATCCAGATGCTGCCGTACTCGTACATCCCGAATGTAAGGGTAGTGTAGCCAAGTTGGCCGATAAAGTAGGTTCGACAGCAGGATTGCTGAAATATGCTATAGCGAGTGAAAAGAAAGATTTTATTGTAGCGACAGAAAGTGGTATTTTGCACGAGATGCGCAAACAGTGCCCTGAAAAGAATTTCATTCCAGCTCCTCCGGAAGACAGCACTTGTGCATGCAATGAATGTAATTTCATGCGTCTCAATACTTTGGAAAAACTTTACAATACATTAAAATACGAGTGGCCGGAAATTCAAGTTGACGAAAATGTAGCGCGTGAAGCCGTTAAACCTATCAAGAAGATGCTTGAAATTTCAGCACGTTTAGGTTTGTAAAGAAAGTTTTTAAATTATGTTATAAAGCATAAGAAAAGGTACGGAATGTTTGGTAGTTTCCATAAATTCCGTACCTTTGCATCGTGTTTTTCATAGTATTAGATTTAAGGTTAACAAAGGTTGGAGTACAGCGGTACTCCTTTTTTTATTTTATGCCGTTTGTTCTTCGTTTTGCAGATATTCACACAGTGCAGCTACAGCACGGGCACGGTGGCTGATTTTATTTTTTTCCGTATTTCCCATTTCAGCAAATGTTTCATTGTATCCTTCGGGGATAAATACAGGATCGTATCCAAAACCGGAATTACCACGTTTGGCTTCAATAATCCGACCTTTTACGATTCCTTCGAACAAATGTTTATTTCCTTTTTCAATTAAGCAGATAGCAGTTCTAAACTGTGCATTACGGTTTGTTTTTCCAGCCATTTCAGTCAGTAACTTCTTCATATTCGCTTCCGAATCATGGCCTTCACCACCCGCATATCGGGCCGAATAAATACCTGGTGCGCCATTTAGTGCTTCAACCTCCAAGCCTGTATCGTCAGCAAAGCAGTCCAAACCATAATTTGTATAGATATACGCTGCTTTTAATTCTGCATTGCCTTCCAGTGTATCGGCTGTTTCAGGAATATCTGCATGGCAGTTAATATCATTCAGACTCAGGATTTCTACCTTATCACCCAATATAGCTCTAATTTCCTCCAATTTATGAGCGTTATTGGTTGCAAAAACTAATTTCTTCATAAAATGTATTTCTTTAAAAATCGATTATACAAAAATAAAGAATTAATCCTGAAGGCCAAATAGTCCAAACATATATTACCTGATTATGATTTGCACTCGGCAGCTTTTTTAAGACGCTCTAAATGACAGAACAATAAGTCTCCATTGTTATCGTGTAAATGCATACCGTTCCCTTCACAATAGCGGAAGAATGTGCATGAGGCACAGCTTCCTTTCTTCATCCAGGCACGATCTCTGAAAGATTTGAAACGATGTTCCCATACATGCATAAAATCATCCTGATAGATATTACCTTGTGAATAGTCAGAACGTATACTTGGGCATGCAGAAATGGAACCGTCAGCTAGTACGGAAGCCACACTGATGCCTGCGTTACATGTATAGAAACTATCACGTACTTCGGCTTCATAACTTCCAAGAAAACCTTCACATCCGTAACTGGCTGTTATTTTTCCTTCCAGGCGTACCTGTTTGATAAACTCCATGAGTCCCATAAAATCTTTGTCTTCTAGTTGGAATTCAGGATAGCGGGCTGCACGGCCTACTGGAAAGATTGTAAATAGCCGCCAGCGGCGGACTCCTGCCGTATAAAGTTCATCTTTCAACTGTTTCAGATAGGAATAATTCCGACGGTTTACGCAAGTCACGACATCCCATATTATTTCTGTTTGACGACTTAACATGCGAATGGCATTCATGGCACGTTCATGACTTTCAGGATGTCCCCGTAGCCAGTTATGATCGTCGGCAAAACCGTCCAGACTGACAGTGATGGAGTGCAAACCAGCTTCCAGTAAGCTTTGCAGGCGTGAGGCAGTCAGATAAAGGCCGTTTGTTACCATTCCCCACGGATATCCTCGTTGGTATAGTGCCAGTCCTACCTTCTCTAAGTCCTTGCGTACCAAAGGTTCACCCCCTGTGATAACGATGCTTACTTCATGTGGATTTACATGAGGAGTTATACTATCTATTACACGCAGAAAGTCGGCTGCAGGCATATCAGGAATATCAGTTGTGCTTTTACAATCGCTGCCACAATGCTTGCAGTGGACGTTACAACGCTGCGTGCACTCCCAGAATAGCTGTTTCAGCGGATGTATTTTCTTTTGATTCTGGCGTATCTGCCGGAATACCTCCAAGGCCAGTCGTTTACGTAAAGAAAGTCGCTCTACCGGTGTTTTCATGATTCTTTTTTATCCAGTTCAAAATCTGCTGTCTGACTGTCACTTCCCTGATACCATCCTTCACCGTTTTCAGGTTTCATTTTTAATAGGGTAGAATCGGCTTTATGAGTTCCCGAAGGATCTTCACACACAACACGTAAATAATCGGATGCTGTCATTTCTTTCTGATAGACATAATTCCCGTCTTTATCTGTGTAAACCGTGTCATTATCATATGGTGAAGTTTGTTCTGTCCCATTGCTCGAAATAACGGGTTTTACAATAACTCGTGCACCTTCTATGCTGTTCTGACTTTCTTTGTCTGCGACTTTTCCTTTTACTTCATATTTAGCATAAGGAGTACCATATTCTAAAGGAATATCGCCTGATGAATCGCAGGAAGCATATCCTAATAAAGCCAATACAGAGGAGAGAAGACTGTTGAAAACTTTCAACCACTTTGATTTTCTTTTCATAATATTGTTTTTTAAGGTTTCTATTCTATAAATGAGTAAATTACGAATTTACTGCGTAAGATAAGTAATTTTTGATAGTAAACAAATATATGAAAAAAGAGATTGTAAAGGTTCTTAAAATCCTTTGCAACCTCTTTTTTAGTATCTCTGGTTATTTTACTTTCAGCTTATCAAACCCTTCTCCATAGACACCAACAACGTTACTTTGCGAAATAAACGCATTAGGGTCGATATCTTTAACCAGGCGGAAAATATCCAGCATTTCGCTCTTTTTGGCCAGCACCACTACTACTTTGATTTCCTGTTTGCTATACCAGCCTTGTCCGTCCAGAAGAGTCACACCACGGTTTACCTGTGTGGCAATTCCTTCAGCTATTTCATTATACTTTTTCGAAAAGATAAGGAATTGAACCGATTGTCGGGTACTGTTGATAACATAGTCGATAACGATACTCATAATAAACAGTACGCAGAAGCCGAACAAGACACGACGCCAGTCGTGAAAAATAAAATAGCAGGATGAAATAATGATAATATCGCAATACATCATCATCCGTCCCAGCGTAATATCTTTGTATTTATTGATTATCCAGGCTATGATGTCTGTACCGCCAGTACTTCCATTGTTACAGAATACGATACCGATTCCAAATCCCAATAAACCGGCACCTATCACGCAGGCCATAAAGTCTTGTCCGGGACCCAGCAGTTGAGGAAGGTTGCCTTCGCTGTCTTTGAGAATCATCTGGAATAACCAGAGCAGGAACGTAAGCATGAATATGGCATAAATGGTCTTTATGCTGAATTTCGGACCCAGTATTTTCAGGGCAAATCCCATAAATATGGCATTAATGATGAAATACGAAACCTGTATTTCCAGTCCTGTTGCATAATAAATAATAGCTGCAATACCTGTTACTCCTCCTGTTGTAATTTGGTAAGGCAGCAAAAAAGCAGCCCAGCCAATTGCATAACAGATGAGTCCGAAAGTAATGGCCAGGTAGTCTCTCGACTCCCGGCCTAACTTTTTCTTTAAAAGTGCTTCCATTCAGCAGACATTTAAAGTACGATGTTCACAATCTTCTTCGGAACGATAATTACTTTCTTCGGAGTTTTACCTTCTATCCATTTCTGTGCCTGCTCGTCGTTCATAACAGTGTTCTGAATGGTTTCATTGTCAGCGTCAGCAGGGAATTCCAAAGTAAAACGTGCTTTCCCGTTGAATGAAATGGTATATTTTACACTGTCTTCTACCAGATAAGCTTCGTTGCAAACCGGCCATTGTGCATCGCAAACCGAACCGTTGTTTCCTAAAGCTTCCCACAGTTCTTCGGCCAAGTGAGGTGCGAAAGGAGCAATCAGTACAATCAGCTCATTCAGAATGGCTTTTTTATTGCATTTCAGGCTGGTCAGTTCGTTCACACAAATCATGAATGCACTGATAGAAGTGTTATAAGAGAATGTTTCAATATCTCCTGTTACTTTCTTAATCAGTTTGTGCAGTGCCTTGAGTTCTTCTTTTGATGGCTCAGCATCTACAGGAAGGAATTCATCTGTACGGCTGTAGAACAATGACCACAGTTTCTTCAGGAAGCGGTGTACACCGTCTATACCGTTGGTATCCCATGGCTTAGACTGTTCAACCGGACCCAGGAACATTTCGTACATACGGAGTGTATCAGCACCGTAACGGTCTACAATCATGTCGGGGTTCACTACGTTATACATAGATTTACTCATCTTTTCAACAGCCCATCCACAGATGTATTTACCGTCTTCCAGGATAAATTCAGCATTGTTGTATTCCGGTCTCCAGTTCTTGAATGCTTCTACATCCAGAATATCGTTCGATACGATATTTACGTCTACGTGGAGCGGAGTTACTTCATACTGGTCTTTCAGTCCCAGTGATACGAATGTATTGGTATCTTTGATACGGTAAACAAAGTTACTTCTACCTTGAATCATACCTTGGTTTACCAGTTTCTGGAACGGTTCTTCTTTTACACTTACACCCAAGTCAAACAAGAATTTATTCCAGAAACGTGAATAAATCAGGTGACCTGTAGCATGTTCTGTACCTCCCACATACAAGTCTACATTCTGCCAGTACTGGTCAGCTTTTTCAGAAACCAGCGCGTTGTGGTTGCGTGGGTCCATATAGCGCAAGTAGTAAGCACTAGAGCCGGCGAAACCAGGCATTGTATTCAGTTCGAGTGGGAAGATTGTAGTATTGTTGATAAGAGAGTTTTCTACAACTTCACCTTTTTCTACGTCCCAAGCCCATTTAGTAGCATGTCCCAATGGCGGCTCACCTGTTTCGGTAGGCAAAAATTTAGCTACTTCAGGCAATTCCAGAGGAAGCTTGCTTTCGTCAATCATGTAAGGCATACCGTCTTTGTAATATACTGGGAACGGTTCTCCCCAATAACGCTGACGGCTGAAAATAGCATCACGCAGACGGTAGTTCACTTTCACACGTCCCATGTTGTGCTCTTTCACATATTTCTTGGTTGCGGCAATTGCTTCCTTGATAGTCAGTCCGTTAAGAGTCAGGTCGCAATAAGGTGTTACACCAGCTTTTGGAGAGTTGCATACGATACCTTCTTTAGCATCGAAGCTTTCTTCGCTCACATCGCAACCTTCTACCAGCGGTACGATAGGCAGGTTAAAATGTTTGGCAAAAGCGTAGTCGCGGCTATCGTGAGCAGGAACAGCCATGATGGCACCTGTACCATAACCAGCCAGTACATAGTCGCTAATCCAAACAGGAACAGCTTCGCCAGTGAATGGATTGATAGCATACGAGCCACTGAATACACCTGTTACTCGGCGGTCTGAGATACGTTCGCGCTCAGTACGTTTCTTGGTGCGGTCCAGATAAGCTTCTACTTCAGCTTTCTGAGCTTCTGTTGTCAGTGCCGGAACCAGTTCGCTTTCCGGAGCCAGTACCATGAATGTTACACCAAACATTGTATCGGCACGGGTAGTGAAGATGGTGAATTCCAAATCACTGTCTTTTACCTTGAAGCGCACTTCAGTACCTTCCGAACGGCCAATCCAGTTGCGCTGAGTTTCTTTCAGTGAATCGGTCCAGTCGATGTTGTCCAGCCCGTCCAGCAAGCGCTGTGCATAAGCCGAAACACGCAAGCACCACTGACGCATTTTTTTCTGTACTACAGGATAACCGCCACGTTCGGAAACACCGTCTACAACTTCATCGTTAGCCAGAACAGTACCCAAAGCCGGACACCAGTTTACCATTGTTTCACCCAAATAGGCAATACGGTAGTTCATCAGGATTTCCTGCTGTTCTTTTTCCGATTTGCTGTTCCACTCTTCAGCTGTGAACGAAAGTTCCTCACCGCAGGCTACATCCAAACCTTCTGTACCTTTGGTTTCAAAGGCTTTTATCAGTTCCGAAATAGGTTTTGCTTTTGCACAAGTGTTGCAATAGAAGCTGTTGAACATTTTCTGGAATGCCCACTGTGTCCAGTGATAATATTCCGGGTCGCAAGTACGGATTTCGCGGCTCCAGTCAAAGCAGAAGCCAATTTTATCCAGCTGTTCACGATAACGGTTGATATTGTTTACCGTTGTAATAGCCGGATGCTGTCCTGTCTGGATAGCATACTGTTCTGCCGGCAGTCCGTATGCATCGTATCCCATCGGATTCAACACATTATAGCCGTTCAAGCGTTTGTAGCGTGCATAAATGTCGCTTGCTATATATCCTAGCGGATGTCCTACATGTAGTCCGGCTCCCGAAGGGTAAGGGAACATGTTAAGTACATAGAATTTCTTTTTCGATTCATCTTCGGTCACCTGATAGGTTTTGTTTTCCACCCATCTTTGTTGCCATTTCTTTTCGATCTCCCTGAAATTATACTCCATAGCGATGCTAAATTGTTAATATATTGTTTATAAGTTTATACTATTATATATAGGCCTACAAAGATAGTGAAAGTTAATAGGATACCGCTTTTTTTTACAACGAAAAGTTAATATAAAGGGATATTATTGATAAAGTTATCACCAATGTTAATAACAAAAGCGGAAAACTTGTTTATAACTTCAGTTGTTGAAACAAGTCTTCCGCTTTCGTATTTTGTGCTAGTATGTACGTCACTTATCGGGTAAAGTCACCCCAGTTAGTGAGTCGCATATCTCCGTCTTTCAGGAACACCTGATGCATGCCCAGCGCAGCCGACAGGCAGTGGCTGGTCTGTCCCTTATTGGATATTTTGAGGTAATCCCATAACAGATTTTTATAATCCGGATGAGCACAGTTTTCAATAATAGCTTGTGCACGTTCCATCGGACTCTTGCCTCTCAGGTCGGCAATACCTTGTTCGGTAATGATTACATTCACCGAGTGTTCGCTGTGGTCCAGATGAGAAACCATCGGTACGATAGAGCTGATGCAACCTCCCTTAGCGGTCGACGGACACGAGAATATCGAAATGTATGCACTGCGGGTAAAGTCGCCTGAACCTCCGATACCGTTCATCATCTTCGTACCGCAAATGTGAGTAGAGTTTACGTTGCCGTAGATATCAGCTTCGATGGCAGTATTCATGGTAATGACACCGATGCGGCGCACAACTTCCGGGCAGTTTGATATTTCGGAAGGTCTCAATACCAGTTTGTGGCGGAAAAAGTCCATATTTTCGTAAATGTCGTCCAGGCAGTCGTTGGTTACGCTCAGCGAACAAGTACTTCCAAATTTGACGCGTCCTTCTTTAATCAGCTTGATAACTGAATTCTGGATAACTTCCGTATACATTTCGAAAGGCGGAATGCTTGCATCTTTTCCCAAGGCACTTAATACGGCGTTGGCGATGTTTCCTACACCAGACTGAAGAGGAAGGAAGGTAGAGGGGATGACACCGCTTTTTAAGTTGGCAGCCAGGAAGTCGGCTACGTTCTGACCGATTTTGTCGGTAATCGGGTCTGGGTCATGGAAACCTCGGGCTTCATCTTTCATATTTGTTTTAACGATACCTACAATTTTTGCCGGGTCTACTTGTATGTAAGGCAAACCGATACGGTCGCTGGGATGCACAATCGGGACAGGACGGCGGAAAGGAGGTCTTTCCATTTCGTATAAATCGTGAATACCGATAAGTGATTTGCTGTGAGCTTCGTTCAGTTCGATGATAATTTTGTCTGCCAGACGTGCTACAGTAGGTGTAATACCCACGCCGGCTGTCAGATAAATCCGTCCGTCTTCTGTTATTTCGCAAGCTTCGATAATTGCGGTATTGATATGTCCCAGGAATCCGGAACGGATACGTTGTGCTACCTGTGAAAGATGAATATCTGTATAGTTGATTTCCCCTGCATTTACAGCTTTTCTAAAATCACTGTTTGTTGTATAAGGAGCGCGGAAATGGATGGCTTTGGCTCTAGTAAGCTCACCGTCGCAAGAATCGCCAGTCGAAGCACCTGTAATAAGTCCTATCTGGAAAGGGCGGCCTTCGGCATGTTCTTTTTCTGCAATACGTGCCAGTGCGGCTGTAACAGCTTTCGGGCTACCTGCCGGTGTAAATCCGCTTAAACCAATTATTTCCCCATTTTTGATAAAAGAAGCAGCTTCTTCTGCTGTGATGTAACAATAGCTCATAGTATTAAAAATGTGTTTATCAAGTTAGTATTTCAATATTTTCTTTGGAATATTTCCGAATAAATAAAAGCTTTGCGAGCATCGCTTTTACTCTTTAGGCGTACAGATATTTTTTCTGTTTTCTGTTGAGGTGTGCTTTTTTCTTCAACTTTTTGGGTGTATATATTCGATGGGTTTTCTTTTTTGTCTGCATAGATCCACTCTTTTTGGGGAGTATCGTCCGATATTTGTACGTCTGGTTCTATAGAATCAGAAACTTCATTTTTTCGGGCCTGTTTTTTCATTTCAATCACAACAGCAAATGAAACCGCAATGATAAATATGATAATTTGTACTATTTCCATAATGATATATCGTATATGTGATTTCCAAAGATAAAAATTATTTTATAAATTGTTGAAAAGCTTTCGTTTAAAATATCAAATGTACGAAGGAAAACAAATGTGTACCGGTAAGTATTTCTGTGTGGAAAAGATTTTACGGCCTGTCTTCAGTATATCATTAGTTTGATAAACTTGCAGCAAATAAATGAACAAAGATGGTCATAAATATGAACAGACTTTATCTCATTAGAGATGCAGTCGTTATCTATAGTTCTTTTTTGGGGAAAGAATCAGTCCGATGGGAGTACAAGAAAAAGGAGTTGGGTGGACAATCAATAAAATGAAAATTGTTATGGATGCTAAAAAGGGAGAGAGCTTCTCAGCTGTCTCCCCCTTATCTTTTTTAACCTAAACCTTAACTATGAAAAAATCTATGTTTTTCGTAACAAAAATAAGTAAAATACGATAATATAATATATCCTAATCTTTATTTTGTCTCATTTGTTAGTATATATTAACTATTGATGCTGTTTTCTCTTTTTATCCGGTTTCTTTTATTGATAGAGAAAGCTCTATCTTTGCAGAGTATTAAATAATTAAGAAGAATTTATGGTAAAAGAAATGGAGGGAGCAGACTTTAAATCTGCGACCGATTGCGTGAGCAAAAAACTTTTTATTGAAACGTATGGTTGCCAGATGAATGTGGCAGACAGTGAAGTAATTGCTTCGATTATGAAAATGGCAGGCTATGATGTTTGCGAGTCTTTGGATGATGCGGATGCCGTATTTATGAATACGTGTTCTATACGTGATAATGCAGAGCAGAAAATCCTGAATCGTCTGGAGTTTTTCCACTCACTGCGTAAAAAACGTAAACACCTGATTGTCGGTGTATTGGGTTGTATGGCAGAACGTGTAAAGAACGACCTTATTGAAAACCATCATGTAGATTTGGTGGCAGGTCCCGATGCTTATCTTACGTTGCCTGAGCTGATTGCAGCGGTAGAAGCCGGTGAGAAAGCAATCAATGTTGAACTTTCTACAACCGAAACGTATCGTGACGTAATTCCTTCGCGTATTTGTGGAAATCACATTTCAGGTTTTGTTTCGATTATGCGCGGATGTAACAACTTCTGCCATTATTGTATTGTGCCTTATACACGCGGACGCGAGCGCAGCCGGGATGTGGAAAGTATCTTGAATGAAGTGCGCGATTTGCAGCAGAAGGGCTACAAGGAGGTTACTTTGCTGGGACAGAATGTCAACTCGTACAGATTCGAGAAAGAGGGCGAAGTAATTACTTTCCCGATGTTGTTGCGTACGGTAGCCGAAGCTGTTCCGGGCATGCGTGTACGCTTTACTACTTCACATCCTAAGGATATGAGTGATGAAACGCTTCACGTTATTGCCGAAGTGCCGAATGTATGCAAGCATATTCATTTGCCGGTTCAAAGCGGAAGCTCGCGTATATTGAAACTGATGAACCGTAAGTATACCCGCGAGTGGTATCTTGAAAGGGTAGAGGCGATTCGCCGTATTATTCCCGATTGTGGACTGAGTACGGATATTTTCTCCGGATTCCACTCTGAAACAGAAGAAGACCATCAGATGTCGCTGTCGCTGATGCGTGCTTGCGGCTATGATTCGGCTTTCATGTTTAAGTACTCGGAACGTCCCGGAACTTATGCATCCAAGCATTTGCCGGATGATGTTCCTGAAGAAATAAAAATCCGTCGTCTGAATGAAATGATAGAATTGCAGAATCAGCTGTCGGCCGAAAGTAATGCCAAAGATGTAGGTAAGGTATTCGAAGTGCTGGTAGAAGGTGTGTCGAAACGTTCGAAAGAACAATTATTCGGTCGCACGGAGCAAAACAAGGTGGTTGTGTTCAACCGTGGAACGCATCGTATAGGTGATTTTGTAAACGTGCGTATCACTTCTTCAAGCTCGGCTACACTGAAAGGTGAGGAAGTTTTATAATCTTTTATAAAGATATTATCTGATGTCCTGGATGGTTTCTGCCATTCAGGACTTTTTTTGTCCGATGGCAAGACAGAGGTGTTTTATACTCTTAAAAGATTTTAAAGGAGTGGTGCTGATATACATTTTATTTGTTAATTTGCAGGAAATTAGGGATAAAAGTGAATATACTCAAAATCGATATATGTCCGCTTTGCGGAAAAAAACATTTCCAGAAGTTGATGACGTGTACAGATCATTATGCTACAGGCGAAAATTTTGATGTGTACATGTGCGATTCTTGTGGCTTTATCTTTACGCAACATGCACCTTGCGAGGCTGAAATAGGGCGTTACTATGATTCTCCCGACTATATTTCGCATAGCAATACGCATAAAGGACTGATGAATAAGGTCTACCATTGGGTAAGACAATATATGCTTATCAGTAAGGCGCACCTCATTAAGCATCATTCTGGGCTTAGCCGGGGAATATTGTTGGATATTGGTACAGGTACAGGCTATTTTGCCCATGCCATGCAGTCGAAAGGATGGCGGGTAAGGGCTATCGAGAAGAATGAGGCTGCACGGAAATTTGCTGTTGATAACTTCGGTATTCAGGTTGATGCTCCGGGAGCATTGGAAAGTTATGAAGATGGTTCGTTCGATGTGGTGACTTTGTGGCATGTAATGGAACATTTGGAACAGTTGAACGAAACATGGGCACAATTGTCACGTATTCTGAAAGATAGAGGTATTTTGGTAGTGGCAGTTCCGAATCCACGCTCGTATGATGCGGCAAAGTATAAAGAACAGTGGGCTGCATACGACGTTCCACGTCATTTATGGCATTTTACGCCGGCTGTCATGCAGCAGTTTGGAGCAAAGTATGGCTTTATTTTGGCCGACCAGCGTCCGATGCCGTTTGATGCTTTTTATGTTTCCATGCTGTCGGAAAAATATCAGAAGCATGCTTTCCCGTTTTTGCGCGGAATGGCTGTCGGAATAAAAGCCTGGTTCAGCACTTTGATTAATAAAGAACGGAGTAGTTCAATGATTTATGTATTCAGAAAGAAACAATGAGTAAAAACAAAAAATCATATTTTGATATGCAGTTCATTACATCCAGCATCAGTACTATGCTGGTACTGCTGCTGTTGGGAATGGTTGTATTTTTTATGCTTACAGCCAATAACCTTTCTGTATATGTACGTGAGAATATCGGAATAACTTTGGTGCTCAGCGATGATATGAAGGAATCTTCGATAATTGCTTTCCAAAAACAATTGGAGAAGAAGAATTATATTAAAAAAACGACTTATATATCGAAAGCAGAAGCGTTGAAAGAACAAACGCAGGCAATGGGAACTGACCCTGTAGAATTTCTGGGACATAATCCGTTTACTGCATCTTTGGAACTGAAGCTGGCTGCCGACTATGCTACTACCGACAGTATTGCCTGGATAGAGCAAGAGCTCAGAAGGAGCAACAAGTATATAATGGAGGTAAATTATCCTCAGGGATTGCTCGATTCTGTCAACCGTAACATCAGGAAACTAAGTCTGTTTCTTTTGGGATTGGCCGGTTTACTGACTCTTATTTCGTTTGCATTGATAAACAATACCATACGCCTTACTATCTATTCAAAGCGTTTTCTTATTCACACCATGAAGCTGGTGGGCGCCAGCTGGTCGTTTATACGCCGGCCTTTCATGGCGCGTAGTTTCTGGATAGGCATTGTGGCTTCTGTCTTTGCAGATGCTTTGCTGATGGGACTTTCTTATCTGACTATTCAGTATGAACCGGATTTGATAGCAGTGGTTACTCCGTATGTAATGCTCACTGTAATGGCATCGGTTTTTGTTTTCGGAATTCTAATAACAGCTTTCTGTACGCTTATTTCTATCAATAAGTTCCTTAGAATGAAAGCAAGCAATCTTTATTATATTTAATAATCTCAAAATCAGTTATCGGTATGGATAAACGGAAATTAGCTTTTGACAAGAAGAATTTTATACTCCTTGCTATCGGCATGGTAGTAATTATTATAGGTTTTCTGCTGATGTCGGGACCGGGCTCTACAGAAACCACTTTCGAACCTGATATATTTAGTACTCGCCGAATTGTTGTAGCACCGGTTGTTTGCTTTTTGGGGTTCATTTTTATGATTTATGGGATTTTGTGTAAACCTTCTGATAAATAATAATTCAAACTTAAAATATTAGTAAAAAGAGATGAGTTGGTTCGAAGCCTTGATTTTAGGTCTGTTACAGGGATTGACAGAATATCTTCCTGTAAGTAGTAGCGGACATTTGGCCATTGGTTCCGCTTTGTTTGGCATTGAAGGAGAAGAAAACCTTACGTTTACCATTGTTGTACATGTGGCTACAGTTCTCAGCACCTTGGTTATTCTTTGGAAAGAAATAGATTGGATTTTCCGCGGACTGTTTAAATTCCAGATGAACGAGGAAACAAAATACGTGTTCAGTATTATTGTTTCGATGATTCCGGTAGGTATCGTTGGCTTATTCTTTAAGGATTATGTGGAAGAAATATTTGGCTCTGGTTTGCTTATTGTAGGAATCATGTTGCTTGTAACAGCAGGATTGTTAGTCTTTTCATATTATGCAAAACCACGTCAGAAAGAGAAAATCAGCTTGCGCGATGCATTTATTATCGGTCTGGCACAGGCTTGTGCCGTAATGCCAGGTTTGTCTCGTTCGGGTTCGACCATTGCTACAGGTTTGTTATTGGGAAACAAAAAGGAAACATTGGCTCAGTTCTCGTTTTTGATGGTAATTCCTCCTATTTTAGGTGAGGCACTGCTTAGCGGTATGGAAATAGTGAAAGGGGCTGCTAATCCGGGAGCCGAGGTTTCATTGGCTGCTTTGATTGTAGGTTTTCTGGCTGCTTTTATTTCAGGTTGTGCTGCTTGCAAGTGGATGATTAATATCGTGAAAAAAGGAAAATTGGTTTATTTTGGCATATACTGTGCTTTAGCTGGAGTAGTAACTATTGTATGTAGCATGCTGTCATAATTATATATGAATTTTAAGGAAGGAGAAGTAATATATATTGATAAGCCGTTGCGGTGGACTTCTTTTGCGGTAGTAAACAAGATTCGCTACCATATCAGTCGCAAGCTCGGTGTTAAGAAAATAAAGGTTGGCCATGCCGGAACACTCGATCCGTTGGCCACCGGTGTTATGATTATTTGTACCGGAAAGGCTACAAAGCGTATCGAAGAATTTCAGTATCATACTAAGGAATATATCGCGACATTGCAGTTGGGGGCAACTACTCCTTCGTATGATTTGGAAAAAGAAATTGATGCCGTATATCCTACAGAGCATATTACCGAAGAAATGGTACGGGAAGTTCTGACTCGTTTTGTAGGAACCATAGAGCAGGTGCTGTTATGCGTGTCTGCCCGAAGGGTGCAACCGTGGTTGTCGAGTCCACTGTTTCTC
>ERZ772818.1051-NODE-1051-length-25710-cov-13.803079_pt1 | contig 25710 bp, 27 predicted proteins | sample MGYA00580837_ERZ772818 | MGnify/ENA primary metagenome ERZ772818 (study PRJEB29015, sample SAMEA2737671) | human gut metagenome | biome: human gut; feature: human-associated habitat; material: faeces | place: China | collected 2012 ...
ATGGCAACACAAATGTGCGCTTTTATCAGGCTGAGACCCACAAGAGATTCTTTGCCCTACTGGAAGCCAACAGCATCCGTGTGAATCGCTTCAGAGCCGACTGTGGTTCGTGCTCGAAGGAAATTGTCAGTGAGATAGAGAAGCATTGCACGCACTTCTACATCCGCGCCAACAGATGCAGTTCGCTCTACGATGACTTGTTTTCACTGAGGGGATGGAAGACGGAGGAAATCAACGGCATCCAGTTTGAACTCAATTCCATTCTTGTTGAGAAATGGGAAGGCAAGTGCTATCGTCTTGTCATTCAGAGACAAAAGCGCATGGATGGAGAGCTTGACTTGTGGGAAGGTGAATACACCTACAGATCCATTCTTACCAACGATTATGACTCATCAACAAGAGACATCGTCGAATTTTACAACAAGCGTGGGGGCAAAGAGCGTATATTCGATGATATGAACAACGGATTCGGCTGGAACAGGCTCCCCAAGTCGTTCATGTCAGAGAACACTGTATTCCTTCTGCTTACGGCATTGATACACAATTTCTATAAGACCATCATTAGCAAGCTTGACACCAAGGCTTTCGGGCTCAAGGAAACGAGTCGCATAAAGGCTTTTGTCTTCAGCTTCATCTCCGTACCTGCCAAGTGGATCATGACAGCAAGGCAATACGTGCTGAATATCTATACTGAAAACCGGGCTTATGCAAGACCTTTCAAAACTGGATTCGGATAAAGTCCGTTCCTTATGGTTTTAATCTGCGTATTGCCTCAAGTCGCATTGTGGGGTAAGGGGAAGGTATGCACAAATCGGACAAAATTCACGCTCATACTATCATGATGCATAGTGTTCAAGCTCTTTACTGCAATTGAGATTGCCATTGAGATTGCTTGCGGATTTTAGGTTTATCAAGAATAAATGAGATATGGAGTTCCCTCTATATGGAGAACTCCATATCTCATATTGCCATCACTTATTTCTTGAACAGGCGGATGAACTCACCAATCCAGAGCACAAGAGATGTGCTGCCAATGATGATTACCCAGTCGATGAATTTGAGCGGTTCAACGTTGAAGAACTCGCCGCCTACGCTGACAATCAGCACCTGACCAAACAGGATTACCAGTGCTATGAGTCCGAAACCGCCACAACCTTTGAAGTGAAATGCTGAGCGTCCGGTCTCAAAGGCGCGGGCGTTAAACATATTCCAGAACTGGAGGAATACAAAGATTGTGAAGAAGAGAGACAGCTCATATCCGCTGAGTCCGGTGTTGGCACCCATTGCAACCTTGCCGACCTCTGTGAGGCAAGTGATGTCAGTGTGCTCGAAGTAGTAGAGCAGGCCGAGAAGGAGAAGGAAAAATACTCCACCAACACCGATTATGGATTTCCACATCGGGCTATTGATGATGAACGCCTCACGAGAACGGGGTTTTTCCTTCATGACTGACTGTGACGGAGGCAATGAGGCAAGAGCCATAGCAGCGAAGGTGTCCATAATAAGATTCACCCAAAGCATCTGGGTTACGGTCAGAGGTGACTGCATACCCATAAAGGCACCGAAAAGAACGATGAAGCAGGCAGCCACATTCACAGTCATCTGGAACAGAATGAAACGCTGGATGTTCTGGAAAAGTGAACGTCCCCACATCACGGCACGACCAATTGAAGAGAATGAGTTGTCGATGATGGTGATGTCCGATGCTTCTTTGGCAACAGATGTACCGTCGCCCATCGAGAGACCGACATGGGCTGTTTTCAGAGCGGGGGCGTCGTTCGTACCGTCACCAGTTACAGCAACAACTTCGTTGTTAGCCTGTAGAGCCTCTACAAGGCGTTTCTTATCCATTGGACGGGCACGGGCGATAATCTTCAGATCGCCTACACGCTCTTTAAGCTGCTTGTCGGAGAGTTCGGCGAACTCTGTGCCTGTGATTATGTTGCGGTCTCCATCGGTAGCGTCATTCCAAAGACCAATCTGACGACCAATTTCCTTCGCGGTTCCGGGGGTGTCGCCGGTTACAATCTTGACCTTGATTCCGGCATCAATAACCTCCTTGACCGCGAAGGGAACATCTGAACGGACAGGGTCGGAGATTGCTACAATACCGAGGAATGTAAGATTCTCGGCAACGACCTTGCTGTTCTCTATGGTCTTGTCACCGTCACCCAGTTCCTGATAAGCGAAGCCGAGGGTACGCATAGCCTGATTCTGATAAGCGAGAAGTTGGGCGTCAATCTCCTGCTTTGTTACTCCGGCGGTGTTTTTACACATACTGAAGATGATTTCGGGGGCACCCTTGACATAGAGGATAGTCTTACCTGTAGCTGACTTGACAACAGTAGCCATATATTTACGCTCGGTAGAGAAAGGAAGTTCCTCAATGCGCTGAGCTTTATCTTTAACGTCGAGATAGTTGACACCTCTCTTCCGGAGCCAAAGGAGCAGAGCACCTTCTGTCGGGTTTCCGAGTACCTGAGCCTTATCTCCTGAAAGGTCAAGCTGCGCGGTAGAGTTGACTGCGATACCCTCGATGAGCACATCATCCGACGGATTACCAAAGAATTTCTCATCTGCCACCTGCATCTGGTTCTGGGTCAGTGTGCCGGTCTTATCGGTACAGATAACAGTAGTAGCACCCATTGTCTCACAGGCGTGCATCTTGCGCACAAGATTGTTGGTCTTAAGCATACGACGCATAGAGTACGCAAGTGAAAGAGTAACTGCCATAGGCAGACCTTCAGGCACGGCAACCACCACAAGGGTAACAGCCACCATCAGAGTCTGGAGGAAGTAGGCAAGGAACGATACCCAATCAAATTCAGGCACGTTGATGAAATACATTACGATGCGGCCAACGATGATGGCAGCGGCGAAACCGTATGATATTTTGGTGATAAGGTCACCGAGACCGTCGAGCTGCTCGTTGAGCGGAGTCTTGACGCTGTCGTCAATCTGAGCGGCCTCGAATACTTTGCCGTTTTCAGTCTTGTCGCCTACTGCAAGCACTCGCATGACACCGTGACCTTCCATAATTTTGGTGCCACGCATGGCATGGTTGCTCGGGAAGGTAGCGTCCTTGTCAAACTCGGCAGGGTCCGTTGTCTTGTGGCAGATAGGCTCACCTGTCAGGGTTGACTCGTCGATATTAAGCATCACTGCTTCAAGAAGCTCTCCATCGGCAGGAACTTCCTCACCGGTGTTAAGGATAACGATGTCGCCGACAACAACATCCTTCTTGGCAATCTGCATGGCGTTACCGTTGCGGATTACCTGCACAGGTTCGTCATCGTTCACCTGATTGAGCAGTGCAAATTCCTTGTCTGCCTTCAGCTCGAAAATGAATGCGAGACCGGTGGCAAGGAGAATGGCGATGAAGATACCGATGGGCTCGAAGAAGACCCCGGCACCTTCATCAAGCCCCCAATACTCATAGCAAGAAATGCCGATTGACAACGCACCCGCAATCATAAGTATAATAATCAGCGGGTCTCCGAACTTTTCAAGGAATCGTTTCCATAACGGATCCTTTTCCGGAGGCGTCAGAAGATTGACGCCATTCTTTTTGCGGCTCTCCAACACTTCCGCATCGGTCAAGCCAGTGTAATGATGTTTTTGTGACATATTGTTAGAATTATGATGTTCTGTATTATCTTGTTGTTTGTGTTTCTCTGCTTCTTCACTTATATTCATTAGATAATCCTCAAAATCTGGTATTTCCTCGTGACATTCGTTATATGTCCATTCTGTATCCGAGATACGAATCAACTTTCCTATTCGTAAGGCATCCTTTATATCCGTTGTCACAGCAGAATCGGATGTTTGTTTTACTTTATAGTCTTCGATATGTTTTGAGAATCTTGACATCAAGCTAAAGAAATCATTCCTCTCAGATACAGATATGGAATCTTCAGAGGGCATTGGCACCGTGAATATTTGAAGATTCTTAAGTTGAATTGTCTTGTTTGAATGCTTATCAATATGATAGTCATAATTAAACATTACGACATCGATTTCATCTACCTCAGAATCAATTTTATCAAAATCAATTTCAAAAAATTCAAAATTGTCGAATCCACTGGCACGTAGTGCTCTACCGTCTAATTCTCCATCATCATAACCATCTATTGGACCAATAATGGATTTATTTGAAGTGCAAGGGATGCTGGTGTTTCCACCTCGAATTTCTCTTATGACATGATTCGTTGACCCGTAATAAACTACATCATCTATATTGATGACCTTACCTTTAGACAGTGGAATCATAAATGTATCCGGCCATTCATCATCCCACCCGCCATCAAATTGGGTAATTAAGTATGTTTTACCTAAAAGATTCATTATTCCTGAGGCAGGGTTAGAGCTCGTGTTGATTCAAGTATAGGCAAATTGGTCTCTGTCGGCACATATATCACAGTCTTATTGCTGAGATCAGACTGCTGTCGCACCCAGAGATACTGAATATAGGTTGGTGTGATGCTTCCGTTTTCAATTCGGATAGCCTCGGCCGCTCCTTTGGCACGCTCAATTTCTGCCTGTGCATTCAGTTTTTCTGCTTCAAGATTGGCTTTTGCCTCTTCAATCTTGATTTTCCGATTCTGTTCTGCCTTAGCGAACTCGGCTTTACCCTCCATTTCCTGAGACCATACGTTGTACCACGGACGGATGAATGCCAATGCCACTATGAGCAACACGATTCCGGCAATACCCCAGATTGCACCTTTGATAAGCTTCGGGGTCACATTGATATTGTTGTTATTATACATAGTCAGTTAAGTGTTAATGATGGATGATTGAGAAATTCCTGAATTTTCAAATTTCCACCTTCTGTAAAATGAGATGGGGTTATATAGCCAAATGTTTTCAGTTTACTGTTTCCATGCTTGATACGCAGAATCTTTTCGTTCTCTCTCGCTTCCTCAAATACCGTTATATTCTCCAGATGCTTGATAGGTCGGAATCTTCCAAATCCTGAATATTTTGCAATGTAAAATTCGCTCTTGTTACATAGTATAGCGCAACTTTGGTTAGCTGGAAGAAAGAACATGAACGCATACAGAGCAGCACAGCATAGACCGAAAAATCGAAAGAAAGATATATCTTCGGCAATGGAGCTGAAATAGCCTAAGAATGAGAAAAGTATGCAAAATATAATGACAGATAACTTTCCTCCAATTTTCGGCATTGCGACCCATTGAAACTCCGGGTATTGGATTCTGGCCTTAGCGACCATGACCCGCCCCAATATCTTCCGAGAGAAGAATGTCAAAAGTATGGCACTGGCAACGATGCCGATGAAGATGCACCATCCTGTTGGTGTCAAGTGCATAAGATGTCGGATTATCTCCGCTATGCCTCTTCCGGATCTACACAGTATCATACTTCTGACTTTTTGCTATGTGGAACTATTTATTAGCGACGCTTGGGAACGTAAGTCTTGTTACCGTTACTGTTGATATAATATTGACCGCCACGAGAACCGGTATGGATTGTGTGACCACTACCGTAGTTATAGGCACCTGTCGAGTAGTCCTTAGCGCGGCTGCCAGCTGACCCTGTATAAGGGTTATAGTTGCCTGAAGTCGAGTAGTTATCGTGGTTTGTAGAGTTCTGAGAACTGCGATAGTGTCCCTGAACATAGGTGCCGTTGGACTTTGTATATCCGCTCACATAGGTCGAGTTGTTGTTGACGCCATAGGAACTGGTGCCGTAGCTGCTGGAGCCATAGGACGAACTGCCGTAGTTGTACTGTGCGTTGGCGGAGAGAACGGTTGCGATGATTGCAACGAGGAGCATAAGTGACTTTTTCATCTTCTTATAGTTTTTAGTGGGTTTGTTTTATTTTGATGATGCAAAGTTACTGCCTCGTTACCACGGAAGCATAATTCTCAAAATGTTTCAGTTCCATCTCCATATTTCTCAAAATATCCGCCTGCAATGTTGCAACCTATATTTTTGACCACTTACGGTACATCTCCGACTCCATCAATGGGACAGGTTCACTGCTGTCTAATTGGTGAACGAAAACAAGTTCCGGTTCCACATGCACGGAAAAGGAGCCGTCAGCACCTTTGGTAATGCTATAATCCTCCGGGTTGTAAAGACCTTGGAGATTCTTAAGGGAACGCTTCAGGCAACTGAAAATCGGACGTCTGATTTCCGGAACGCTTAAATCCGGGGCACCCTCCTTGCCACCACCGAACATCTCGTAAATAACAGAGTATCTCTGCTGAACACGTTTCATGCGGCGATTGTAACGCTCCAGAGCATCAGCTGATTTCGGAAGGTTGAAGTTGATGCCATCCTTGCCTTGACAAAGCAGAAGAGCATACAACGCTCTTTCACGCCTGTGCAGTCCCATTGCCTTTGAGTCAATATCGGGGAATAATATCTCTTCCTTATAAGGATTGAGCTGAATTGTACTGCGTATGTTGCGACGGACAAGGAATATGTCAAGCAATTGCTTATAAAATCCGTGGAAATGGAACTGGTCGCCGCGTTCCTCCGACGTGTTGACCACGAAAGTATCGCTATTGAGCATTTCCGAGAAGTTGTCAACAAGTGTTTGGACAGTCAACACAATATCTTCATCTACATCAATCTTTAGGTAGTTGGCATACTGGTCTTCACCAACAAAACTATTGCCAATCTTAATCAGCAAAGAGGGCATTGCATTACGCAACTCCGTGATTCCACATTTATTGCAGAGCAAATCCTTACAGAACACTCCGGTTGTCATCTTCATCAGACTCTTATAGGTGTTGTCGAGACCTGTCTCACTCATCGACGGAGCCAAGAACGAAAGAATATCCTTGAACAGCCCGGCGTCAGTGTTCTTATAATGGTCTATAATCTTTGGAATATAGACTAAATGGAAACCGGCCAACTGGAACTCTTTGAATATCGACCGATAGTGAATCTGAATGGCATTGTTTGTCTCAGGGTCATATTCGCTCTCAATATATAGGGCTGTGGCAATATCAATATTGAAACTGGCTCTGGGGATTGAGATCACCTCCCCCTTGAAGGGTTGGTTTGAGTCCAAGAGTGTAGTCAATGCAATCATGAGAAGTGCCTCGGAATGGGCACAAAATCCATCGCTGACCGTCATGGCACGACAATCACCGAGAAGATCCTCTTTCAGCCCTTGGACACCCGAGTTACAGATAACATTGAGAGCATCTGCGAATGAAACCTCTCTTGCCTCAATCCGTGCATCACGGTCAATGGCATACTTTTGGCATATATTACGCCAGCATTCCATTTCTCCGGTATCGACAATGCGGTCGGCCTTGATAAGGTCGGCGAATATACGGGCTATGGCTACTTTATGACCTTTCAACATAGACGCTTACTTTAGATTGGAAATTACATTATAGCAGAACCAGCTATTCAAATTCTCAAAGAACATCGGCTTATCATTAGCACCGTCTTTCTGAACTCCAAGTCCATTGGAATACGGGTCAAGAGAGAGAATCTTTGAGAATGGAATCTTCAACGTCTTTTCCGGGCAATGAAAATAAAGGTTCTTATCGGTCAGGCAGACACTGCCGGTTCCAATTCGCTGCATATATGTCGTCTCAACCGGGCGACCTCTGAAACCACCGGTACGATAATAGACACCTTTGCATACCCGGACACTGACACCCCTTGTCCTGCCCACTGTTTCCCTGCGGACTTTCTGCATCTGCAATGTCACATCGCGGAATAGCCAAAGCATGTGCTCGTTCTTGTTGAGCATAAACGGAAAACTTCCTGAAATAGTAATCCGGGGTGACGGAACCTGACCGTTAAGCAACTCTTGCAGCACTTTTGACTGTACTACTTTCTCCAATGACTTATTGGCATTGAGAACTTGCTGAGGCAGTCCTGTAAACTGCATGAAACGGGCAACAGAGCGCTCCTCATTCTGGTCTATGATACCATCATCAAGATATTGCTCTATAGCAGCATCGAACGACTCACAATATATATTGCGACATACATCGTCCGACACAAAGGCATCCCGACAAATAGTCTGGATTTCATTCTGGTGAAGATAGAAATCTTCTTTGTGTTGAAAGCAGGTCGCTAATATACCCTTAATGCGGGCAACCCCATTAAGATGGCGTTGCTCGCATTCGGCGTGTTTGCTGTGGAAAAATCCGGCATCCTGCCCGCAATATTTACATTTTCCCATAATGTTATTTGGGTTTAAGCATTTGCACTATTATCAATCTGTCTTTTGATACACAGTCTAATACGAGCTTCATCCCATCCTTGAGTTCTACAACGTCATCTAAGGGGATTTTAGTCCGTTCTGTACCATCAATTACAATAAGATTTCGCAGTTTATTATTGACAAGGTACCACTTACCATTCTCATTCTTAAAATCACAATATGACTGTTTATCAAGATCATATTGGATAATAGATTGAGAAGTTTGGTTACAAATATGCCTATAATGAAGATGTTTCTTTTCAGTCACAACCATTCTGAGGCTATCTGATGCGAATGTCCCTGAATTGTTACGTGTGTAAAAATTCAAAATAGGATATGAGCCTCTGACTTCAGTACCACAGAATGGACACTTAGGATTTAACTCATTGTTATAGATAAACCATTTTTCTTCACACTCTGGATTACTACAGGGCATTAGAAGCCCAAGAGTTTTTTCAGCCGCAATGAACCAATCGAATGGAGTCGGTCGATCTACCGCATTATGTAGTCCATCAACAAAAGACCTGTCAAATAATTCCCTTAGATATTTCCCGGATAACGTATATGGTCTTAATTCCGGGTTTCCATAAGGTTTTTCACTATCCCGAAGTTCTCTCGTATCAACACTATTTGATTTATCAGATGGATGTTCAACAAAAAGTGCTTTCTCCCCCATTGTTAATTCCTCATCACGAGCAGCATCATTGTCGTTTATTCGCTTTCCTCTGAGTGGATGGCGATGAAACAACAGCATATAATTTAATACTGCGAGTGCATGACGATTGGAATAAACAGTCTGATCGTTTGATAATATACCTCGATTGATTATAATTTCAGGAGCAATAAAATCTGGTGTAGGTGAAATATTCACGTCATCCGCACCATCTCTACCGATAGAATCCCACAGGATTACGTAAATATGGCCATTCTCAGGATTGAACAAGATAGTTCTGTATGATAAATCATATAAGACCAAATCTTTTTCTTCAAGTAGGGATAAAACCGCAGCCATCTGTTGAATGGCAATAATAAAGGTGTACCAATTACCTCGATTAGCCTTATCCAGATACTTGTTCCTCAATTTTTCAGAGCAAAACCATTTACCTTCCTGTACTTTCCCTTTTGCGATTCCACCTTTGAAATAAAACTCCTTAGGATATGAGGACAAAATGATTCCCTGACGATCTTCATGAGATATAGTACCTAATGGAAGATTGCACCTACTATATAAATAGTCATAGAATCCTTCTTTCTTAAATACATTTCTCAAGTCATCAGCCAAGAATTTCATTCTTGCCTTAAATGAATCAGGCACATTATGCGTGAATAATGCTGCGATTCGCTTCCCATCAGACAACATGAAGTATTCTCCCACGCTATTGTTAGCCAATGGGCGACTCATAAACTCCATGCTGTCTTTAGAAAGTTTTATCATATCAGTTGTTTACAAGTTGGACGACAATAAGGCGACCACCGTCTTCTCCGGAGAGAAGGATTTTACGTCCGTCAGTCAGTTCAACGTATTCACCAACTTTGATTTGACGCTTCGGTTGCTCTGTCACATCCCACATATCCGGGAGACGGCGGTTGATAAGAATCCACTTGCCATTATGGAAATGGAAGTCTCCGACGGGTTTCTTGTCCTCCGGTTTTGTACGCTCATTGGGAGTGATGAAACGGTTGACGTGCCACATATAAAGCGACTGCTTGTCATATACCATCAACCGATAGTTCTCAGGGAGGAACTTACCTTTTGCCGGTGAATAGTAAAGATTCAGAACCGGGAGTTGACCGTGATACTCAGTTCCACAGAACGGACACTTCGGTTTAGTCGAGTTGTCGAATACAAACCAGTGTGCCTCACAGTTCGGATTCTGACAGGGCTGCATAAGGTCAGTGGTCTTGACCAACGCGTTTTCCCATTCATCAGCCGTTGGACGTTTCATCGGGTCGTGAAGTCCGTCTATAAACGCACGGTCAAACAGTTCCTTCAAATATGGGCCACAAATGGTATAAGGTAACTTTTCAACATCACCCTGCGGGAGTTCGGATGGAGCCAGATTTTTTATCTTAGGTCTATTGCTCTTGTCAGTGGGGTGTTCCACAAAGAGAGCCTTTGCGCCCATCGACAGCTCTTCATCCTTGGCGGCATCAAGGTCATTGACTTTACCGCCACGAAGGGGATGACGATTGAGAAGATACATATATATCAGGACAGCCAAAGCATGACGGTCGGTCTGAATGCTCGGCAGTTTTTTATTGGGGTCACCAAGTTTCAGCGCACGGGTCTGAAGTACCTCCGGTGCGATAAAGTCAGGCGTACCTACAACATCCGGCGGATATTTACCGGGAACAACAAGCCCATCGCAGTCAATGACTGCGGCACGTCCGCTCTCCGGGTCAACAAGAACATTCTTGTATGAGAGGTCAGAGTGAGCAAGTCCGGCAGCATGAAGCCTACGGACAGCACGAGCTATCTGTAGGCACATGTGGTAGTGTGTGAGCCATGTTCCTTTCTGGTCGGGTTTCAGGAACTTGTTGCGGAGCTTGGCAGACGCGAACCATTTGCCTTCTTTCTCCTTGCCCTTGAACATTCCGTCCTTGAAGAAAAAATGTTTCTGGTAAGCCGGGCATACAATGCCCAGCTTACCATTCCATTCTACAAGTTTTGTCGGCCAGCAGAAAAGATTTTCCCAATAGTCTCCACCTATCTGCCCGAAAATCTTGTCTCTGTATTTTCCTACGATATTCTGGAGTCGATCCTTTGCGTTGGCATCCTGAGGGGTACGGAAGAAACCTACCACATAGCTCTTGTCCGGGCTGAAATAGACATCCTTCATCGCACCGCTACCGATGACTTCATCTACGAACTCGACGGTAGATCCGTCGGTCGCTGTAAGTTTGATTGTTTGTGCCATAAGCGTAATGTTTAATAAAGGATTGCTATTGTTCGGTCATCATGGTTGCCGGGGCTCCAAAAATCGAGCCAACCTAAAAGCTGGTCTTTCGCAGCCTCGTTATCGTCAGAGAGGTCAACACCGCCAATCTCATCATCCGGGAAACCATTTTTGAGATTGTTGTAGAACTCCTCCCACTTGGCATAATCGTTGAGATTCTTGTCTGTCTCAAACATCGGGTCAGATATGCCGTCACTCATAAGGAAAAGAGCCGTAAAATCCGGGACGATAGCCATACGAAGACGATTATAGACATCAGCTGTCCTGAAAATTTCAGGCATTGTCAGGAATCTTGTCTGACCGGAAAATTCACCTTCGTCGGGAGTACCAAGCAGTTTTGCTGTTTTATTTTTTTCATCGAAGAGACACATGGCTCCGTCTCCTACCCAGAAGGAGGCTATGAACCAGCCGAAGTCGTATTTCTTGCAGATGGCGAACATGAGAGTTGTGGCAAAATCCTTAGGTTTCAATCCTTCTTCACCATTAGCGACTTCGTTGATTCTGTCATGAGCTTTCTTTGCTCCTTTGAGAACAATCTCATGTACCATGTTTGTAAGAATCGAACGTTTGCCGGTGTCGGTCGGTGCCGCATTGAAACTGCGAATTGCTTCCTCAAAGTCAGGATTGTCAACAAGAAGATCTTTGCAGTGATTAACGACTGTCTTACATGCTACCTCAGAACCTTTACGAGAATATTTGGCAGAACCGGCACCATCAGCGACAGCTATTATATACCAGTCTGACTCCTCGCAATGGAATAGACTGAAATGGTCATCACGTGCTTTCCCCTCCTGCGCATGGCTCCGACCTCGCTGACTTGCTGCAACGACATCTTTTCTGGGTGTTCCGTCAGCTCCAGCCTCAACCTTGAGATATGCAGTATCGCTATCTTCCTTATAATATTGAATGTCCTTATCTGTTGGTATGTTTCGCCACAAATCACGAGGACTGGGGTTGAATGCGATAGGAATATTCAGTTCTGATTCAGGTTCTCCCTCTACTGTTGTGTAACGGAGTTTTAATGTAAAATCTCCTGATTTCTGAGGTTTGCCGGTAAGGAAAAACTCACCCGGTTTGCCCATTTCAAGAGTGAGCCCGAGTTCGTCTATCCCTGATAGCCCAATCACATCTATCTTATTGACCGGAAGTTGAAAACTATAGGAATATTCTTTTTTTACAGTTCCGTTGGGGAAACGAAGTCCAAGTTGGCGTACCTCGTTTTCTATCATTATACGTTGATTCATACGTTCATCTTTGAATGTGCTCCACAACGAACTGATAGCCCAATTGAGGAACGATTCCTTGTCAGCAGAAGAAACACCAGCTTTCAGCATAGCCTTGTCAAGAGCTCTTGCAGATTCATTCAGTCGGCATACTGTCTGATTCTTCCGTGTTGCCATTCGTTGTTTTCTGTCCATAATTTTCTTTTTATCCTAAGCCGCGAGTAATATCCATTCCTGTCGGATCTCCTTTGCCAAGGGTGCCTTTCATGCCACACCACGGGCATTCGTTTGTATTGCTCTCTCCAACGCAGAAGATATTACCACACTCGCATACAACAGCACCAAGCTGATTGCCACAACAAGGACAGGCAGGAACACCTACAAGTTCCATTGTGTTGATTTTGGTCTGTTTACCGGCAGAAAGACTTGCGTACGATTCTTTATCAATAGGATAAGCACCTACGAGCTTAAAATCGGTTGCATTGAACATTTCAAGTCCTTCCAGAGGTTGATTACGACGGGCATATTTGATGAGATAATCCTGTTTAGTGTTCTGGCAGCGCCCATGAAGAACCACGAAATTTTCGTCAGGAGTATCACGATGTTCTCTGGGGTCAACTTTTTCGAGGTTAATGCCCGTAGTCGGTGCAAGTTTTATTTCATCTGTGTTCTGTTCGCTTACAGACATACTGGTTGTCTTTATTGACGCGGTAACCCACTTGAAGAACTTACTGAAGGATTCAGGATCAGTTTCTTTGAGCAGAAGTATGTCATTTGTAATCTGTGCGAGAGTCAGCACATTGACATTGTCGCCGATAGATACAGCCACAAGATTGCAATGCTTGCGGTATTTCTCATTCCAGCGACGGAAGGCTGCTGAATATTCATCTGTCGGATTGCCGTCTGTGAAAAGGAAGATGATAGGCTTCCAGTCACCTTTCTGTTCCAGAGTAGTCTTCTGAATATTCTGGTCCATATCGTCCATCAGACATTCAAGACCTTTGCCAAGTGATGTTCCACCACCGATAGGGAATGTGGGGGGATAGAACTTGTAGAGTTCCGTAAGTGGCGAAAGTACTTTTGCCTTGCCTGCAAAAGCGATGATTGAAACAAACACCGTTTCAAGGGCATAAGGGTCAACACGAAGATTCTGAATAATCGTGCGCATACCCTCCTGTACCTGTTCGATGGGGGTGCCCACCATTGACTCAGATACATCTACGAGAAAATAAATCGGTAATCTACGCATATGTGATGTTATTTTAGTTTTTCGGAAGATATTTATTATCAGAGGATAACTGCTGTCGAGGAGATTTTACAACATCGGTATAAATCTCAAAAATAGCGTTGAGATTGTAACTACAATCCTCTGATGTCGGTTGCTTTGACCTCATGACAAGAATCATATTCTGGTATCTGTCAGTAATGTAAGAACCATTCACAAGGTCGATGACCTTAATCAATTCTTCCATTGCCAGTTCATTCTGACCTAAGGCAAATACCGCCTTGTAGCTATCAAGCGTATGGCAAAGGAAATCTTTTATAGACTCATTTTGCTCATTCAGTCTGACGAAGCTGATGAAGTCATCGCAGCGAGGGTTGTCAATATCTTTCTTTGGTGCAGGCTGCGGTTGTGGAGCCGGTGTCGTAGAGTTTGCATTGGCACCATTTGCCAGTCTGACTTTATTGAGAAAAAGAAATATCGACTCATCTGAAATGATGTCGCTATAAGTTATTTTCTTTGTCAGATATAGCCCGTCCAGAGATTTTGCTCGACTCAAAGCTACATAAAGTTGGCCTGGGGCAAAGATATGACTATTCAAATCGAGGATTACCTTATCATAGGTCTGTCCTTGCGATTTGTGTATCGTAAAGGCGTAAGCCAGTTTCACAGGAAATTGTGTGGTACGCTGGAGGAATGGCGCTTTACGAACAATTTTATGCTTCTTTGCATCATACTCCATCTCATATCGATACTCTACAATCTGTGAGTTCTTGTATTTGTCCCTTGGGTTGGGACACATTATTGTTTCTCCGTTATCAAGTGCGATAGTAAAATATGAACCATTGAAATCCTCGACAGTCCCTATGTCACCATTATTATAGCCAAACCACTTGCTACTTTTGGTGAGCATTACACGAGCACCGACCTTAAAATTAAGGACACCATCATATTGAGAAGGAAGTATGATTGGCTCAATATCATAATCGCTTGGTAGTTCACTATGTTTGAGTTCCACATGTGAATTACTATTACGCAACCTGACTTTATACTCCGCCTCTACAACTTCAAGTTTGCCGGGAAGATCATTAAGATGTGTAGCGTTAATTTTGCTAACCTCTTCATTTGAAGACGCGATATATATGGCATCATCTGGTAATGATGTCGTGACACGAGTATTCAGAGATTCCAGAAGTTCAACTTTTTTCGTATCGCTCAGCGGCTCACGAAAAGCATCAAGTAATTCTACAAATCTCGGGTCATTTTTCTGGCGATATGACTTAGCTAATTCAAAGAGTTTTACGGCATTTAGGTTGTTCTGAATAACATGGCTATCAAAGAAATATATACCGCCATATTCCTTCATTAAATAATCATATATGGCTTCATCGCTTACAACCGGAGGTAACTGGAACAAATCACCGACAACCACAACCGGTATCCCTCCAAACGGGAGAGTATTACCCTTTGCTCGCTGGCATATCTGATTCATCATTTCAAATGTATCAGACCTTACCATCGAGATTTCATCGAATACAAGCATTGATACTCCCGATAGTTCAGAAGCCATTGCAGAAGCCTTCAGCGATGTAATATTGTCAGGATTTTGGAATCCTTCTTCCAATTTATCAAAGCCCTTCCAAAAGAAAGAGTGAAGCGTTCTTGCTCTGTTGTAAAGCGACGCGGCAAGGTTTGTCGGCGTAAGAATCTGACAACCACGATTTGAAGACTCTATCTGATTGATAAGATGCGTTTTGCCACATCCGGCCTTACCATGCACAAATGTAATGCCTTTAGGATTCTTTGACAAGTAGTCTAATACATCCTGCTGAGTTGATGCGATTGGGGGAACATATGTAATCGGGGTATTATTCGGTTTTGCTTTAGGCTTGGGCGCAGCTGGAGCCGCAGGCCTTGTATGAGGTCTGGGCACCGGAGCCGGTTTTGGCGCAGGCTTATATTCCGGCTTTGGCGTAGGTGTAGGCATTACCTCCACTGTAACCTGTTCTGATTTTCGGGACTTTCTGCCAAATAAAAAATCAAATATGCCCATAACTGATTACTGTACTACAGGTGGAAGAAATTTACTTGGAGACAAGTATACAGTTCCAGGACCGGTGACGCGCATCATGCTTAACCCTTCACCACCCAACAGATTGCCGAGAGACCAGTTGGACTGCATCTGATTTTCAGCTATGTTCAGTAATGCAATGATGTGGTCTTCGTCAACCTCAATGGTCTCGCCGTATTGGAGATTGATTGTGATGGGAGTCCCCTTTGTATCAAGGAAAACAGTCGAACTGCCCTGAATCTTTTGTAATAAAAGACCCATTCCGCCTGTAAGACCGGCAATAGACAGTTTGGTCGTAACATTTACACGGTTGTTGGAACCAACATAAACACCACGATGGCATATCATAGTCTCACCGTTAATCTTGACAGGAAGTAGTCCGAAACGACTTCCGATAACGACTTTGCGGGGCATATTTGAGACATTGTAGAGCCGTAATATGAACAAGGATTCTCCGGAAAGTTTCGCACCAAGGATTCGACCAAGTCCTGATCCGTTGAAGCTAAGTTCCTTCTCAATCCCGGCTTCGAGGTATATTACGGACCCTTTTTCCGCATAGAAATCCTCTCCGGGTGACAACGTCACTTCCAGATGCTGAACAAATTGACCTACAAGTTTACAGTTCATTTCTTTGACGAATTATTAGATTATGACGTTCACTTCTGCCGGGGGAGGAGGAAGTACGATGTCCTCAGTGGCACCGATGCTACGGTTGCCGACGCCGATTGAGTCTGATACCCATTTGAAAAACTTCTTGAAGGCAGTGCTGTCAACAGTATCAAGGGAGTAAACCTCGTTGGTCAGTTCTTTAAGCGGTTCGGTTTTTGCACTCATTCCGGCTGCACAAGCTATAATGCTTGCAAAATGACGCTTTTTCACCTCAGGAATCATCTCCTTATAAAGCTGGCTGTCTGAGGGTTTACCATCAGTCATAAGGAATAACAAGGGCATCCAGTCGCCTTTCTGGTCAGGGGTGCTGAGGCGTACTTCTTGGTCTATTTTTTCGCAAAGAAGTTTCAAGGCCTGACCGGTATGAGTAGGACCACTCTCAGGAGTAGTTATTTCTGGAAGCTGAAGCTCATCGAGCGGTGTGAGCGGGAGAATCTGCTTTACATCGCGATCGTATGTGATGATACTGATATTTACGGATTCCAATGCAAATGGATCCTGTCGAAGGCTTGAAACCATTGCTTCAAGGCCTACCTTTACCGATTCAATCGGTTCACCACGCATTGAACCGGAGGTATCTATGAGAAGATATACGGGAAGACGTCTCATTATTTTTCGATGTTTTGGGCGGGATGAAAAATTTGTATGTTTTCGGGAAGAGGTGGCAGTGAAGACAGCCCTTCACCTTCTTGATTTCTTTCGTTGACCATCATACTCGATGTGCTGACCGAGCTTGACACCCATTTGAAAAATGATTTGATGTCGCCGGCATTAGCGGATGAGATGACGATTATATTTTCTGTGAGTTTTCTTAGTAAATCGAAATGAGAGTTCATTCCGGTGGCACATGCGACCACGGTGCCACAATTCACTTTCTTAAACTCGGCTATTGGTTTGGCGATAGGCCCTGAATGACCCCCATCAGAGAGGAAAAATACCAACGGTCTCCAATCACCTTTTCTTTCTTCGGTGGTCTTGTGAACCTCCTTCTCAATACATTCGCAAAGAAGATTCAGTGCAGCGCCAAAAGCCGATTGTCCTTTTGCAATTATTTCCGGTTTCTGGAACTTATAGACCTCCGTTAGCGGAACAATCTGTTTTGCTTCCGTGCTATATGTAATGATGCTGATACATGTAGTCTCCAGTGCATAGGGATCGCAACATAGAGCCTGCACCAATGAGTCAATGCCATTATTGACCGCAGCAATAGGTTCTCCTCTCATTGAAGAGGAAATATCTATGACGATATATACAGGGAGTCTGCGCATAATCTAACGATTTATTTCTGTCACCTCCTTCCCGATTTGGGAAGGAGGCAAGACAGAAAATATTATTTAGAGGAGAGCTTCGAGACCAGCAGGGAATGACTTGGCCTGTGCTTTGATTGCACGGAGAAGAGCTTTTTCAGCTTCATCAACCTGACCGTCGTTGTTGACCTTAGCAATTAGCCATGCTTCTTCTTCAGCATCGATTTCACCGGGTGAAACCTCATCTTTAAGGAGGAAGTCACAGATTGCCTGTTTAAAGAATGCAGTCCACTCAGGAGCATTTTCTTTACCGCTTACAGCGTCATTGAGTTCAAAGAGGAAATCTGCCTCTTCTTTGTCGATTACGCCGTCAGCATAAAGCACTTCTTTGAGCTGTGCTACTTCTGCTGCGTCGATTACGCCGTCAGCAAGAAGTTCTTTTTTGAGTTCTTCAAGTGTTGCCATTTCTTGATGTTTTTGTTGTTGAATATTAAACTACGATGTTCACTTCGGGCGGTGGCGGCGGAAGCTCGCTGAGTGTGGTGGCTTCGGCACCTGTCTCCTCGACCTTCATACTGCCGGAGCTTACAGAGGCAGATACCCACTTAAAGAATGCCTTGATGGTGGCGCTGTCGGCGGTGTCAAGCGATACGACACATTCTGTAATCTTTTTCAAGGTATCTGTGTTGGCACCGGCACCTGCGGCACAGGCTACAACCATACCCCATTTACGTTTCTTGAACTCGGCGAGACCTTTGTTAAGATCATCAGTCGGCTCACCGTCAGTCATGATGAATACGAGGGGTTTCCAGTCACCTTTCTGTTCTGCTGTAGTTTTGGTAACTTCCTGATCAGCCTTCTGTGCCAAGAGGGCGAGAGCCTCACCAAGAGCGGTGCAACCGCTGGCTTGAATATTGGGCTGTTGGAAAGCTGAAAGTTCTGTCAGAGGAGAAACCTGCTGAGCACTGCTGTCAAAAGTGATGATGCTGAGGTAAGCGGTTTCAAGTGCGTAGGGATCCTGACGCAGAGTTGAAACCAACACCTGAACTCCATTCTTTACTGCCTCGATGGGTTCACCATACATCGAACCGGAGCAGTCAAGGAGGAGATAAACGGGTAGTCTTCTCATGATTATTTTGCGTAATTGGTTACTATGCGTTTGATTGTCTCACAGAGGTTGGCATCGGGATAAGCATCGCCGATAGCAGAGAACTTCCAGTCACCGTTGCGACGGTAGAGTTTACCCATGATAAGGGCTGTCATGCCCTTGTACTGAGGTTCAGCAGCCACATCGTATGATGCGAATACCTCCTTAACCCTTTCAGGAGTTCCCTCGTACATGCGGATAGATGCGTAGGGAATCTGGGAAAAGTCCTCGCGACCGCAGTTGTTGAGGAAGAAGAAAATCTGATTGACATTGGGGCTGACACGATTGAGGTCAACTGTAATGATTTCATTGTCGAGACCGTCGTCGCCATCCTGATCACCTTTCAGATCATCGCCACTATGGTGGAGAGCACGCTCATTGGAGTCAACCTTGCCGGGAGGCATACCATAACGGGCAAGGAACTCACGCTTGTAGAGCGGAGAATAAATGTGGTCAACAAGATTTCCGTTTGCATCAACCATGACACAAGAAAGGTCAAGGTCAACATCCTGTACTGATTTTCCAAGGCCCAGGAATCCTCCGGAGACGATAGCACCCCAGTTACAGCCGACACAGAAGTCGGTGAGCTTGGAGCCATTGCTCTTTTCGAGGTTGATGCGTTGGCCTTTTTCAAGACGAATTGCCATGATGAGTGGTTTATTAGATTAGTTATACTTGTTCAGATACTCACCCAGACCAGCCTTCTGACCAGTGCCGATAGCCTCAAACTTCCACTGTCCGTTGCGCTTGTAGAGACGACCGAACTCAACTGCGGTCTCTACGGAGAAATCCTCGTCAAGGTCATAACGAAGAATCTCCTCGCCGGTTGCAGCGTTGTAGATGCGGATGAAAGCATTGCGCACCTGTCCGAAATTCTGCTTGCGCTCGTCTGCCTTGTGAATTGTTACAACGAATGTTATTTCGGTGGCGCGGGGGTCAATTTTAGAGAGGTCGATTTTGATGCTCTCGTCATCGCCTTCACCTTCACCTGTCAGATTGTCGCCGGTATGTTCTACTGCGCCATCAGGAGATTTCAGGTTGTTGTAAAAAACGAAATACTCGTCTTCCAGAATCTTACCATTTTCGCCGAGGATAAATGCGGATGCGTCAAGGTCAAAGTCAACGCCTGTGCTGGACTGGTTGGTATCCCAACCGAGGCCGATAGTGAACTTAGGAAGCTCTACGGCTACTCGCTGTCCTTTTTCAAGATTTATTGCCATTGTTGAAATTTGTTTTAATGTTTCTTTGTTGCAAAATTAGTGACAACTATTCAAAGTGCTAAAAATCTGTAATGTTTCAGTATTAAATGCCCGACAGTTGATTTTATCATTTGCAACATTGCAGGAGTTATTCTTTGGAACCGGGAGCATAATTGAATCCCCAGCCATATCTACGGTCACAGTCTGAATGTCCGTCATGGAAAGTCACAAGCTTCTGAACCTCCAAAGAGTTGTCATCGCCAATTTCGATAGATGCTATTGCACAGAATTTCTTATTGGTATTCTGTTCACCCATTTTAACGATGATGTCCTCGTTGCCCGGTACTGAAACCTTGACAACAGCATCAGTCTGAGCCCACTGTGCCGCACCTTCATAGATGAAAGTATAAACGATGATTCGCTTGATATTTGATGCTCCAGCCGGATTGACGAGGATAGTCTCGCCGGATTCAGCACTTCCGCCGCGATCATCACCCATGTGCCAGATAAAAGGTTTCTGGGTGTAGCAACCCTGACGAGTTACCTGATCTCTGCGACCACCACGTCCGTGAGAGAACTGGAGTCCGTCAATAAGCATTTTCGTACCGTCTTTCAGCTCGTAGAAACATCCGAGGTCAAGGTCGATGGCTCCGCCAAAGAGTTTCTTCATGAAGCCTCCCTTACTCCAGTCGAGATTGATTTTGATTTCGCCGGGGAATGCTTTTGTCTTTTCAAGGTTGATGCGGTGCTTGTCACCGGTTTTTCTTAATTCTATAGCCATGACTTACATGAATTTTTGTACGAGTTCTTCAAGACCACCCTTATGACCGATACCAAGAGCTTGAATTTTCCAATCGCCCTTATATCTATATAATCGGCAGAATTCAACAGCATGATCTGTTGAAAAGTCTTCGGTTAAATCATATAGATATTCCTCTTGACCCTCTTTGTCCTTACCTGGTTTATACAAGCGAACATAAGAACGTTCTACCTGCCCAAAGTTCTGTTTTCTCTCCTCATATTCGTAGATGCTGACGCAAATAACAATTTCTTGAACGTCAGCACGAACTTTGGAAAGATCTATATCCATGATTTCATCGTCACCATCTTCTGATGTAGATCCATCCTCATCATCCAATGATCCTATAACTGAAAGTTCCGGGTCTGTCGGGCGAGACTCCTCTCGCATTTTATTATTATCACTCCAGTTGCTGGCATCCACGATTTTAAGCGGTTGAATCAGATTCCCATTTTCATCAACCCTTAAACGATTATCTGAATTATAGAACACGACATAAGGTTCGCCTAAAGCCTTCTTGTTCTTATCCAACATGAATGCTGAAACGTCCAAGTCAAAATCATACGGCGAAGCACCCTCGTTGACATCCCAGCCCAAACCGATGTGAAATCGGTTTAGACTGGAGTCAAGTTTGTGGTTCTCACCTTTTACCAAGTTGAGTCCCATAATCAGCCAACGTATTTGTCAACGAAGAACTGAAGGCCACCTTTGTAGCCATTGCCCATAGCCTCAAACTTCCATTCGCCGTTACGTTTGTAAAGGCGACCGAACTCTACGGCAGTTTCTACCGAGAAGTCTTCATCGAGGTCATATTTTGCAATTTCCTCGTTGGACACGGCATTGTAGATGCGGATGTATGAGTTGTGAACCTGACCGAAGTTCTGACGACGTTGTTCGGCCTCGTGAATTGTTACAGTGAAGATGATTTCCTGAATGCGGGGATCCACTTTAGAAAGATCCACGGTCAGAGTCTCGTCATCACCACCGTCACTATTGCCACCGGTAAGGTCATCGCCTGATGATTCTACAGCCTTATCAGGAGAAATCTGATTGTTGTAGAACACGAAAAACTCGTCTTTCGGGAGTTTCTTGTTTTCACCAAGCATGAATGCGGATGCGTCAAGGTCAAAGTCATACCCCGTGCTTGTATTGGGGTCCCAGCCGAGACCGACTCCGACCTTCTGGAGCCCAATCTCAATGCGCTGTCCTTTCTGAAGATTGATTGCCATTTTATCTGATGTTATTTAGAGTTAAGTTTTTCTTTCGATACAAAATTAGTTAAGTTCTCATTCTTTCGCCCAAATCCTGTAACGTTTCAATCCAATCTTCGGCTTCATGGCTTTTAAGGTTGCAAGGTTTCAGCGTAAGTTAGCGCGGAGTCCTGAAAAATAGGGCACTACGTAACTGCAAATTTAGCGAAATTTTCGCAAACAACCATCATAATATGCAATAAATTTAATTGAATTGTATAATTAGAGGAGATACGTAGAGGAGATATATAGATACATAAAAGGGGCATGACATGAAAATTGTCATACCCCTTTTATAAGTAGATTGAAGTTTTAAGGAACGAACAAAGCGGCGATTTCTGTCAATCTTCTATTATATAATCCTTTGTGCCATTTGCCTTTATAGCGGCAGTGGGAGGTGTAGGCTTTGAAGATATTGCGGTCGCCACGTTTCAGTTTTTTCAGAACGGTGGACTTGTTGACTACACCGGGGCCACAGTTGTAAGCGAGTGCGCCGAGCAGAACTGAGTCTTTGCCGTATTGGGAATAGAGGGCGCAGAACTTGGCAAGGTCTTTGCGGAGCAGTGCGTCGGCTTGTGCCTCGGTGAGCTGACAGCCTCGGCGGTAGGGCTCTCCCGGCTGGACTTGATGACCGTACCCGACATACGGCCAGTGCTTTGGCTTATGGAGCGTTTCAAACTTTTTTATTATCAGGACTGCCCGCTCAAAGAGCGGCAGTTCCATAATCGACCGTTTTGCGGCGAAGGCTGGCGTAGTGACCGCGAGGGTCACTAACGCCATGAGGAATATAAGTAGTTTCTTAATAAGCCGATGGGTGTTATGGTTCCGGGATTGACAGGGTTGATGATGCCGGGAGTTTTGCCGCCATTATCGTCGCCGCTGTTTTTGCTATTGAACTCGAAGGTCTGCTGCCACGGGGTTGACCCAAAGTTGTCTTCAATCCATATCCCAAATTTCACAGCCTCGGAAGACTGGGCAGTATAGTTGATGCGGAAGGTCTGGCTTTCGAGAAGCACACGGTCGTTGTTGACCAGCACCGGACCATCAACGAGTTTGAGAGTGCCTTCGCCGTCATACTGGAAGTAGCGGATTGTATAGAGGGTGTTGGCATAGTTTCCTTCGGGCTTGATCTCGAAGCGAAGCTCGACGGTCTCGCCCTGGGTGATTTTGTCGCCGTAGGGCATCACGTCCACCGTGAACGGATAGGACTGCTGCACGTCGAGGTCATCGGAGCAAGAGGAAAGAGTGAGGATGAGAGTGAAGAGGATTGCCCAGAACCCGAAGAAACGGGCGGGAGTAAGGCGGATTTCGCCGATTTTATTCAGTATTGTATTCATTGTTTTTCAGAGTTTTAATTTTGAATAATTTGAAATTTTTGGTTGGGTAGCCACAAGATATTCATTCAAATCCTTGTGGTCGGGATAGAGAGTGGACTTATCCATTACCTTATCGCCCAACTCCCTGCGGAGTCTGGCGAGGGCGGCTCGCCCTGCCTCGTCATTGTCGAGGTAACAGGCAATTACGGAATAGTCCGGGAGGATTGTCAGTGCCTTGCCGACATTGGCAACGGAGTTGAGAACCACGGAGTCAAAGCCATCATTCTGACCAAGGCGTTCCGCTGAAAGAAAGTCGATGAAGCCTTCAAACACGTTGCATCGGGCGTTACCCTCTGCAATGTGAGTTATGTGCTTTGGCGGGTAAGACCCCTTATAAAAGGGATTCCTCAGTTCGTAGCCGTGGGCGTTGTTCTCGAAGCCTATGGCATAATAGTCTTTGCCATGAAGTCGATAATCGACCTGCACACACCACCGCTGGGCGATGTTCCGGGGAATACCTCTGTCGGCGAGGTATTTCAGCAATGCCGGCGATTCCAGTTTTGAGACCTTCACGTCCTCAAAGGTTGGCTGCTCTATGAACGGTTCTGGCTTGTACGGCTTTGCAATGGGCATCTGCATCTTTTCGGCGATGAACTCCGCCTGCCTGATGAAGTCGGTGGAGTTACACAGTTCTCCAGCGAGAGTAAAGATGTCGCCTCCGGCACCACTTCCAAAATCGAACCATACATCTTTATGGGGATTCACATGGAAAGACGGTTTACGTTCAGACCGGTATGGAGAATAGAACCACAGCCCTTTGCTGTCGCGTCCGGTAGGCTGATAGCCCAACTGATTGAGGAACTCTACAAGCGAGATTTTCTTGAGGTCGTCAATGTTCATAAGCGCATCCTCCGTTTGGGTTTGTCAGGCTCCTGTTCCTGCTTGGGCGGCTCTATCTTCTGTTCCTTGTCTTTGGTCTTATCCAAAGCCGACATTTCAGAGGCGATATATCGGTTAAGTTCCGACATATTACACGAGCCTGTAATCTCATAAGCGAGGTCATAGATACTCCCGTAAGCACCGGATTTTGTATCTCGCCATTGGTTTGTCTCGATGTTGATTACCATAGTAGGACCGGGCTTATCATCGTACGGAGCATTGTATATCCGGAGATTGCCGTCGGCTGCCACAGGGTGTTCCTGACCGAGAGCCTTCATAAAGTCAGTGAGCTTCACCTTCTTTATGTCAAGACCTACGGTAATGGGCTCTTGCCGGCGACGTGCCATTGCCGAAAGTTCCTTACCCTGCTCATACTCGTTCATATACTTCAGGATGAAATCACGAGGATCCATGTAGAGATTGGGATTCACTTCAGTGCGGCGAGATCGATGATGTCGCCACTCTGGTCAGTGGCGTGGTCATACCATCGGTTTGTGTTGGTATCGACCACCAACATCGGCTCCGGGTCGTCTCGCTGCGGGGCATAGTAGAGCTTCATGTCCCCGAAAGTCTTGACAGGCTTTTCGCCAAGAGCCGCCATGAACTCCGTCAGCGGGATATTCCTGATGTCATTCTTCGTGTACCGCATAGGCTATTCGATTATGAATTTGACACCGACACCATAGGTTGTATGGTATATCTGAACATCGCTCCCGAAAGTGAAACGACCTTTCACATTGGCGGTCAGGGCGACTTTATCGGACAGATAGAACTCAGCCTGCAAGTTCAGCGCACCGCCATAGATGAAGTCGTCGCCGTCATGGAGAGTAGAGCCATCGGAGAGCGTATCCTTACCCCAGTTTACCGTCTCATATCCGGCAAGTGCGGAAATGCCACCGTAAAGGTGGAATGTCATGGAGTAGTCGCTGAGGATATGGAGATTATATCCGGCTTCACCTGTAAACTGAGCCACCGGGATACGGCCTTTCTCGCCATAGGGCTTGAAAGTCTGGAGATATTCACCACCGAAAGACCATGTATTGCCGTGATTGCCTGTGAAGACGGAGTAGAACACTCCGAGGTCATAACCGCAGTCGCGGGACTTTCCGGTGTAGAAACCGTCTGCCATGTTCGCTTTTATTTCAACCGCCGACATTCCGGGGAGGCATCGCTGGGCAAATGCTTTCCCTCCGCAGAGGGAAAACACTGCCACAGCGAAGATTGCAAGAATCTTCTTCATAGGGCTTACTGAATTGAAAGTTCGTCAATTACGTTGGCTCTCACGATGTCTTCGTTATCGACCACAAAGGACTGATGGCGACCGCCTTCCTTCTCGGCGATCTCGATAACGAGCTGCTTGTCGTCGGGGATAGTGAATTTTTCCAGCGCGAACACGTTCTTTCGGAGGATTTGTATAGTACTCCCCGTTTTTCGACAGGGGGTTAAACTTCAATAATTTTCAGAACAA
>ERZ772818.1065-NODE-1065-length-25552-cov-6.748088_pt1 | contig 25552 bp, 19 predicted proteins | sample MGYA00580837_ERZ772818 | MGnify/ENA primary metagenome ERZ772818 (study PRJEB29015, sample SAMEA2737671) | human gut metagenome | biome: human gut; feature: human-associated habitat; material: faeces | place: China | collected 2012 ...
TTGATAAATCAAAAAACATCTTATTTTTAAGCAATGAATTTAATGCTTATGACAATATGAATTGTTTCTTTCTATATTATGATAATGATGATCTTCTTGGGGTTTTAAGTGTTTATGCTGATACAAAAAATATTGCTGAGATTTCTGCTTATGTCCTTCCTTCTGAAAGACAAAAAGGTATCTTTAATAAACTTTATAAAACTGCCTGCCAAGAATTAAAAAAATTCAATTATGATTTTGTACATTTTAAAACTGAGGAAAGATTTCTTCATAGACAGGAAATAGCCAATAAACTTAATGCTATTCTTGTTGATACTGAATACCTTATGGAATATGATAAGTTTAATAATCTATTATCTTCTAAAAAAGTAACTGATTTAATTACTCGAAAAGCTTTAAAGGAAGATTTTCCTGCACTAATTTACGTACAGGTTCAGGCCTTTGAAGAATCATATGACCTTTCCGAAACTTATGTAAAACAAAGCTTTTATGATGAAGATACTTATTTATATACCACTATTTTAGATGGTGAGGTTGTTGGAACTTGTAGTGTTGATATATCTGGTGCTAATAATCTTATTTTTGGCTTATGTGTTATTCCTAGTCATCAGCACCAAGGTATTGGCTCTCAAATGCTTAAAAACATTATCAATGATATTTTAAAAACAAATGAAAAGCCAATAACAATATGTGTTGAATCTGAAAACAAAACAGCTCTACGACTTTATACTAGTTCTGGCTTCAATATAATCTCACAATATGAATATTACCAAACTAAAATTTAATATCTAGGAGACCTATTTATGAAAATTGCTATTATAGGCTATAGTGGTTCTGGAAAATCTACTTTAGCAAAAAAACTCAGTGAAATTTATAACTGTCCTCTTCTTTATCTTGATACAATCCAATTTGAAGCTAACTGGAAAATTCGTGATATAGATGAAGGTCGCTTAATGGTAGGGGAGTTTTTGAAAAATGATTCCTGGATCATTGATGGTAACTATAGAGAGTTTCTGCAAGAAAAACGTTTACAAGATGCTGATAAAATTATCTTTATGAATTTTCCAAGACGTATATGTTTTCCCCAAGCATTTAAAAGATATTTACATTATAAAAATAAAACACGGGAAAGCATGGCTGATGGCTGCAATGAAAAATTCGATCTGGAATTTATTAAATGGTTACTCTTTGAAGGAAGAAAAAAAAGCATAAAAAATCACTATAATGAAATCTGCAAATGCTATAAGGATAAAATAACTATCTTTCGTAATAATAAAGATGTAGAAAATTTTCTTGCTTCATTATAAAATTTAAGACAAGCATATGCTTGTCTTAAAACTATAATTTACATAGATCCTCCAATGCCCACATCAGATTAAATCCAAGTTTAATTCATATATAAATCTTTGTAATCACTTATTTTCCACTCTCTAATTATTAACCTTTCACTTTCAATATACATCAACTTTACTCCCCCTATACCCTCATATACTTAAAGTGATTATTTGGCTTTTTTTCATCAAACAAGTATAGATTATTTTTCAAACCACTCTTTGGACTCTTCATTAACGTAGTGAGGTTCAAAATTTATAATATTATATTCTTGTATCCCATATCTTTTGAAAGGCTCATTAGCTAAATAAGCTTCTATTTTTTCTTGAGACTCGGACTTCATAACAAAGACTCCCCCACTCATATTTTCTTTAAGCCCTGATACTAATACAAGTCCTTGCTCCATAGCTTTACCAGTATACGCCATATGTTCTTTCATAATTTCATCATTCATTTTTTCAGTATTTTTTAAAATTCCTTCTATAATAAAATATTTCATCTTTTTTCTCCTTTGTAAATTGCTATACAATATTATTTTTTAAATCCTTTATATACCAAACATCACAAGCGTAATGCTCTGTTTCAATTAGAGGCTTATCTAATTCCCTAAATCCTGACTTCTTATAAAACTTATTTGCTGCAATCATATTACTAAAGGTTTCAAGATAACATTCTTCATAGTGTCCTCTTGCAAACTCTAATGACAGCTGCAACAACTTTTGTGCAATCCCACTACCACGTACCTCTTTATAAGCGTACATTTTTTGTAGTTCACATACACCATCTGCTCCCTGCAGTGGCCCTATACCACAGCCAGCAACTATTTTATTATTATCTTCCACTACATAATATATAGATTTTTCCTTTTGATACACTTGAAAGAATCTTCCTAAATCAGGATCAGTCCAAGCACATCCTGGTTTATCTGCACCAAATTCTATTAAGCATGTTCTTATGAGATTTTCTACATCTTTATTATCTTTTTCTTCTATTTCTCTTATTATCATAATCTCCCTCCTTAAATATCTCTTTATATATTAGTATTATAGCAGGGCTTCAATATAATCCAAAATATTATAATTAAAAGAGAGTATGCTTTTTATCATCATACTCTCTCTCTTCTTACTTCATCATTTCTTTCTTTATATTCTTTAATGCCTTTTTAGATCCACGATTTATATCATGTTCTAATTTCCTTTCTTTATAACTTGTAAATAACTGATTAAAATCATAATCTTCTGGATATAACTCAGTTGCTTTTATATCCAATTTTACTCTTTTATAATTTACTTCCATAAAATCATTTTTATAAAATACAACCAAATTATTTAAATCATCTAATTCTTTATAAACAATGGCACTATCATTATTGTCTAGCAAGATTACTCTATCCCCTATTGAGTAATCTTCTATCTTTTGCAAAACTTCTACTATCTCTTCATACTTTGCAATCTTGCTTTCATTTATTAATTCATAATTATAATTCTTCTTTTCTATATATTGCTTTGTTCTCTCAATTATAGCATCTGATATACCCATTTTCTTTGAAATATATAAAGCATTACTATCTCCACATTTACCAATGCTAAGCTTATATAGCGGCTCTAATGTATCTTTTTCAAACTCCATAGCTGCATTTTCAAAATCTGGATGTTCCTTAGAAAAGTTTTTAATTTCTCCATAATGAGTAGTTGCTATAGTTATACATCCCTTATGATATAACTCTTCTAAAATTGCAATGGCTAAGGCCGCCCCTTCATTAGGTTCTGTACCACTACCTATTTCATCAAATAAAAGTAAAGTAGACTTTCCACTGTCCTTTATTATTTGCGCTAAATTTTTAACATGAGATGAAAAAGTACTTAAAGCATTTTCCACACTTTGATTATCTCCTATATCTACAAACATATTATTAAATACTGCCATTTCAGTACCTTCCTTAGCTGCAATATGGAAGCCTGATTGCACTGCCAAGGTAAGCATCCCCACGGTTTTTAAAACTACTGTCTTTCCACCAGCATTAGGTCCTGTAATTATAAGGGTTCTATAGTCTTTTCCAATTTCAAAATTAAGAGGTACACCATCTTTAATTAAAGGATATTTGCCATCAACTATTTTTATATAACCATAATCATTTAATTTAGGCTTTATCCCTCTTATGGCATTACTATATTTAGCTTTTGCCCAAATCATATCATATTCTGAGATAACATCTATATTCATTTTCAATTCTCTAATCTTTTCATAAAGCATTTCTGTAAGACCACCTAAGATCTTATACTCTTCCATACTTTCTTCAACCTTTAAAATTGCTAATTCTGAAGTATACTTAGAAACTACTTTTGGTTCAATAAACACTGTTGTTCCTCTTGAGGAAGCTTCAATTATTGTTCCTTCCACATACTTTTTAAACTCTGCTTTTATAGGAATGGTATACTTTCCATTTCTCTTACTAACAAAGAAATCTTGAATATATTTTTTATTTTCGCTATTCTTTAAGAACTTTTCCAATCTTTCTTTAATCTTAGTTTCACATTCTTCAATTAATCTTCTTATCTTTTTAAGGTTTTTACTGGCATTGGAATCAACCATAGACCCTCTAATACTTCTATTAATTTCTTCTTCAATATAACTTAAATCAGTAATATTTTCACCATAACTGCTTAAGGTAGGAGCATATCCTTCCTTATCTTTAATAAAAGATTTTACTTTTCTACTACCTCTTAAAAAGCTAGACATAGTAGTTAACTCTTCTGGCTCTAAAGATAAACCTTTTTCAATTTTATCAATATAAGGTACTACATTAAAAATCCCCTCTAAAGGTATATTATATGATGCATCTATGAGCCTTCTACCTTCACTTGTTTCATCTAATCTCTTATTTACTAGCTTTATATTGCTGCTAGGTTCTAATTTATCAATTAAAGCCTTTCCTAAGCCGCTTACACAATATTCTTTAACTATTTCTTTTAATTCAAAATAATTTAATTTTTCTAATGTTGTCTTATCCATTTTTCAATAATCCTTCCTTGTATATAATAGATACAAGTCAACGAAACCTTGATAGATTTCATTTGCTAATATATTTTTGCATATAAAAAGCTGTGGATACTTCCACAGCTTAAAATTCAACTTTAAATAAAGGTATACAATTATACCTGTACATAGTAAATTCGTGGACTTGTATCATATAGTTTAATTAATTCCATAACAAATAAAGGCACAATCACCCCATTTTTTTGGAATCAATATTAAATTAACTATTTGATACTAAACACTCACAAAAATACCTCACTTCTTTGAAATCTATCTTAATTCTAATATATTAATTAAATTCTATTTTGTCAATATAAAAAGGAGTATGGTAGCTGAAACACCATACTCCTTTTCTCCTAATAATTTACCACTTCATAAATTATACCTGAAAAAGGTTTTAAATTAATACTTAAATTATATAAATTATCATCTTCTTTTGTTGTAGTAACATCACTTCTCACTCCCCATGTACTACCACCATAAATATCACTATCGCTATTTACTATTTCTCTTAACCTAAGCTCCTCTTCAACCTTAAAAGTAAATGGAGCATATTCATTATCAGAAAAATTAAGTGCTACTATGATTCTATGATCATCACGGCCACGTTCATATATATATACTGATTTTTCTGGTGCATTTACTTCTAACCATTTAAAATAACTACTATCATATTCATTTTCATATAGAGCTTCATAGTTATCATAAACTTCATTTAATCTCTTTATATATTTATTAAAAGCATCATGTAATGGCATCTTAATTAATTGCCAATCCTGTTCTCTCTTTTCATCCCATTCCCTAAATTGTGCTATTTCATTACCCATAAAATTTAGTTTCTTTCCTGGATGAGTATACATGTACATATATAATGCCCTACATTGTTTAAACTTATCGTCATAGTCTCCCCACATTTTTTGAATGATAGTAGCTTTTCCATGAACCACTTCATCATGTGAAAAAGGTAATAAAAATAATTCATTATAAAAATATTCCATTGAAAAAGTTAACTTGTAATAATGATTCGGTCTCTCTTTCGGTGGTATCTTAAAATATTCCAATGTATCATTCATCCAACCTAAATCCCATTTATAATCAAAACCTAATCCATTATATTCTACAGGTGCAGTTACTTTGGGATATGCAGTAGAATCCTCTGCTATTATCATTGCAGTAGGATGAAGTTTGTGTAGTCCATCATTCATATTTCTAATAAAATTAATTGCACAAGAGTTTACCCCCCTTGCAGGATTTCCTTGCCAATATATAGCTCTACTTATTGCATCCATTCTTAAGCCATCAAAATGATATTCTTTAAGCCAATAGTTTGCTGATGATTGAAGGAATGAGCATACTTCTCCCCTAGAATGAATAAAGTTGCAAGTTCCCCACTCACTAGCCCCTACATCCCTATGTGGATATTCATAAAGTTCTGTACCATCAAATTTTGCTAGTCCATAATCATCTACAGCAAAATGTACTGGAACAAAATCTAATATTACTCCCACATTAGCTCTATGACACTTATCTATAAGCTCTTTAAGATCCCTATTTGTCCCATATCTAGATGTTGGACTAAAAAATCCAGTGTTTTGATATCCCCATGAACAATCTACAGGATGTTCACATAATGGCATTATTTCAATATGAGTAAAACCATTTTCCTTAACATAATTTATAAGTGTATCAGCAATTTCATTATAACGATACCAACCATTATTAATATCTTTATCCCTTCTAGTCATCCATGATCCCATATGGATTTCATAAATATTTAATGGTTTATTATAACACTTATCCCTGTTATTCATCCATTCATCATCATTAAACTTATATTCATCTAAATCTACTATATATGAAGCAGTATTTGGTCGTAATTCCATTGCAAATCCATATGGATCACAATGATAAACTACTTGTCCGTCTCTTGTATGAATACAATACTTATACATCATTCCTACTCGTGCTTTTTCAGATGTAATACTATATATCCCACTTTGATGCTGTTGTTCCATTGCTTCTTCTTGCCAATCATTGAATTCGCCTACTAATGATACCTTTGCTGCATTTGGTGCATATACTCTAAATAAAATTTTGTCACCTATTTTATGTGCTCCAAAAAATTCATATGCATCAAAAGACTTACCTATATAGAAATCTTGAATATTCATATTGACTCCCCCCAATTATTACAAATACTTCTTTTAACCTCCTATTACTCTTCACTGGTATCTCTTTAAGCTTTTGGGTCTTATATCAATAATATTTCAAAATATAATCACTTGCTTTTCTTTCATCACTTTTATTTATACATTAAAAAAGAGACCTTTGTCTCCTATTATTTCCTTATCCTATGTATATCCATATGTATAATTCTTATGAAAAATCTTATATAATAGTTATCTTTTCTATTATTTAATACTATTCCTCATTATTAATAAGTATGCTAGTCAGTTAAAAATCATTTAAAAAGGCTGGATATTTCTATATCCAGCTCTTTTAATTCACCTTATTTTGTACTTATATTTATTTTATTATACTTCAATATGTTTTATATAAAAATCTATATCCCCATAGCTTGGAAGATTATAAAATCCATTTTTAGAATATTTTTCTAGACTACTCTTAAACTGATATATGTCATCAATATTTTTGATAATTTTTTTAACATTAGCGTTATTTCCATTTACAAAGGTACAAATAAGCAATATTGCTTTATTTGCCTTTGCTTTTCTTGCCTCTATCAATATTCCACTAGATGCTTCTAATAATTGATATGATACATTGGGCATTTGCTCCATATTCCCACCATACAATTCTTTATTAAACTGCCCTATTCTCTCTCTTAAATTATCACTTATATCCTTTGATAAAATAGATAGTACTTTACTACCAAACTTTTCATCAACTTTTGCTTCAATTCCAATGACAATATCATTCTTTTTCACCAATAGTAAATCATGATGTAGCCCTACTCCTTTAGTATCAAATATAGTAACAGCTTCTGGCTCAGCAAAAAACGGCTTATCATTTTCACACTGAATATTGATTAATATATCTTCAATTTCTTTAGGAATATATCCCTTAGCTGCAATAAAATATTCTGCAAGCATTTTTATAGTTACTTCATGCCTCCAATGATTATTTTTCTTAGGTGGAACATATTTAAACCAGTCAGCTTCAGACTTAATATAGTTATTACCTTTTTTCAATACAAGCTTATACATAATTAATTCACCTCTTGCTATATAATTATGCTTAAATAACATAATTTAATATCTATTCTCCACTTTTATGAAAAAATAAAGAGCTATAAATATGCTTTATAACTCTCTTAGCCCAGTAAAAAATATATTCTATGATATACTATTAATCTTGTTACATAACTTATCACATTCATCTACAGTGTATGCCCCCAAAGATTTTGAATGCAAATTCATGGTAAATCTATCCATCCATTCATTTAGAAACTCCTTATCACTACTTCCTTCATAAACTAAAGCAATATTCCAACTTTTATTATACCTGCTTATGTGCCTCATTGTCCCCTTTGATATCCTTGTATATGGAACTGCTAATGGAAGAAGTCTATCAATTATATTTTTCATTTTATATGAAATAAATCCTACATTTCCCTCTGTAAGAAGTATAATTGAATCAGAATTAATAAAATCCATAAAAATTTGATTGAAATCATCATTTACAAGACAAATTCCTGGTGTTTTAATCCAACAATCAGTACATCCTATACAACCATTAATCTTTGTACCATCAGTATTTATTACTTCTAAATTCTCAATTCTTTTTTTAAATACCTGTACTGCATTCATAGCTATAAGATCGTTATTGTTTAAAGTATTAATAAGCAGGTTCCTCTTCATATCACACCTCATTAATAATCATACTTATCTCTTTTAACTATATTCTTATGAAAAAAATAATATACCACTACACTTTTAAACATTTTTTAAACTTATATAAAAAAATAAGAGATGTATTAGAATAATAATTTATTTTTATACATCCCTTATCACCTTTATTTAATTTTCATTGTAAAATTATCCAATAAATTAATTTATTTCATTTTATATGCTTAATAACTTAATATTGTAGATAATCTATTTTACCTCTTTTTTACGCTCTGCAATAATCAGTATACCTAATGAACATAACACTAGAGAAATCCATACAGATGTTTTCCAATCATCTCCTCCAGTGGCTGGAATTTTATCCTTTGAAGGAGAATTACTTGAATTAGAAACATTAGATGATATGGAATCACCTAAATTAATATTTCCTGATGATGCTCCATTAGATCCTGAACCACCTTGGTTGCTTGGTTTGTCTACATTACCTGGTTTATTTGAATCTACTGAACCACCTTGATTGTCTGAATCATCTGAATCACCAGGATTGTCTGAATCATCTGGATTATCTGAATCTCCTGAGTCACCTGGATTATTTGGTTTATCTGGCTTATCTGGATTATCTATATCTTCTGATTTACCTTCTACCTTAACAATACAGTAATTAGTTATAGAATTATCTGTAGCTAGTTCAACTTTTATATAAGCATACCCTTCTGAAACTGCAGTAATAGTTCCATCTTCTGAAACTGTTGCAACTTCTGGATTAAAGCTAGTCCAAACTAACTCTTTATCTGCTTCAAGAGTAGGCATTGGAGAAATTGTTGCTCCTAAATTAGTTGTTTCACCAACTTTAAGTTGTGCTTTATTTTTATTAAGAGTAATCTCCTCTGCTTTAACTGGCTCAGAAACTACAGCAAAATTCACAGAGTACTGTCCATCTTTCGTAGTAGCTGTAATATAACTTACACCTGGCTCTGATGGAGTGTAAGCAGCCCCTTCCTGTACTGATCCACTAACTTCAACTGGTCCTACCTCTAAAGCACCATTTCCTTCTGTAACTTTCCAATCAAATGGTCCGTATAATTTTTCTGGTCTAGTATATGTGGCACCTGACATAGTACCTGCAGCAGCTCCTGGACTTTCTATTCCATTTGCTACAATAAGAATCTTATTATCTGCTCCAGTTGGTGCATAACGAATATCTATTTCACCTGTAGTAGAATTATATGTGAAAAATGTCTGATATGGGTTATTTATCATTTCAACTTTATAACCGTCTGGATACACAGTGTAAATTTTAATGTCAGATGGTAATTTATATCCTTCTTCATTTACTAGCTTACCAGTATAACTACCACCTATATTAAAGAAATCTGCACCATCAAGTTTAACACCAGTAAACTCTGTAGTTATATCTCCTACTTCATGAAGTACATTTTGTCTGTATTTTGCTATAAGATTAGCTGTTTCACCTTGTGTTACATAAATTGTTTGCTCATTATAATTTCTAGCTGAAATAATATCATCTTGATTTCTTTTACTGTAAATTTCATCCCAATCAATATCCATAGATTTTTGTATACCATCTATAGTAACAGTTAAAACTGCATGACCTGCTGGAATAATATCTTCTGAATAATTAACTGTTAGGAATAAGAATCCTGAAAGAGCATCTGCAGTATTTTTACTTACTGAAATAAGTCCAGCTGCATAATCATTGGCAAAATCCTCATCTTCTAAAACTTCCCAACGTATATTTTCTATTTTAGCTGTTGCAGGTTGAATATTAGTTACCTTTACAACAACCTCTCCATCTGGCTTTAATCCTGAGAATTGTTCAATAGATAAATCAAAATCAATAAGTTTATCATTTTTTTCTTCAACTGCTACTACACAAATAGCAGATGAACCACCTGCAGAAACTGTAATAATTGTTTGCCCTGGTGCAATAGCTTTAACAACTCCATATTCATCAACTGTTGCAACTTCTGGATTGCTTGATGTACGTGTAATAGTATTATCTATACCATCAGTATTATTATTAACGCTTAACTCAAATTGTTGTCCTGGGTGTAAAAGTGCAGATGTTTGAGAAAGAACAATTCCTTCTGTAGCATCAACTTTAATAGCATAGCTTCTCTCATTAGCACCATAATCCCCACAAGAAACAACAACATTTCCAGTCCATTCATATTTATAAGTATCATGTTCACCTGGATATGCTTCTTTATGAACATATTCTGTTACATCTGCAGTAAATGTAATTTCTTTAGTTCCTGCGTCACTAATATTATTTACATAGAATGCATTAGCTCTATCAGGTTTTGTTTGAGAATAATTAGGGTCACCAACTCCATCTTTATAACTACGTGTCACTATAGGTGCAACTTGAATAGATGCAATAGAACCATCTTTATCAACTATCTTACCTGTAATATATGTGCGTCCATCTTTTTCATATATACTAACAGCATTATTATCAAGCTTAGGCGCAACTGTATCTATAGTAACTGGGAATGAAATAACATCTCCAGTCATATCCATTTCATGTCCATTGAAAGTAGGTTCATTTTCTCCTGGTATTATTGACTCAAAATTTGTAACATCTTTGCCTGATGCATCATCATAAATTTTGTCACCATACTCACCTTCACCATAAGCAGTTATAGTATAAGTACACTTAGTTCCACTAGGTAATACTTGTCCATCCATATCAGTACCATACCAAGTTGGGTATGTGCCATAAAGACTAAATGGAACAAAAGTAGCATAACCTGGATCATAAGTACTTCTGTATGAGTAAGATGCCCAATCACGCATATAAACTTCACCTGTTTCATCATCTTTTACTTCAAAAACTAAAAGTTTTGCATCACGAAGTTGATACAATTCTGAATAATCTATACGATCAAAATATTCATCTCCATTAGGTGATAATGTTATATTTTCCTTATGATATACAATTGGATTATTAAGTGCATTTGCATCAAAAGCATTTAAGCCTAGTGGAAGATATCCTATAGTACCAAACACATCGCTCCTTTGTGTAGATCCAATTATACTAGTATATAAAGAATTTTCATTATTTATTGAAGTAATATCATCTTGTGGTTCATCAAGCCAAGTAGCACTATCAAATATTGGAGATTTAGTCCAATCACCATAAAATGCTAACATAGGAAGTCCAAGATCAGGGTTTCCTTTCTTAGTGGCATCTGTTAAAATTACATATCCTTCAATATAAGTTCCATTTTCAAATATTTTATTAAGCTCTTTCTTTTGAGCCTTTTTCAATGAAACTGATTCATTGAAGCTTGTACTACTGCTAGGTGCAACACGTATTTTACCTAAATTAAAAGTTTTTATTACAACATCATTATCAGCAATTACTTCACGCTTACCCCATGTACTTTCAATAGTAGTTGTATCAGGTCTCATTAATACTACTTCAACATTATATTTTAACTCATCACTTGACATATTATTTAAATTAAAGTTAATATCATAAACACCTGTCTTTTCTGGATCATCACCAAGTTCTAATTTACCTACAGTTTGTCCATCAACAGTTATATAAGCTGGAGTTGTCATGGCAGCACTTGTATTTACTAATCCTGAACCTTGTTGACGTGGAGAATAATAAACTCCATTTTCATCTTTTTGCGGCACAGCAGTACTAACTAATAATTGACTTACTAAATCAGAAACCTCTTTAGAAGAAATTCCTTCAAAAGCAGTTTGCTTATTTATATATTCACGAACTAAAAGTCCAATACCACTCATATGAGGAGTTGCCATAGAAGTACCACTCATCATAGCATAGCTTCCTGTGTATACCTCTCCACCTGCAGTAGATCCTCCTGCTACAGTAGACCAAATATTACCTCCTGGCGCAGTGATTTCTGGTTTTAACTCAAGAGCTTGACCTGATCCCCATGAAGTGAAGGAAGACATTTGTCCTGCTGTAGAATTATCAATTGTAGCATCTTCTTTATAAATTTTTATCTTAACTTCATAGCCTTTTTCTAAAGCTTCAACTATTGTGGCACCATCTTTTCCTGAAATAAATGCTGAACTCATTGCAGCACCATCAGCACTCATTGTAATAAGACTTGTACCATTAGGATCATTATCATAAACTATAACTCCTAGTACACCATAAGGCTCATTTTGGGAATTTACTCCAGAAAAACTTAGGGCATTATTAATCTTATCAGCGAAAGATATTTCTCCACGCTTTACTAACGCAAATCCTGTTTTACCATTATTATATCCATTATTAAATCCTACTTTAGCATAATCATCATAAGTACCAACTCCACCTACGGCATAAATTGGATATTCCTCATTACCATCAAAATTTGCTTTTAGTGCTCCTGAAGATGAATTGTTATAATAAACATTATGTTCTACACCATCTTCATCTTTCCATGAAAGATAAGGTTGAACAGCAATAGTATTATCTATAGATGCAACACTTAAATTACTTTCATAAATAGCTGGTGAAGACATCATAGATTCATCTGGATTAGATGTTAAACTATTTCCACCATAGTTATTATTGTCAGATGACTTTTCGCTATTACCTGCTGCAGTCATAAGTACAATTCCTGCATTATTTACACGTTTATAAAGTTCCTTTTGCATTGAATCATCATCTGCAAAGCCATTGTCAGATCCTAAACTTAAATTAATCATATCTGCTCCAAGTCTTAAAGAGTCTTCAAGAGCATTAATAAGAACGCCTTCTTGTGCTCCACCATCTGCATCTGGGAATACCTTCATTGCTAATATTTGTGCATCTGGAGCAATACCAGAGAACTTAACTTCTCCTTCTTCTGTACTTGCAAATCCTGCAATTGTACCTGCAACGTGAGTACCATGATTACTGCTAAGTGGAGAAACATCTAAGTCACCATCAGCATAGTCAGCTGCATAAGGTACCTTCACATTCTTATAAAGCATGTTATTATCATAAGTTATATGACTTCCATCTGCTCCTGTAGTAGAGATAAGTTGATTATCTTTTAAGAATTCTTCAAGACTTTCATTTGTATAACGTAAATCCCAATCATCTACTCCGTCAGTTGGATTTCCACTTTTAAAAGAATTATCAGTAAATGCTTCATGGACACGTGAAATTTGTGCATCCCACCAATTTCTTTTTATATCAAGTCCACTATCAAGAACTGCAACTAGCATACCCTTTCCTGTATACCCTTGGTTCCAAGCTTCCTCAACACCTACCATATCATAGCTATATGAATATGTTGCCTTACCTTCTTCTACTACAGAATTTTCAATTGGTTCAGGACGGTCATATACATGCTCAACATAAGCACGCTTAACTCCATCTAAAGCTCTTATTTTATCTAGCATTCTGTATGGTACACGGATAGATATAGCATTAACGATAGTTGTCCAATTATTAATAACTTCAACTGTTTCTTCTGATATTGAAGCCACATTAACTCCCTCATTAGCATTTTCATTAACTAATGTAGTTATTTCAGAAATTATATTTTTTTGATTATCAAGTAATTCTTCAGATACTTCTTTTATATCATCTGAAGCTAAAAATTTAGACACCGATTCTCCTGCTGAATTTTCTTCATCAAGAGAAAAATAAGAACTACTATCATAATAGTCCATAACTGGAGCTTCCTCTAACTCCACAATAGCTGTAACAAACTCATCATCCCCATAAAGAGCTTGACCTTTTACCTCATTTATGTTTCCTTCTAATTCGTCAAGAAGAGAAGTCCCTTCAAGCTCCACTGCTGTAAGCATAGTATTATCTTTTAAATCAGCTTGAACATTTGTAGGTAAAAGTCCAGCTAACATAAAAAATGAAATAGTACTGGCAAAACAGCGATTCATTTTTCTCATATTTATACCCCCTTTTTATTTATATCTACAGATTATTTATTTAGTAATTCTATAAAGTATATGTTATATACATATTGTTACTTTGTTCTATGCAGATATTACATTACTATATTACACCTACCCCCTATTTATTGTCAATACTATAATTTTTTCCCTTATTTATCTTTTAAATGACACCTCTTGACAAAGTAAATATCATATGCAATACTCAAGACAACATTAAAAAAAAATAAGTCTAATGGCTATATTATGGAGGGAATTTATATTATGGACTATAACAATTCACCTAATCTACTGCTAGAATCCCTTGCATATTTTGGAAGAAAGGCATCCAATAATACTTGGAAAGTCACTGAGCAAAAGATAAAAAAAAGGAAAATTGAAAATAGCATTTCATTTTATAAAGTATTTGATAAACTTAAAACTCTTACAATTAAAATAGATGAAAATATTTCTATTAGTGATGATATACTCTCTAAATTCTTTTCTAATATTGAAGGATTTCCCTTTAATACTATTGGTTCAACATCAATTGCTTTTTTAATCTTTTATGGAACTTTAGAAAGTTTTAAAGGTAACTTTACTGAACATATTAAAGAAATTCATAAGCTTTCTAATACCAATATTGCTTATAATATTGCCCAAGCTTTAGATATAGCTGATAGCTATAATACTGAAAAATCCATGGACATAACTAAATTTATGGATGGAGTTCTTGCTCTCTCTATTCCTGATAATAGCAAAATAGCTATTTTAGATACTTATAGTAATTACCATAAATATGTTGATGAAATTAGTATTCATTTAAAGGCTTCCATTGATGCTTTAGAAAAAGAGGAAGAATCTATATCTGATTTACTAAATAATTTCAATGATGAAGTAACAACTGTTGGATGTAAGAATTTCTTTAAAGAAATTTCTCAACTTAAACCAATAGATGATGTAAATTATCATATGAAGCCATTTATTTTCGGTATGGATACTAATATAACTTCAAATGATTCTATTAATGATATTAATATTTATTGTGGTATCCTTCGTAAGGAACTTCTAGATATGTTGAATAAACAACATTCCTATATAGATGAAGTTTATGAAGGTTATAATTTACTAGGAGATCGTACAAGGTTTGATATTCTATGCTATATTAATAAGCAAAATGCCTATGGCCAAGAGCTTTCAAAGCACTTTAATCTTTCTAGAAATACCATTCATCATCATATGAATAAACTCATTAATTATGGATTAGTAACTTGCACAACTGATGGTAATAGGGTTTATTATTCGATTAATACAGAAAGCTTTGAAGAACTAATTTCACATCAACAAAAGTTATTTTGTTCTAAAAAGTAAAAAATAAAACTGGAAGTCTTTCTCCCAGTTTTATTTTTTATATTATTTTAATACAGCTTTAATATCATTTACTATTAACTCTTCAGTTAAGTGGTAACGTTCATATAATTCTGCGAGTGGCACTCTATTAGTGAATTCCTTATGTGCTCCAAAATTTAATACCTTAATATCCTTATTACCATAGAAGCTTGCTATTTTTTCACCAAATCCACCATTAATAATTCCATCTTCTAAAGTGATTACCACTTGATGATTTTCTGTTAATTCTTCTAACATTTCTTTATCTAAACCAGTTATATATCTAGGATTGATTAATGTAGCATTGATACCCATTTCTTCTTTTAACTTTTCTTTAACTTTCTTACCTAAGTGATAGAAACTTCCTAAACCTAAGATAGCTATGGTATCTCCTTCATAAGTCTTTTCATAAGTATTTATGTTATAGAAGTTAGGTTCAATTTTCTCTCCTGTGTATACCACTTCCATATTAGGAACACGTATAGCTACTGGATATTTATTTTGATCTATTCCCCATTCCATCATGGCAAGATATTCTTCTGCTGTTGTTGGTGCCAGATATACTATATTAGGAATATTAGCTATTAAAGGTATATCAAAAATTCCCAAGTGAGTAACATCACTTCCTGTAATTCCCCCATTATAAATCATAATTAATACTGAATTATTATTTATAGCAAGATCTTGTGATAATTGATCATAAGTTCTTTGCGCAAATGAACTATGTAATCCTAATACTGGCTTGCAACCTTGTGAAGCTATGGCTGAGGCCATTGCTACTGCATGTTCTTCTGCTATACCTACGTCTAAATATTGATCTTTTAATACATTTCTAAAATTCTTTAAACCTACACTACCAGGTGTTGCTGCTGTAATGCCAATAATTCTCCTATCAGCTTTAGCCTTTTCAATTAATAATTCTTCTCCTAAAACTGCGTAAGTCTTTTTACCATTTCCTTTAACTAGTGGTTCTTTAGTTTCTAAATCAAAAGGCATTACCCAGTGGAAAGCTTCTTTATTTTCTTCAGCATCCTTATACCCTTTACCTTTTACTGTATGTATGTGTAATACCACAGGATGATCTACATCTTTCACTGTGTTAAAGGCTTCAATTAATGCTTCCACATTATTCCCTTCTTTCACAAAATGATAATCAAATCCTAAAGATTTAAAGAAATTATTTTCAGCTTCTCCATTAGTTTCGCGAAGTAAAGCTAAATTCTCATAAAGACCTCCATAGTTTTCAGCTATAGACATATCATTATCATTTACTAAAATAATAATATTTTTCTTAGAAGCTGCTGCATTGTTTAAACCTTCATAAGCTTCTCCTCCACTTAATGATCCATCGCCAATTACTGCTATAATATTTTCCTTTGTGCCCTTTAAATCTCTAGCTTTAGCTAATCCACAAGCTAAACTTATTGATGTAGAAGTATGCCCTACTATAAAGAAATCATGAGCACTTTCCTCTGGTGCTGTATATCCTGTAACACTTTTATATTCCTCTGGGTTAATAAAGGCATTTTTTCTACCAGTTAATATTTTATGTGGATAACTTTGATGAGACACATCATAGACAAATTTATCTACTGGTGAATTAAATACATAATGCATAGCTATGGTAGCTTCCACCATTCCTAAGTTAGGGCCAAAATGTCCACCTGTTGTACTTACTTTCTTTATTAAAATTTCTCTTATTTCACTTGCTAGTTTCTCTAACTCTTCTATAGAAAGATTTTTTAAATCTTTTGGTTCATTAATATTATTTAAAATACTTAACATATAACAAATACCTCCTAAATATATTTTAAGCTTATATTCCTATTCTTTATTAGTATATATGTTAGAGTAAACTCCAAGTCAATACTTTTTATACTTCAATCTTGTAAGTTACCTATATGCTAGACACAAAAAAGTGCCTGCTAAATAATTTGACAGGCACTTTATTATATTTAATTAATGATCTAAGCTTGGTTCTAATTCTTCATCTAAATCACTGTTTAAACTAGATTCTTCTTTAAGCAACTTTTTATCATACATTTTTATAAATGGGAAGTAAATTAAAAATGCAATAACTCCATTTATTAATGCTAATAATAATGCTCTCACATCTCCTGCTGTTCCAATAAATGCTCCAATTCCTATTGGTGATGGCCAAGGTACTTGTGCAATAATTGGACTTACTAATTGTAACTTAATTGCCCAGTAAGCTGTTGATGCACAAACCATTGGTGCTAAGAAAAATGGAATTGCAAGGTATGGGTTGTATATTATTGGTAAACCAAAAATAATTGGCTCATTAATGTTGAAAATTGAAGGTACAATACCAGCTCGTCCTAATACTTTCAATTGTTCTGATCTAGCTAAAAATGCTATAAAAATTGTTAAACCTAAAGTTGCACCTGAACCTCCCATAATAACAAATGAATTCTGGAACTCACCAGCAAAAGGAATATTAGCACCTTGAATATTAAGTTGCATATTAGATAAAACAATTGGAGTTAAGAAAGCACCTATAATATTTGCACCATGGATACCTACAATCCATAAAGCAGATATTAATAAGTAGATTACAATAATTCCAAGCCAGCTATTAGTTAAATTACTTACAAATTTAAAAGGAACAGCTATTACTTTGAAAATATCAGTACCTAATGCAATAAATGCACCATTAATTACTAATACAACAAAAGCTACAAGGAAAGCTGGAATTAAAGCAGTAAATGAACGAGATACTCCTTCTGGAACTGATTCAGGCATTTTTATAATTAATTTATGTTTAACACAGAAACGATAAATTTGCACTGCCACAACAGCCATAATAATTGCAGTAAATATTCCAGTAGTACCTAAACGACTTACACCATCTGAACCAATATTCCATCCATTAATAATATTAGTACCTTCAGTTATTTCATTAATTAATGTAATTTTCCCATCTGATAACACTAATTCTGGAAGTGTCATAAAGAAAGCAAATACTGAAAGGAGACCTCCATTTAGAGGATTTAGATTAAGTTCCTCTTCATCAGCAAAAATCTTTGTATATTCATAACCAATAACAATACAGAAATATAAAGCTAAAACTCCCATAGTAGCCTTATTAGCTAACATATACAAATCACTTATACGGAAGAATGTATTATTAAAGAATCCTTCTAAAAAAGGCATTGTTTGTGGAAGTATATTTAATACCAAAAACATAGAACCTACAATTGTAAAAGGTATAGATGCCATACCAGCTGCCATAACAGCACGTACAATACGATATTGTGATATCTTACCCATAGGTCCCATTAAATATTTCTCTAAAAATTGAAACCCCTTATTTGTGTTTTCCATAGATATTCTCTCCTTTCCCACTATACTTCAATTAGAATTCTATATTCTTACCCTAATTGTCTTTTCAAATTGTTTAGCATACTTATATTGTTTATCTTTACGGTCTTTAATTTTTTGTAAACGTTCTAAACAAATGCTGCATAATATTATTTCAATAGTAATGATACTTAAAATAAGCATTTTAGATTTCATATTATTTATTAAGAATGGAAATAACTGACTAAATAGTGGTGAAATCACAGCTACCATAAGAATTGCATTTATGATTAAAGCTATTTTATATGATATTATGCTCTTTTTTGCATTATCAGTAGGCGCATTAAAAAATGTAAATTGCTCTAAAGCGACTACAGACATACAAATTAGCATTCCACCTGGAACAACTGTCGCTACTTTATTACTTATTAATAATGCCGAAAACCAATATAAATTAGAAAAAAATAAAATTGCTGTAATATAACGAATTAATAAAAATCGATTAAAATACATTGTTTTTAAGCTTGTTTCTTCACGACTTTTTTGAAGTTTTTTCTTGCTTGTACTATTCATTTTAAGATTCCCTTAACTTTCTTAATTCAGACATCTCTCTATATACATGTAACATTTCAACAGCCATTTCTCTTAGTACCATGGTAGTCATTAAATGATCCTCTGCATGTACAATAATAACTTCCATTACTATTTCTTCACCATTAACATAATCTTGTAATAAGCTTGTTTGTGCCTTATGAGCTTCCATAAGTTCATTATTAGCATCATCTAATTTCTTCTCTGCTTCTAAAAACTCACCTTCACGCATTAACTCAAAAGCTTCATGTAACATAGTTCTAGCATTTCCACTGTGTAATATTATGTCAAATGAAACTACTAGTAAATTCTCTTTGTTCATATAAATTGCTCCTTTTATTAACTAAATTAAAACCATATTCTATTTTACATTTTGTAATATTAACTTAGCCATATTTGCTATTCCTGTTGGTATTGGAACATATGCTTGTGGTGGAATATTTAACACAGATTTATTAACCTTATTACCTAATTCTGCAAACTTAGCATAATACATTCTTGTTTGAGGGCTTACTAAAAACAAATCAAAATCGCTAGATTCTATCATTTTATTTCCTTCTGTTGCTGATACAGCATCTACTGTAATATCATGTCCTTTACCATTTAAAAATTCTGTTGTCTTCTTAGCCATTAAAGATGATGACATTCCTGCTGCACAAATTATTAATACTTTTTTCATTCAACTCACTCCATTTTCATATATTAATTTTATTTATAATCACTTTAATCTAAAGCTTTAACATTTGTTTTAATAACCTTTTTATCATAATGTACTGTGCCTTATTTACCACCTTCTAATTGATGAGTAGCTACTGCTCCTTCCAAAAGAAAATTGTCTGGTAATTTCGTCACTATAATCTCCATCCTCCTTCAATATCCCCCTTACGTTTTATTATACAACCATTTTACATAAATTGGAATGTGTAACTTTCCAAATTTTCTCAATAATTTCACTTCTTAGCATACTTCTATTTTTTCTGGTTATCTTCTTTTTACTAAACTTTTCATTAAACTCCTGTATTTCATCATATGAGTGCTATTCCTTTTTCTTTTGCTAATATAATTCATTTTTATCTCACCATATAATAAAAAGGACTATGAATATCTATCATACTCCTTATTACTTAGCTATATATTGTTATTAACATCTTAGGTACTACTATTACTTTTAAATTAACTTCTATACATTTTGTTATATAAACTTTGTGATAAATTATTTATTAATTTCTTATTTTTTATTGCCTCTATCCATTCATTTGGTATTTGATCCATACCATAATATATACCAACAAGTCCTCCTGTTACTGCACCTACTGTATCAGTATCTTGACCTAAATTTACAGCCTTAAGAACAGCTTCTTTATATGAATTTGTTGTTAATACACACCATAATGCAGCTTCTAATGTATCTATTACATATCCTGAAGATTTTATCTCACTTTCATCTAATTTATAAATATCTCCTGATAATACTCTATTAAAGTATTTTAATTCTTCTTCATCCTTATAATATTCTTGTATAATACCTACTGCATCTAAATATGAATCTTTTAAACTCTTTCCTTTTATTAATCTTATAGCCATTTCAATATAAAAATGACAAGCAATTTTTGATCTCATATGACCATGAGTAATTGATGATACTTCATATATTTTTTCAACTCTTTTTTCTATATCTTCTTCATCTTTTAAGTAAAATGCCAATGGTAATATTCTCATTAACGATCCATTTCCATTATCATGCTCTGATTTTCCACCTGCATCTACTGGATTAATTCCACTTATAATTCTATTAATAGCATCATATGTAGACCTTCCAATATCAAACATCTTTCCTGTGGCTGTATATTCTGATTTTTCATACCATTTAACAAATTTATTAGCCAAACTAGTAACTTTATATTCTCTCTCTATTAAAGCTTCTAATAAACATAATGTTAAACTTGTATCATCTGACCATGTTCCTTCTGGTTGATTATAAGTCCCATATCCCATCATTCCTTTAACAGGATTATTTCTTAGATTTTCTCTTGATTCAAATTCCACTGGTACTCCCAATGCATCACCTACAGCTAATCCCATGATTCCATCAAGTACTACATTCTTTTTTACTTTAAAGAATTTACATTCTTCATTTCCTAAAAGTATTTTACTGGGAATTTCATCTTCATATTTACTACAAAGCAATACATCATTAGCATCCCTATATACGCAAGATTTGCATATTACTTGTTTTATAACAAATTCACCTTCATCTAATCCCCATCTCTCAAACATTTTATTCTCCTTCTTATTTATTTAATATCCTAACCACTAATTCTAACTGACCATTATCCAATTGAGTGGCACTTTTTATCATCATTTCTTGCCCTTTATCAAATAGCACTTCATATTCAGTAAAACATCTACTTAAATCTGCAATATATGCTGCTGTTGAGCCCTTTGGTGCTTCAATAATCAATTTTAGATTACCAGTAAAAGTACTTTTTTCCAATAAAGATGTACTCATAAATGCCTTCTCTTTAATAATATTATCAACCATATCTTCAAGCGGTAAACTTTTAATATCACCTAATATAGTTTGACTAGTAATTCTATGAACTATTATATCTTCTGGTAACTCACATTTATTTAAGGCCTTACTAATATTTTCTACTATTTCAGCATTTCCTACATGAAACTCCTTCTCAAGTCCTCTTAAAACTGAATTAATATTTTTATAATATTTATTTTCTGTATAGCAAGTAATGGCATCTGCTTCTTCATCTAAAAGATCAAACGACCAATCTTCAAACTCTTGCCCCCACTCTATAACACTATCTTCATCATAAAATCGCCTAAATTTATCAGAAACCTTTTTAGACAGGTTCTTACTTGTATTTTCAACAGTTTCTATGAAGTTTACTCTTGCTTTTGAAACAACATCATCTAATTTGCTAAAGCTACCTGTTTCTAAACATAATTCTAGTTTATTGTGTGGTAATATATCATTTACTAAAGTTATTGTACCATCTTTTAATTTTACAATACTATCTTTACCACAATCTATTACAGAAATAATATTATCAAACTTTCCGCTTTTAATTACCTTAGTTATCTGTTTACTTAACTTCTCTGCAGTAATTTTAGCTACTGAATTTACCTTACTTAAGCATTCATCACCGTATTTAAGAATTCCTTTAGCACTGTCTGCATACTTTAATGATTTAAGCATATCTCCTAAAGGTAATATTGCTAACAAACATATTGCTGCTTCTAAGTAATTCCCCCTACATAATGAAATTAAAAAATTAAGTGCATCAGCTGGTTCTCCTATTATTGGTAACCATCCTGCTATATCAAGACCTTTTTGAATATTATCTAATAATTCATCAATGGCAGATGTAATTTCTATATTATTTTTCTTACAATATGTTTTTACATCTGAAGTAAACTTTTTAGCAAGTTCCTTATCAGTTGTTTTTACATTATTAATGAATTTACTAAAATCACCACTAAACTTTTCCATTTCATTGTAAGCATCTTCTGCTTTTTTCTTTTGTTCATATAACTCATCTAATATGGTATTTGTCTTGCTGTATCTCACATTTAAAGCTTCTATTTCACTAATTGCATTTTTAATTTGCCTTAACTCTTCATTTAAATATTCTAATGAAGAATTAACATTATTAATTGTCATAGAAGCTTGTCCATAATCTACAACTAATTTTCTCAATTTTTCCTCCACTTTCTTTTATACACTTTCTAATTAATTTTACCATATTTTACTTTTTATTACATTGTTTTTTCTATTTTACTTACAAAAAAGTGTTCATTATCAAACACTTTTTTTATTACATATTAAGTTTACCCATTTAACTTCATTTACTCTACCTAATTTATCCTCTGTTATATATAAATCTAAAATATTAAACTTTGTATTTTCATTTATAAAGCCAATTATACTTTCATCTGTAAAACAATTAAAATATCTGTTTTTATCATCTACATATTCTTTTTCTCCATATTTAAAGGACATATAGAATACTCCATTATCATCTAAATTATTATATAAATTATTTAATACTGTTTTTAAATCTTCCCTTTTTATATGAAGTAATGAAGCACAGGCCCATATTCCATGAAACTTTTCTTTTAATTCTAATTCTTCAAAAGTATTTACTATTACTTCCTTTCCCAATAAAACTGAAGCTTTTTTTGCTAATTCTTTTGATCCATCTACAGCTGTTACCTCATATCCTAGTTTCATAAAATTCATACTATCTCTACCTGATCCACAACCTAAATCTAATATTTTTCCATCCTTAGGTACTAACTTTAAAAAAGGCTTATATGTATTAGTCATATCAACATTTAAAGTTGAATTAAAGTATTCTTCACTATTTTTATTGTAGTAATCTAAAGTATTCATCTAAATATTTTCTCCTCTTATGCATATATATTTTATTTTACTATAAAAGTATCCATTTAAATAAAAAAATCAATATGTACTTAAACATACTGATATAAGATAAGCTATTGACATTATATAATTAGAAATATACAATATTTATTCAATAAAAAACTTAAGGTGAAAATAAAATGAAAAATAAAACATTAAAAAAACTGTCTTTTGTGATACTAGGCTTAATTATTGTTGGTTTAGTATTCATGGCCTCATTCTTTATGAGTTCTTATAGTCCAAATAGTATGGCTATGGATAAGATGGAAGATTCTCAATTAGTAGATGTAACTGTGGATGACTTTATAACATTTACTCCTGAGAATGTAACTGCAACAACAGGATTAATAATATATCCTGGAGCTAAGGTAGAGGCTGAAGCTTATGCACCACTTGCTAACAAAATTGCTCAAGCTGGATATGAAGTTATTATAACTCCTATGCCACTTAACTTTGCTATTTTTGATTACGATATATCAGATGAAGTAATATCAAAATTCCCTAATATTAAAAACTGGGCAATTTCTGGACATTCCCTAGGTGGAGTAATGGCTGCTAAATATGCCAGTGAAAATAGTAATATTGAAGGTCTTATTCTTTATGCTTCATATCCACAAGGTGATGAGCTTAAAGATTCTGATATTGCTATTACATCAATTTATGGTTCTATAGATGGTGTTGCCAATTTAGAAAAAGTTAAAGGTGCTAATGATCTTTTACCAACTTCTACAACTTTTGTTGAAATAGTTGGTGGAAATCATGCTCAATTTGGTAGTTATGGTGAGCAATCTGGAGATAACCCTGCTGAAATATCAGCTGATGAGCAAATAGAACAAGCTTCTAAAACTTCAATTGACTTATTAAACAAAATTTCTAAATAATACAAAAGTATTGAAAAATCATTAAAAGCTGATTTCTGAAAAGTAGAGAAATCAGCTTTTTATTATATATTTAAACATGATTCAATTTTAATGCTCTTATATTATTATTCAAAAAACTCTTTGCAATAACTTACCATTCCACACATACCTTTAAGTGCATTTTTCTTTAATTCTAATACCATGAAATTTTCGCTTGGTACATCAAATGGTGCAGTTATTTTATACTTTGTTGCTTCTTCAAATCCAAAGCGAGGATAATATTTTTCACTACCTAAAACTATCACTGATTCATATCCCAATGATCTTGCTATATTTAATGATGTATTTACAAGATGACTTCCTACACCTTTATTTTGATATTCTGGCAATACTGATAATGGAGCTAGTGCAAGTGATTCATATTTTTCTTCTCCATTGACAATATGAACTTTTGTATACATAATATGTGCTGCTATTTTTTCATTATCTTCTGCCACTAAAGCTAATTCTGGAATAAAGCTTTCTGAGTTTCTAAGCTTATTAACAAGGTTATGTTCCTGCCCATCTGAATGCTCAGCATTTTTAAAGGCTTCTTTCACTAAATTATATATTTCTTCCTTATCTTTAAGTTCTTCTTTTCTAATTATCATAATGCCTCCCTTACCGCCTTAATAAATTTACCATTCACTTCTAAGTTTATTATATAATTTATTTATTTCATTTAATATGATTTTATTTATTGATTTCTCTATATCTTCTTTTATATCTTCTATCTCATCATATGAAATATCATCAATTTTCTTATCAGTAACCTTCCATGATTTCACAACTTTCCATTGCCA
>ERZ772818.1067-NODE-1067-length-25488-cov-7.606692_pt1 | contig 25488 bp, 33 predicted proteins | sample MGYA00580837_ERZ772818 | MGnify/ENA primary metagenome ERZ772818 (study PRJEB29015, sample SAMEA2737671) | human gut metagenome | biome: human gut; feature: human-associated habitat; material: faeces | place: China | collected 2012 ...
CATGGATGGTTTATAAATTATTCTTTAAGAAAGGAGGTAAAGCATGAAAGGCAGTATCATCGTATTATTATTTTTCTTTGCCGGATGCATATTAGGGACATTGCACATCATTCCATTTGACGTGCATCACCTTTCCATGTATATATTGTATGCCCTTATGCTCCAAGTGGGACTCAGTATAGGTAGCAACAAGAATTTAAGGGAAATTGTAAAGTCAATACGGCCAAAGATGCTTATCATCCCCATGGGAACAATCGTTGGAACGTTGTTGTTTTCTGCTACCGCCAGCCTCTTATTAAGTCAATGGAGTGTTTTCGACTGTATGGCTGTAGGCAGCGGATTTGCTTATTACTCACTTTCATCGATTCTCATCACGCAGTTTAAAACACCTTCCATCGGTCTGCAACTGGCTACAGAGTTGGGAACTATTGCCCTGCTGGCCAATATATTCCGCGAAATGATGGCATTGCTCGGCACACCCCTTATCCAGAAATATTTTGGCCGGCTGGCTCCTATATCGGCAGCCGGTGTGAATTCGATGGATGTCGTTCTGCCGGTTATCACCCGCTACTCTGGAAAGGAAATGATTCCCATTGCTATCGTTCATGGAATCTTGATCGATATGAGCGTTCCATTTTTTGTTTCGCTTTTCTGCAACTTATAATATAAGTAAAAGAAAAATCCGATAACATGATATTTGAAAAATAAGTATTGAACTTATCAGGAGATTTTTTTATATTTGCTTTCATAGAACTTTAAAATCATACAACTATGAATGCAAATCCCGTATTCAGTCTACACATCCCAACCCGGATTTTATTCGGCTGCGGTGAAATAAAGAAACTGGCAACAGAGAAACTCCCCGGTAAAAAAGCATTGATTGTGATTTCTGCCGGGGGATCGATGAGAAAATATGGTTACCTGGATAAAGTAATAGGATTCCTGAAAGAAAACGATGTTGAAAGTGCTGTTTTCGATAAAGTATTGCCTAATCCTATCAAACAGCATGTAATGGAAGCTGCCCAGCTATGCCGTGACGAGCATTGTGACTTCGTTATCGGACTTGGTGGAGGAAGTTCTATCGATTCGGCAAAAAGTATCGCCATCATGGCATGCAATGAAGGAGATTACTGGGACTATATTCTATCGGGAAGCGGAAAAGGAAGACCGGTAAAAAAAGCATTGCCCATCATTGCTATTCCAACGACAGCCGGAACAGGTACCGAAGCTGACCCTTGGACCGTAATTACTCATGAAACAGCCCAGGAAAAAATAGGCTTCGGATGTCAATATACTTATCCCGTATTGTCTATCATTGATCCGGAACTGATGACAAGTATTCCGCCGCATCTGACAGCCTATCAGGGATTCGATGCTTTCTTCCACGCAGCAGAAGGCTTTATTGCAAACTGTGCTACGCCAATAAGTGACTTGTACGCACTGGAAGCTATCCGACTTATATATAAATATCTGCCTGTAGCTGTAGCCGATGGAAAGAATCTAAAAGCCAGAGCCAAACTGGCATGGGCAAGCACACTGGCCGGAATGGTAGAGTCAACTTCCAGCTGCACCTCCGAACATTCTATGGAGCATGCCATGAGTGCTTTCTACCCCCAACTGCCTCATGGAGCCGGACTGATTTGCCTGTCGGCTGCGTACTTTGAGACCTTCCGAAATGACTGTATGAAAAGATACATGAAAATGGCTGAAGCAATGACGCAAAAGAAAAGTAACCGGCCATCTGATTTCATTGATGCATTGCTGGTAATGCAAAAAGGATGCCACGTACAAGACCTTAAATTGAGCGACTGGGGAATCCAGAAAAATGATTTGAGCAAAATGGTACAAAATGCACGTGAAACGATGGGTGATTTATTCCGACTTGATCCTCGCCCACTGAGAGATGAAGAAATTCTGGATATTTACGAAAAATCTTATAAATAACTTTTATAAAAAATGAGGTAACACTGAAAAGCATTGTTACCTCATTTTTTTATTTCATTTCTATAGGCCGTGATAATTCCTCCAATGTCTTGCCTTCAAAATTACAAACTCTTTCTTTATACTCCAAAGGAATGGGAACCGGCTCGTTCGTAGCAATATTATAGCCTACCATTACTGTCCGACATTCGCATTTTACCATACCAGACTCAGGATTAACGACCCGCTGCAATAGTGTAAAACTTTTATTGCCCAAATGTATAACTGCAGTTTCTATAACCAAGTTGTCAGAAAAGAAAACCGGGGCCAGAAAATTTGCATTGATATTGGCTACAACAACAGCCATTTTATTCCAATCCTGCTCACCGAAAACATCCCTGAAATAAGTAGTCTTGGCCAAATCGTACAATGAAAAATAGACAGAATTATTCATGTGGCCAAACTGGTCAACGTCGCTAAAACGAATTTGTATAGGCAGAACATGCCTGAAGTTGATTGTCTCTCCCATAATCTAAATAAAACCTATTTAACCCGGTAAAAACGGGGATTACTAAAATGCCATAGATAATTCGAGGTCAAAGATAGTACTTTTTAAAATAAACAGCTATTGAATAGAAGATTATTCTTACATTTGTACATAAAATAAAAACAATACCTAGCAATATAAAAACATATGGAAAAGAAATTCAACAAAGAAACACTCTGTGTTCAAGCTGGGTGGAAACCTAAAAAAGGTGAACCACGTGTACTGCCCATTTACCAAAGTACAACCTTTAAATATGACAACAGTGAACAAATGGCCCGCCTGTTCGACCTGGAAGAAAGCGGATATTTTTACACACGACTTCAAAATCCGACTAATGATGCTGTTGCGGCCAAAATAGCTGAACTGGAAGGTGGTGTAGCTGCGATGCTTACATCATCAGGTCAGGCTGCCAACTATTATGCGGTATTCAATATTTGCGAAGCAGGTGACCATTTTGTATGTGCATCAACTATCTATGGAGGTACTTTCAACTTGTTTGGTGTTACCATGAAAAAACAAGGTATTGACGTGACATTCGTAGATGCAGATGCTTCAGAAGAAGAGATTTCTAAAGCTTTCCGCCCCAATACAAAATGTCTTTTCGGCGAAACAATTTCTAATCCTAGCATCAATGTACTGGATATAGAAAAGTTTGCCCGTATTGCTCATAAACACGGAGTTCCTCTGATTGTTGACAACACTTTTGCTACTCCCATTAACTGCCGTCCCTTCGAATGGGGAGCTGATATCGTAACCCACTCTACAACCAAATATATGGATGGCCATGCCTGCTGTGTAGGAGGTGCTATTGTTGACAGTGGCAACTTTGACTGGGATGCTTATGCCGATAAATTCCCGGGACTGACCCGTCCAGATGAATCTTATCATGGCTTAACCTATACCAAAGCATTTGGAAAAATGGCCTATATCACTAAAGCAACAGCCCAACTGATGCGTGACTTAGGCTCTATCCAATCACCCGAAAATGCATTCTTGCTGAACTTAGGACTGGAAACCTTGCACCTACGTGTCCCCCGCCACTGTGAGAATGCTCAAAAAGTTGCTGAATGGCTGGAAGCTAATCCTAAAGTCAAATGGGTTAATTACTGCGGACTGAAAAGCAGTAAATATTATGAGCTTGCACAAAAATACATGCCAAACGGCTCTTGCGGTGTTATTGCTTTCGGTCTGAAAGGCACACGCGAAGATGCGATACGCTTTATGGACAAATTGCAACTGGCCTGCATCGTAACACACGTAGCTGACGCACGTACCTGTGTGTTGCATCCTGCCAGCCATACACACAGACAGCTTTCGGAAGAACAACTGATAGAGGCTGGAGTAGCTCCTGACTTGATTCGTCTGTCTGTCGGTATCGAAAATGTAAATGATATTATAGATGATTTAAATCAGGCTATGGAGCAGATTTAAATCGGAACGTAAACCAACAAAAAAGCACTCAAGAAAAATTCTTGAGTGCTTTTTTTATAGTCGTGATTGATTATTATTTCTTTTTAGAAACTTCACGAGAGAATGAATATGGGAAGTCAGCTTCGTTTACTCCTCTATTCTTATTAGGCTGCGCAGTCATATCGCATTCTATACGTCCGCCTTTCAGCAAAGTTTCATACTCAATGTAGTTACGGGTACTTTCCTGACCGTTAATTACATACTTGTTAAGATAGAAATTTTCGTCACTGTTATTCGGTGCATCAATTTCCATTACATTACCGTTTTCGAAATGCAATTTGGCTTTCTTGAACAAAGGAGCTCCCAATATATACTGATTGGTTCCCGGACAAACCGGATAGAATCCCAAAGAAGTAAATACATACCAGGCAGATGTCTGACCATTGTCTTCGTCACCACAATATGCATCCGGTGTCGGTGTGTACATACGGTTCATAACCTGACGCAACCAATACTGTGCTTTCCAAGGCTGTCCGGCATAGTTATACAGATATATCATGTGCTGGATAGGCTGGTTTCCGTGTGCATAGTTACCCATGTTCATCACTGTCATTTCACGGATTTCGTGTATTACCTGACCATAGTAGCTGTCATCGAATACAGGCGGAACATTAAAGACAGAATCGAGCATTTCTACAAATGTTTCCTTACCTCCCATCAAGTCGATAAGTCCCTGAGGGTCATGGAATACAGACCAAGTATAATGCCAGCTGTTACCTTCAGTAAAGGCATCACCCCATTTCAATGGAGAGAATGGTTTCATAAACTGTCCATCCTTGTTCTTGCCACGCATCAGCTTGGTTTCGGGGTCGAACAAGTTTTTGTAGTTCATAGCTCTTTTTGCAAAAAGATTGATTTCCTTTTTAGGACGCTTCAGTTCCTTAGCCAACTGATACAGACACCAGTCGTCGTATGCATACTCTAATGTACGTGCAGCATTTTCGTTAATCTTCACATCATAAGGAACATAACCTAATTCATTGTAATAGTTATAACCCTCACGGCCTGAAGAGTTAACGGTAGGATGTACACCATTGACAGCTGCCATCAAACCTTTCCAAAGTGTTTCCGAGTCTTCTACACGGATACCTTTTAAATAAGCGTCAGCCAAAACAGATGCCGTATTGTTTCCAACCATACAACCACGATGGCCAGGACTCGCCCATTCTGGATAGAAACCACTTTCGCGGTATGCATTGAGATATCCTTCCTGAATTTCTTTATTGACAGAAGGATACATCAAATTAAGCAACGGGAACAGACAACGGAAAGTATCCCATACACCGGTATCTGTGTAATAGTAACCTGGAAGTACTTCTCCGGTTGTCGGGCTATAATGCATAACTTTTCCGGCTGCATCGATTTCGTAAAACTTACGTGGGAAAAGCAAAGAACGATACAGGCAAGAATAGAACATACGGTACTGATCCAAGCTACCGCCTTCGACTTCAATTCGGCCTAACATTTCATTCCATGCCTGCTGTCCTTTCTGTGCCAGAGTTTCCAGATTATCATTACCAAGTTCCTTCAAGTTCAACTCAGCTTGTTCCGGACTGATGAATGAGGAAGCAATGCGAGCATGCACTTTTTCGCCTTTAGCAGTTTTAAAACCAATAACAGCTCCTACATGATCGGCAGTTTGTGAAAGAACGCCTTCACTCAACTCTTTACCGTTGAAACTTGATTTATAAGTGAAAGGCTTATCAAAAACAATCACGAAATAGTTTTTGAAATTCTCTGGAACACCGCCACTGTTTCTGGTAGAATAACCAATAATCTTATTCTCTGACGGAATAATCTGTATAGATGAACCGTTATTGAAAGCATCGATTACTACATAAGAAGCATCACTTTCAGGGAAAGTAAAGCAGAACATTGCAGCGCGTTCTGTAGGAACCATTTCGGTCACTACATCATGCTCAGCCAAATAAACCTTATAATAGTGAGGCTTAGCTATTTCTCCTTTATGAGAGAACCAGCTGGCACGTTTATCTTCGTCAAACTCAGGTTTGCCTACAACAGGCATAATAGAGAACTGTCCGTAATCGTTAATCCACGGACTGGGTTGATGAGTTTGCTTAAATCCTCTAATCTTAGTTGCAGTATAGGTATACTGCCATCCGTCACCCATCTTACCGGTCTGCGGTGTCCAAAAGTTCATACCCCATGGTACTGCTATAGCAGGGTATGTATTACCAGTAGATAACTCAAAGGTAGACTGCGTACCCATCAAAGGATTTACGTATTGCGTAAAATCCTTTGCCTTGCCCCATAATGCTAGTGGCAATAAGAAAGCTAATAAAAGTAGTTTTTTCATGGTATAAGTGTTAATTAATTCCCCAGTTAGTTCGTTTATTAGTCATTATAATTTCCATCGTTCCTCCCCCCTTTATATCATCATGAGTAAAGAACGGAGTATCCAATGTTTTATTATTCAACTTAACGGCCTTAATGTATTTATTTCCTTTCGAATTGTTTTTTGCAAATATAGTAAAAATCTTATTCTCCGGAAGAGTTATTGTCACTTTATCAAAAAGCGGACGACCTATGGAATACACAGGAAAACCCGGACATACCTGATAAAATCCCATGGCATTCATAATATACCAGGCAGACATCTGACCACAATCCTCATTACCGGAAAGTCCTTCTACATCATTGAAATACAATGTAGTAAGAACTTTATCAACAAGCTCCTGAGTCTTCCATGGCTGGCCTACATAATTATAGAAATGAATCATGTGGTGACTCGGTTCGTTTCCATGAGCATATTGTCCTATGAGTCCGGAAATATCAACAGAAGTTGCAGTCCCTTCGATAGTTGAATCAATCGTAAATAAGGAATCAAGCTTTTGAATGAATTTCGTTCTACCTCCCATCAAATTGACTAATCCATCTACATCATGAGGGACAAACCATGTCCACTGCCATGCATTTCCTTCGCAATAGTCATCATTTCTATGGTTAGAAGCTTTTGGATTAAAAGGCGTTCTCCATTTTCCATGGGAATCCAGTCCTCGCATAAATCCAGTTGAAGGGTCATAATATTTCTGATATCCTTTAGCAAAACGCGTATACTTTACAGCATTTGCAGTATCCCCCAAGGCTGATGCCAGTTGAGCTATACACCAATCGTCGTATGCATATTCCAAACCTTTAGCCACAGCTTCATTATCTTTATCACACGGGATATAACCTATTGTATTTTTATAATACCGAGCAACAGGCATGAGATAAGGAATCATCCAGCGCGGACATTTAATACCCGTAGTATCATATTCTGCAGCACGTAAAGCAGCTTTATAAGCTTTCTGGATATCAAAGTCCCTGTATCCCTTAGCATAGGCATCTGCGATTAATGAAACAGCGTGGTATCCAATCATGGTAGCTGTATAATTGGATGCCATATCCCATTTGGGATAAATACCTCCTTCCTCACTTTTCTTAATTAAAGAACGGATAAAGTCTGAATTAAGTTTAGGGTCAAGAATAGTCCAAAGCGGATGAACAGCCCGAAACGTATCCCATAAAGAAAATATTGTATAATAATTCTCGCCCGGCGTTGTTTTATGGATTTGATGATCCATTCCTAAATATCTTCCATCAACATCTGTAAATATACTTGGAGCAATTGCCATGTGGTATAAACCCGTGTAAAAAATAGCCAGCTGATCCCGATCCTCCGTATGGACATCTATTTTCGACAGGAATTGATTCCATGCAACCGATGCAGACAAACAGACTTTATCAAAATCCCAATCTGGAATTTCTTTCTCTACATTGGCCCGAGCTCCTTCCATATCAACAGCTGAAATTCCTACCTTCACTAGGACTTGTTCATTTTGTGAAGTAGAAAAATTCAACAATGCTTTCATACGGGCCTGTTCTCCCACCTCATCATCAACGGTTACGGTATCATCAACCAGCTTATAGGTAAACGGCTTGGAAAATTTCATGTAGAAGTAGACCGGCTGGTCAAAAGCCCAATAGGCAGTTCGTTTATAACCACGAATCTCCGTATCACTTAACACGTCTATCACCATTTCCTTATTCTCCTGCCGCTGCAAACTATAATCCAGGTCTAAAATAAAACCAGACTCTGAGCTCTGCGGGAAAGTATAACGATGAATGGCAGCACGAGTAGTGGCTGATAATTCTGCTTTAACACCGTATGTTTTCAAGTATACAGTATAATATCCGGGAACTGCAACTTCCGAATCATGTGAAAAAGCAGATGCATATGCGACTTGCTGACTAGCCAAGCCAGTAGGCTCGTAACGCTGCTCACCTACCGTAGGCATCAACAGAATATCTCCATAATCACAACAACCGGTTCCACTGATGTGTGTATGTGAAAAACCATTTATTGTTGAATCTGGATAATAATATCCTGAACACGAATCCCAACCATCAATTCGTGTATCCGGACCGGGTTGTATCATACCGTGGGGAACTACAGGCCCCGGAAAGGTGTGTCCGTGGCCTCCAGTCCCGATAAAAGGATTTACATAAGATACATAGTCTTCTTCCAACGCTGCTTCCGAGGACTCTACACATGCATAAGAAGCGATGCTGACGATAAGTCCGATAAATCCTCTGACAAGCAAACTTATTTTTCTCATTTATCTATTTCGTTTTCAAATATTAGGTTTGCTACCCATCTCGAATTCGACAGTAGCACCATTCATTATCTGTTCGTGTGTAATATATGTCTTATCGTACGGCTTACCATCAATTTTAACCGACTGAACATAGATATTCTCCTTACTTACCTGAGGAGCCAGCACAGTAAATACCTTTCCATTATTCAAATGAAGTTTCAGCTCAGGGAAGAGAGGGGTTCCCAATTCATAAATGCCTCCAACTGGATTAACAGGATAAAATCCCATTGCACTAAAAACAAACCAAGCAGACATCTGTCCGCAATCTTCGTTTCCACAGATTCCGGCTGGAGTATTTAAATACAGCTCATTCATTACTTGAGCAATATATTTTTGAGTTTTCCATTTATTCTGGGTCTGGTTATATAAATAAATTACATGATGGCTAGGTTCATTACCATGAACATATTGACCAATCATACCTGTACTGAAAATTGGCAAATCTTCTTTTCCGGCAGGAATATAGGTAAACATACTATCCAGTTTTTCTTCAAACTTTTTCTGTCCACCCATTAATTCCATCAAGCCCTTCGTATCGTGCTGTACAGACCAAAGGTAATGCCATGCATTACTTTCACAGATATATTCGGTGTAGTCATCCGGATTAAAGTTTTTGATAAATACACCTTTATCATCCAGTGGCTGCATAAATCCACTTGCCGGATTATAGAGATTCTTGTAATTCTGGGCACGGGTATAGAATCGCTCTGCAATATCTTTCTTACCCATTTTCTCTGCCATGCGTGCAATACAGTAGTCATCATAAGCATACTCCAACGTTTTAGACAGTGACCAGTTTTCTGAATTATCATAAGTTATGTTATAAGGAATATACCCGTGCTTCTTGTACAAGCCAAGACCTCTGTAACTGTCCATGTCAGCGGAAACGACACATGCATTCAAAGCTTGTTCTGCATCAAAATCACCAATTCCTTTCAAATAAGCGTCCACAATAACAGGAACTGCATGATAACCTATCATCATTTCTGTTTCTCCGCCCCATAATGGCCATAAAGGCAGGCGTCCGTGCTGTTCAAAAAATGCAAGGAATGATTTTATCATGTCGTTTGTACGCTCTGGTTCTGTATAGGTAAACAAAGGGTGTGAAGCGCGATAAGTATCCCAAAGGGAGAATGTACTATAATTTACCCATCCATCGGTTTTATGTATCTCACCGTCAGCACCTCTATAACTTCCATCTACATCACTATAGATTGTTGGAGCAAGCATCGTATGATAAAGAGAAGTGTAAAATTTCACTTTATCATCTGCATTTGTACCCTGAACGTTAATCTTACCCAACTGAGCATTCCAACGATCTTTCGCATCAGCAACATAACGGTCAAAATCATCATGAGGAGCTTCAGCTGATAGATTTTTTTCTGCACCTTCTTTACTTACACTCGAAAGTGAAGTTGCAATTGTAATCTGTTCACCGTCCTTTGTATTGAAATTAAACTGTGCTATATAGGCAGTACCTATCCGTTCACCCTTCAATACAATTGCAGTTGTATCGATTTCTACACTTTCAAAAGGCTTAGAAAAACGGCTTCTGAAAAATAATTTCTGATCGCGAGCCCAACCTTGCGAAAAACGATATCCCTCTATCGTACAAGAATCGACAATAGCTATCTGAGAATCATTGGTAAAATCCCAGTTCATCGCTTTCTTCAAGTTCAAGAAAACTGCTGATTCTGCTGCGGGGAATGTGTAACGTTGAATACCTACACGCTCTGTTGCAGTAAGCTCCACCTTAATGTTATAGTCTTTTAATAGTACACTATAATATCCGGCATAAGCGTGTTCATCAGAATGATTGAATTTAGAATAGATACCAAGATTGCCTTCAGATTGTTCTTTATAAGGTAAAGTAACAGGCATAAATGATACATCATACAAATCACCTGCACCGGTTCCTGAAAGATGCGTATGACTAAATCCTGCAATAGTACTATCTGGATAATAATAACCGGCAATTCGATCCCAACCAGCTAAACCATTATCTGGACTTAATTGCACCATACCAAAAGGTGCCTGTGCACCAGGGTATGTGTTTCCTGTAAAATCTGTTCCTATAAAAGGATTAACCAAAGCTGCATAATCTTCCGTTGTTGATTCTGAAGACTTACTAGTACAAGCAACTAAAGAGCAAAATAAAGCTACTAATGAAATAAAGCTTAGTTTCATAATTAATATAAGATGTTATCAATGGTATTTCGTTTACAAAGATATGCATTTTTTTTATTTTATAAAGCCTAAAGAAGCCCAGAAGAGATTTCTAAAATAAATAATTGGTAATCAAGCTACAAAGAAAAAAAAAGCTTGTATTAATTACTTTACAAGAAAATTAAAGCCAGACAAGTAATCTTAAAAAAAGAAAATACTGAGAAAAAAGATTGAGATATGTTTTCTATCAGAGCAAATTTTGATAACTTTAAAAAAAATAACAAAACCACATTTTTTTTAAAAAAGTAAGAAAACATTAATAGGTAACAATTTTAAACGAAAAAAGTAACTAATAACACGTTTTATACTATTAAAACAGCAAACAATGAAATACGACAAATACATCCTTAATTATTCCATTACAAGATTATCATTGTACGAATCGTGTATATTAGAAATACGTTTAAATTGCGTATGGAAGTTATTTGACAGCATACAAAAATTGAGCTCAACAAATAAATATGAATACTTAAATAATTTATACAATAAAAAGAAGCTTAACACGAATAAAGCATATCCAATACATATAATATTCAACCTTACTAAGAGATTTATTTCATCATATAATATCTTTAAAGCTTCTAAATATATATACCATACAAAAATCAATATCGATAAAAATCTATACATGACCAAAAGTAAATGGCTTCTTAGAATCAGATTCATATTTAAAAATATAATCAACAATATGAATCATGAAAAGGAAAACAAATATGGCTAAAATGTTATAGGTCCAACCACTACATTCAGAAAACAAATATCCACTTAATTCTCATCTATCAGTTTTAAAAGAATTAATAAGGATAAGCTTTCCTAATGTAATAACCATAACAATGTAGCAATTGACTTACCAGTACAGACCTTTCTTGCTTAAATCAAACAAAGTTTGAATTATTGTCAACAACATTAGCATAATCGAATTACTGTATATTTCAAACAAAGCAAGAAAAGAAAGTCACATCAGTAAGGAAATAACTAAATTCAATAATATTCAGGTGTTTACACTGAAAAATAGCAATTAATTATGGAGCTAAACCAAAAAAATAATACCGAAATTGAGGTACTAGTAAAACTTTGTATCTCTAAAAACAAAAATGCAGAAAAGGAATTAACCCAAAGATGCCTAAAGTTCATAAAACGTACATTAAGTTTACATGACTTTAATGCTATCGATCAAGATAGTAAAGAAGATCTTATTCAAGATGTACTCATTAAAGTACTTACAAAAATAGAATATTATGAATTCGACAATTCAAGTTTTTATAATTGGCTATATATCCTAACGCAAAATGCCTATTTGGACATCATTCGTAAAAAAAAAGGAGATACGACACTTTAAGCTATAATGAATTTGAAAACATTCAAATTCAATGCTGCAATGAAGATTTAAGTGATTTCAAAATTCTGAAAAAAGAGAAATATGATAAAATTAAGAAAGCACTTAAACTCATCTCTGAGAAGGAAAGAAAAATTATTATTTTATACTACATCAAAGATTTAAAACTTGCTGAAATAAGTTCTATATTAAAGATGCCAATCAGCACTGTCCATAAAACAAAAGACAAAGCCATAGAACGCATCAAAAAAATCCTAAATGTATAGAACAAATTCAGGCTTTAAAGAATATCTATAGTGTATTATCTAACGAACGAAAAAGTTTATAGTATCACTAATATGCAGTATAAAAGTATTTCTTCCTAATAATCGTTCGTTCAGCAAAAATCGGAAGGAGTATAATATGTATCTTAGCACACATTTTATACTCCTTCTAATCTATTGCAAAAAATTACCGATACTGTCTCAAAAAGTGTATTTAATAAGCAGTAAAAAAGGCCGACCCTTGCGTGTCAGCCCTGAAGTTTGTAATTTAGGAGTGACCAAACCACTAAATATACAAACTATGCACTTCACGAAAGTACAAATTTCAGAGCTCATGCGCAAGCATGCAGAGAAAGAAAATGGTCTACACGACCTGATGGAAATCATGCTTTCAAGCATGATGGTAGCAGAGCGCAATGAGTTTCTGCATAAAAATCCTCAAAATAAGGGCAATGGCTATCGTTTTGGACATGCCTATGGTCAAGGAAGAAAATTGGAATTCCGTATTCCCCGTGACCGTTATGGCAACTTTCATCCCCAGATACTTGCCATTCTTCGCAATCAGGAAGAGGAATGTGACCAGTTGGCTGGAGTCTTATATACTAAAGGACTTACGCAGGAACAGGTTGGAGATGTCTTTGAGCAGATTTACGGCCAGCACTATTCCAAGTCCAGCATCAGCCGGATGGTCGATAGCGTTCGTACCCAGGTAAACGCCTGGTTGGAGCGCAGTCTTGAGAGTTACTACTACCCGGTCATGTTCGTAGACTGTGTGCATATTAAGATTCACCGTAAACGTTCAGTATCCAGTGAAGCGTTCTATGTCGCATTGCCCGTTACAGAGGAAGACCGCCGTGATGTGCTGGGTATATTCGATATTCCTACAGAGAGCGCAAAAGGATGGAGTGATATCTTTGACACTTTAAAAGAAAGAGGCGTCCAAAAGATTGGGCTAATGGTAGCAGACGGTATTAAGGGGCTTGATGTCGTTGTGGGAGAGAAATTCCCTAGTACTCCTCTTCAGAGATGCGTAACCCATCTCAAATGCAATATGTTTGCCAAGGTCAGTCATGGGGACAAGGGTGCTTTGGCTTCTGATTTGCGTGATATATTCCGTACCGGACAGCGCGATTACACCATTGAGATGGCCTGGAAAAAATGGCAGGATATGTGTGAGAGGTGGGGTAAAGACTACCGGGCGTTCAAACTTATGCGTAACAATGCCGACTACAAGGCTTACATGACTTACTTGAACTATGCTCCGGAAATTCAGTCCATGATATATACCACTAATTGGATCGAGCGTCTCAACCGGGACTTCAGGAGAGTGACCAGAATGCGTACAGCCATGCCTAGCGAAGAATCAGTACTGACGCTCATGGGCAGTGTCAACATGGAACACAAGGCTTTTGACCGTCTGCTACCCAACATAACCTGCGACAAGACTCTGTTTCCAGACACACTCAGTGAAACACTACCCTTTGTTGTTGTATGAATTAGTTGGCTAATTTTATACTATTTACTGAATGTCCCTATAAAAGTATACAAAAAAGGGAATCAACTTTAAGGAGTTGATTCCCTTTAATATATATTGTATTACACTCTTATTCTAAATTATTCAGCTTTTGCAGATTCTTCAACTACTGGTTCAACAGTTTCAGTTGAAGGATTCTCTACAGAAGTAGATTTTTTTGAACGACGAGTACGAGTTGCCTTCTTAACAGCTTTAGCGTTTGACATATTTTCATTGTAGTCAACCAACTCAATAAAGCACATTTCTGCGTTATCACCAAGACGATTACCAGTTTTAATAATTCTTGTATAACCACCCGGACGATCAGCAACTTTTACTGAAACTTCTTTAAACAGCTCAGTTACTACAAATTTATCTTGTAAATAGCTGAATACTACACGGCGTGAATTAGTTGTATCATCTTTTGATTTAGTGATCAAAGGCTCTACAAATTTCTTTAACGCTTTAGCTTTAGCTACAGTCGTAGTGATTCTTTTGTGCTTAATCAAAGAACATGCCATATTAGACAACATCGCATTTCTATGAGAAGCAGTACGACCTAAATGATTAAATTTTTTATTATGTCTCATTTTTATTCTTTATCTAATTTATATTTAGAAATATCAGTTCCAAACGACAGATTCAGACTCTCGAGCAAATCATCAAGCTCAGTGAGCGATTTCTTACCAAAGTTTCTGAACTTAAGTAGATCTGTTTTATTAAATTGAACCAAATCTCCCAATGTTTCAACATCAGCAGCCTTTAAACAATTAAGAGCTCTAACTGACAAATCCATATCTACAAGTTTAGTCTTCAAAAGTTGACGCATGTGAAGAATTTCTTCATCGAATTCTTCATTACCATCTATATCAGAAGTCTCTAGAGTAATCTTCTCATCAGAGAACAGCATGAAATGATAAATTAGAATTTTTGCAGCTTCTTTTAAAGCATCCTTTGGGTGAATGGAACCGTCCGTCGTAATTTCGAGAACTAACTTCTCATAATCTGTTTTCTGTTCAACTCTGAAATTTTCAACAGAATATTTTACATTACGAATCGGAGTATAAATGGAATCAATAGGTATTACATTAACATCAGTACAATATTCACGATTTTCATCAGCAGGAACATATCCACGACCTTTGTTAATTGTAATATCTATCTGCAAAGTTGCTTTTGAATCTAAATGGCAAATAACCAATTCAGGATTTAACACTTCAAATCCGGTCAAATACTTACCAATATCACCTGCCTTAAATTCTGTAGAATTCTCAACTGTAATACTTACCTTCTCGCTCTCGAATTCCTCAACTATTTGCTTAAATCTAACTTGTTTCAGATTCAAGATAATGTTAGTAACATCTTCCTTCACTCCAGGAATAGAAGCAAACTCATGTTCAACTCCCTCAATACGAATTGTATTAATTGCAAAGCCTTCAAGAGAAGAAAGAAGAATACGGCGTAAAGCATTACCAACGGTAATACCGAAACCGGGCTCAAGCGGACGAAACTCGAATTTACCGAATTTAGAATCCGCTTCTAACATTAATACTTTATCAGGTTTTTGAAATGCTAATATCGCCATGAAATTAATTATTATTTAGAGTACAATTCAACGATTAAGTGTTCTTTGATATTTTCAGGAATGTCTGCTCTTTCTGGAACATGCAACAATTTACCAACTTTAGAGCTTTCATCCCATTCCAACCATGGATATTTGCTATGATTAAATCCAGCCAAGCTGTTAGCAATCACTTCCAAAGATTTTGATTTCTCACGAACACCAACCAACTGACCTGGCTTAACTGAGAATGAAGGAATGTTTACAACTTTACCATCAACAGTAATATGCTTATGGCCTACAAGCTGTCTAGCTGCAGCACGAGTAGGAGCAATACCAAGTCTATAAACTACATTATCAAGACGGCATTCAAGGCACTGCAACAAAATCTCACCAGTGATACCATTCATACCTGCTGCCTTTTCAAACAGATTACGGAACTGTTTTTCAAGAACACCATATGTATATTTAGCTTTCTGTTTCTCAGCCAACATCACACCATACTCAGAAGTTTTTCTGCGACGAGTATTACCATGTTGTCCAGGAGGATAATTCTTTTTAGATAAAACTTTATCTGCTCCAAAAATTGCTTCACCAAATTTACGAGCAATTCTACTTTTTGGTCCAGTATATCTAGCCATTTTTAATCTTAATTTAAAAGTTCTTGTAAACCCAATTTGTTGCAGCCGCGATTACAGAAAGGAAATGTAATCCATTAACAAATTCAGAATACATTAAATAGGTTATCTGTATTATACTCTTCTTCTCTTTGGAGGACGACAACCATTGTGTGGTAATGGAGTTACATCAATAATTTCCGTAACTTCAATTCCTGCTCCATGTACTGTTCTGATAGCAGACTCACGTCCGTTTCCAGGACCTTTAACATAAGCTTTCACCTTTCTCAGCCCAAGATCGTATGCAACTTTTGCACAATCCTGTGCAGCCATCTGTGCTGCGTATGGGGTGTTCTTTTTTGAACCTCTAAAACCCATTTTACCTGCTGAAGACCATGAAATAATCTGACCTTCACTGTTTGCTAAAGAAACAATGATATTGTTGAATGATGAGTGAACATGCAACTGTCCATTTGCATCAACTTTCACATTTCTTTTTTTAGCTGCGACTGTTTTTTTTGCCATATCAACAATTATTATTTAGTAGCTTTTTTCTTATTTGCAACTGTTTTCTTTCTACCCTTACGTGTACGAGCGTTATTCTTAGTACTCTGTCCACGAACTGGCAAACCTAAACGATGACGTACTCCGCGATAGCAACCAATATCCATCAAACGTTTAATATTCAACTGGATTTCTGAACGGAGATCACCTTCTACTTTAAATTCAGCGCCAATAATCTCACGAATTTTAGCTGCCTGATCATCAGTCCAATCTTTTACTTTCAAATCACGATCTACTCCAGCCTTGTCCAAAATTTTAGCTGAACTACTGCGTCCGATACCATAAATGTATGTCAACGCAATCTCACCTCTCTTATTCTGAGGCAAATCTACACCAACTATTCTTATAGCCATATCTTAATTATTTTTTTTGCAAAAATAATAAATTATCCTTGACGTTGTTTATACTTAGGATTTTTCTTGTTAATTACATACAAACGGCCATTACGTCTTACGATTTTGCACTCCGGTGTACGTTTCTTTAATGATGCTCTAACTTTCATATTATAATTTCGTTTTATTTGTATCTAAATACAATTCTACCTTTTGACAAATCATAAGGTGACATTTCGACTCTAACCTTATCACCAGGCAAAATTTTAATATAATGCATTCTCATTTTACCTGAAATATGAGCGGTAATCTCATGTCCATTTTCTAACTCAACTCGAAACATTGCATTTGACAATGCTTCTACGATAACTCCATCTTGTTCGATTGCGGATTGCTTTGCCATATTATACTAATTAATTTTCAAAACCTCTTCAATAAAATCAAAAGTTGATAATATCTCAGGATGACCTGACCTTACAGCAATAGTATGTTCGAAATGAGCTGCCGGACATCTTGATTTTGTCCGTATTGTCCAACGGTCTGCTTCCATTAGTATTGATCGATCTCCTAAAGTAATCATGGGCTCTATAGATAAACACATGCCCGATTTTAGAAGATGACCTGCCCCCCTTTTACCATAATTGGGTACTTGAGGTTCCTCATGCATTTCACGGCCAATACCATGTCCAACAAACTCGCGTACAACACCATAGCCATAACCTTCACAAAAAGATTGGATAGCAAAACCAATATCACCAATCCGATTACCATGTACTGCTTGCTTTATTCCATTATATAAAGATTGTTTTGTCACCTCTAAGAGCTTAGAGATCTCAGGCTTAACTTCTCCTACACAAAAAGTATATGCTGAATCTCCACAAAAACCATTCAAAGAAACGCCACAATCAACGGATATAATGTCACCATCAATTAAAGTGACATCACCAGGAATTCCATGAACTACTTGTTCATTAACAGAAGTACATATAGAAGCTGGGAATGGAGTTCCATAAGGATTGGGAAAACCTTTAAAGGTTGGAATTGCCCCATGATCTCTTATAAACTCTTCTGCTGCTCGGTCTAATGCCTTAGTTGTTACACCAGGCTTTATCATTTTAGCTACTTCAGCCAAAGTACGTCCTACTAAAAGATTACTTTGGCGAAGTAACTCAATTTCGTCATCAGTCTTCAAAAAAATCATTCTAGAGTAATTAATAAGCTGCTACATTAGCTGAACGCCCTTTAATTCTTCCAGAGTTAAGCAATCCATCATAATGGCGCATCAGAAGATGACTCTCAACTTGCTGCAATGTATCCAAAACGACACCCACCAAAATCAAGAGCGATGTACCACCAAAAAATTGAGCAAATTCTGCCTTCACACCAAAAACTCCTGCAAAAGCAGGCAAAATAGCAATCAAAGCCAAGAAAATTGAACCCGGCAAAGTAATTCGAGACATTATTGAATCAATGTACTCAGCAGTACTCTTTCCTGGCTTAATACCAGGGATAAAGCCGTTATTTCTTTTCATGTCTTCAGCCATCTGTGTCGGATTAATCGTAATTGCAGTATAGAAATAAGTAAACAATATAATTAATACTGCAAACACCAAATTATATCCAAAACTAGTATGATCGACAAATGTTCGTGCAATTCCACTCGCATTGGCAGCATTAGAAAAACCAACTATAGTGATTGGAATAAACATAATTGCTTGCGCAAATATTATCGGCATCACATTAGCTGCATTTACTTTTAATGGAATGTACTGTCTTGCTCCTCCATACTGTTTATTTCCAACAATACGTTTAGCATATTGAACAGGAATCTTTCTTACACCTTGAACTAACAAAATTGCGGCAGCAATTACAAATAAAAGTACAATAATTTCTACTAAAAACATTATTATACCGCCAGCACCAGGTGAAGCTAAGCGTGAAACAAATTCTTGAAAGAGCGACTGTGGGAAGCGCGCAATAATACCAACAAGAATAATAAATGAAATACCATTTCCGATTCCCTTATCAGTAATGCGCTCACCGAGCCATAAAATAAACATACTTCCAGCTGCCAAAATAATGGTAGAAGTAATTATAAAGAAGGTCCAATCTAATGAAGCATTAAGCGCAGGACCAGCTTGCATCTTTAAATTAATCAAATAAGAAGGAGCTTGAAAAACCAATATAAATATAGTCAATATACGAGTATATTGATTAATTTTTCGCCTTCCACTTTCACCTTCACGTTGTAGCTTCTGGAAATATGGTACTGCAATAGCCAATAACTGGATTACAATTGAAGCCGAGATATATGGCATAATACCCAATGCAAATATTGATGCATTAGAAAATGCACCACCAGAGAACATATTCAACAAGGCTAAAAGTCCTTCACTAGTTTGATTATGCAACTGAGTCAGCATCGTTGGATTGATTCCTGGTAAAACCACATAGGATCCAAATCTGTAGATTGCTACAAACAATATAGTTATGAGGATCCTTTTGCGAAGATCCTCAATATTCCATATATTTTTTAATGTTTCAATAGATTTTCTCATTGAATCAGAGTTTTACTGCATTACCACCTACGGCTTCGATTGCAGCTACTGCACTTTTTGAAAAAGCATGAGCTTCAACATCAAGTTTAGTAGTTAAACTACCGTTACCAAGCACTTTAACCAATTGGTTTGTAGAAATGAAACCTGCATTAACAAAATCTTCGATTCCTACTTTAGACAAGTTATTTGCAGTAGCTAAAGCCTGAACAACATCAAGATTAATTGCTTTATACTCAACACGGTTTATATTCTTAAAACCAAATTTTGGAACACGACGTTGCAAAGGCATCTGACCACCTTCAAAACCAATTTTCTTAGAATAACCAGATCTAGATTTAGCACCTTTGTGTCCTCTAGTAGAAGTACCACCTAAACCAGAACCAGCACCACGACCAATTCTTTTTCTAGTTTTTGTAGAACCTTCAGCAGGATGTAAATTATTCAAATTCATATTGAAAGTCTTTTATCGTTATATTACTTTACAATTTCAACAAGGTGTTTAACCTTTTTAATCATACCCAAAATTGAAGGAGTTTCTTCGTGTTCTACAACACGATTCAACTTACGCAATCCCAGAGCATCAAGTGTCCGTTTCTGATCAACAGGAGCACCAATTCTACTTTTAACTTGCTTAATTTTAATAGTTGACATTATATACCTCCTTATCCTCTAAATACTTTTTCTAAACTTACACCTCTATTTTGTGCTACTGTACGAGCATCTCTCATCTCACTTAAAGCAAGAATTGTTGCCTTAACAAGGTTGTGAGGATTAGAAGAGCCTTTAGATTTTGCTAAAACGTCAGTAATACCAACACTTTCCAATACAGCACGCATCGCACCACCTGCAACAACTCCAGTACCTGTAGAAGCTGGTTTGATGAAAACTTCAGCACCACCAAACTTTGCAGTTTGTTCATGAGGAACAGTTCCTTTTAAAACTGGTACACGAGTAAGATTCTTTTTAGCTGACTCAACACCTTTAGCAATAGCAGCTGTTACTTCACCTGCTTTACCAAGACCCCAGCCAATGATTCCATCTTCGTTACCTACTACTACAATTGCAGAAAAACTGAATGTTCTACCACCTTTAGTTACTTTAGTAACACGATTAATAGCAACCAATCTGTCTTTCAACTCTATATCGTTAGAGATTTTAACTCTGTTATTAACTGCCATAATTGATTAAAATTTAAGTCCACCGTTACGAGCAGCATCAGCTACTTCCTTTACTCTCCCATGATACAAGTAACCGTTACGGTCAAAAACGACAGTCGTAATACCAGCTTCCTGAACCTTTTTAGCAATCAACTCACCAACTTTAGCAGCTTGTTCTTTCTTAGGCATTGCTTCCATACCCAAAGAAGAAGCAGAAACTAAAGTCTTACCATTCAAGTCATCGATAACCTGAACATAAATTTGCTTATTGCTTCTAAACACACTCATACGCGGACGTTCAGGAGTACCTGAAATCTTATTGCGTACTCTATATTTAATCTTAATTCGTCTTTCTATTTTTGTTGTCATGATTGTACAAATTTAAGTGAATTACTTAGCACCGGCTGATTTACCAGATTTTCTACGAATTTCTTCACCAACAAACTTAATACCTTTACCTTTATAAGGTTCTGGCTTACGGAAAGAACGTATTTTTGAACAAACCTGACCAAGCAGCTGTTTGTCGCAAGATTCCAATATGATAAGTGGGTTCTTATTTCTTTCTGATTTTGTTTCAACCTTGATTTCAGGCGGCAACTGCATAAAAATATTATGAGTATAACCCAAAGCAAAATCAATGATATTTCCATTGTTAGAAGCACGGTAACCGACACCGACCAACTCGAGCTCTTTTTTATAACCTTCAGAAACACCAATAACCATGTTGTTAATCAGAGCACGATACAAACCATGAAATGCATGACGCTGTTTCAAATTATCCAACATTGCATTTTCGTTCTCTTTCAACACCACATGTCCGTCCTCGATCGCTACTTCGATAGCTGGGTTTACAACCTGGCTCAATTCGCCTTTAGGGCCTTTAACATTCACAACGTTATCCTTAAGAGTAACTGTTACTCCTGCAGGAATACTAATGGGTAATTTACCTATTCTTGACATTGCTTATCCTCCAACATTAATATACATAGCAAAGAACTTCACCGCCGATCTTCAAGGCTGCTGCTTCTTTGTCAGTCATAACTCCTTTTGATGTAGATATTATTGCAATACCTAAACCATTAATTACTCTCGGCATGTCTTTATAACCAGTATACTTACGCATACCCGGTGTAGATACACGGATCAACTTTTTGATAGCATTAACTTTGTTAACTGCATCATACTTCAAAGCGACCTTAATTGTACCTTGAGGACCATCTTCAACAAATTTGTAATTCAAGATGTAACCCTTGTCGAATAGGATTTTTGTAATTTCCTTCTTCAAGTTAGAAGCAGGAACTTCTACAACTCTGTGCTTAGCACTAATTGCATTTCTCAATCTGGTGAGATAATCTGCGATTGGATCTGTCATAAAATGATTTTTTAAATTAATCAGGACTACCCTGACAATATTTAATAATTAAAATTACCAGCTAGCTTTCTTTACGCCCGGGATCAGACCATTTGATGCCATTTCACGGAACTGAATTCTCGAAATACCGAACTGACGCATATAACCTTTAGGACGACCTGTCAACTTGCAGCGGTTGTGCAAACGAATAGGGTTAGAGTTCTTAGGCAATGCCTGAAGTTTCTGAGCTGCCTCAAAAGCTTCAGCTGGATCTCCAGTATTGACGATTTTTTTCAGAGCAGCACGTTTTTCTGCATATCTGGCTACAAGTTTAGCTCTCTTTACTTCGCGAGCTTTCATTGATTCTTTTGCCATAGTCTATCAATCTTTTTTAGCATTTTTAAAAGGTAAACCAAATTCCTTCAGCAGAGCATAACCCTCTTCATCAGTCTGAGCAGAAGTTACGAATGTAATATTCATACCCAAAATACGAGTGATGCTATCGATATTGATTTCAGGGAAGATAATCTGCTCCTGGATACCTAATGTATAGTTACCTCTACCATCGAATTTACTTTCAATTCCTTTGAAGTCACGAATACGTGGCAATGCTACGCGCACCAATTTTTCAAGGAATTCATACATTCTTTCACGACGCAATGTAACCATTACACCGATAGGCATTTGCTTACGCAATTTAAAGTTAGCGATGTCCTTACGAGAAACTGTTGCAACAGCTTTCTGACCAGTGATTGCAGTCAATTCATTGATAGCAACATCGATAATTTTCTTATCAGCAACAGCCATACCTAAACCCTGATTGATAACAATCTTCTTAAGTACAGGAATCTGCATGGTTGAAGTATACTGGAACTGATTCTTCAAAGCAGGAGCAATGCGCTCTGCGTATTCTTTCTTAAGGCTTGCAGTACTACTCATTATTTAATCTCCTCTCCTGATTTTTTAGCATAACGAACAAATGTTCTTCCATCAGAACTTTCTCTTCTACCAACACGAGTTGGTTTTCCTGTTTTAGGATCAACCACATTCAGATTAGAGATGTGAATAGGAGCTTCCTGCTTCACAATTCCACCCTGAGGGTTCTTTGCATTTGGTTTGGTACTCTTAGATACCATATTGATTCCTTCAACGAGTGCACGTCCTTCTTTTACAAGAACTTTCAACACACGGCCAGTTTTACCTTTATCTTCACCAGAGTTAACGTAAACTGTATCACCTTTTCTAATATGTAATTTACTCATTACTATATGCTTTATACAAATTAAAGTACTTCAGGTGCCAAAGAAACAACTTTCATATTGGCTGCACGCAACTCTCTCGCAACCGGGCCGAAAATACGGCTACCTCTAATTTCGCCAGCGTTATTCAACAAAACGCAAGCATTATCATCAAAACGGATATAAGAACCGTCAGCACGACGGATTTCTTTCTTTGTACGTACAATCAAGGCCTTTGATACTGCACCTTTTTTAATATCACTTGAAGGGATAACGCTCTTAATAGAAACTACAATTACATCCCCTACTGAGGCGTAACGTCTCTTTGTACCACCTAAAACGCGGATACAAAGAGCCTCTTTAGCGCCACTGTTATCACATACTGTAAGTCTGGATTCTGCTTGTATCATAATTACTTAGCTCTTTCGATAACTTCAATCAATCTCCATCTCTTTGTTTTGCTCAAAGGACGAGTTTCCATGATACGAACTGTATCGCCAATCTGGCATTCATTCTTCTCATCATGAGCATGGTATTTTTTCGTTTTACTAACGAATTTACCATAAATAGGGTGTTTTTCTTTAAACTTAGAAGCAACTGTAATGGTTTTATCCATTTTATTGCTAACTACAACACCGGTTCTTTCTTTTCTTAAATTTCTAACTTCCATGAGGACCATTATTATTTATTAAGTTCTCTCTGACGCAATTCTGCTTTCATGCGTGCAATAGTTCTGCGCAATTGTTTGATCTGTGCAGGATTTTCCAGCGGAGAGATTGAATGATTCAAAACCATTTGATTGTAATTGGCAACTTCAGTTTCAATTCTTTCAGCCAATTCGTTGGTAGCTATTTCTCTAATTTCTGCAATCTTCATATCAATTAAGCATTTTGACTTGCGTCGTAATCACGTCTAACAATAAACTTAGTTGTAACTGGAAGTTTCTGTGCTGCAAGGCGCAAAGCTTCTTTAGCTACTTCAAAAGAAACGCCCTCTACCTCAATCAGGATACGACCTGGAGTAACTGGAGCGACGAAACCTTCCGGATTACCTTTACCCTTACCCATACGTACATCGGCAGGCTTACGTGTAATAGGTTTATCCGGGAAAATGCGGATCCAAATCTGACCCTGACGCTGCATATATCTTGTCACAGCAATACGAGCTGCTTCAATCTGACGACCGGTAATCCATTTAGTCTGCAAAGACTTTATACCGAAAGTACCGAAAGCCAACTGATGGCCTCTCTGAGCATTACCTTTTGCACTGCCCTTCTGCTGTCTTCTGAATTTTGTCTTTTTCGGTTGTAACATATTATCCTAAAATTCAAATTCGTTAGCGATTGTTGTTTTTCTTTCTACGGAAGTTCTTGCCGCCATTGTTGTTAGCATTACCTCCACGATTACTGTTTTCTTTGCTGCTCTGAGTAAAGTTAGGAGCTAATTCACGCTTTCCATAAACTTCACCACGACAAATCCAAACTTTAATACCGAGCAAACCAACTTTAGTTAAAGCTTCAGCATGACAGTAATCGATGTCTGCACGGAAAGTATGTAATGGAGTTCTTCCTTCTTTATACATTTCCGAGCGTGCCATTTCTGCACCATTCAGACGACCAGAAATCAACACTTTAATACCTTCGGCACCCATACGCATTGTATTAGCAATAGCCATCTTGATAGCACGACGGTATGCGATTTTTCCTTCAACCTGGCGAGCGATATTATTTGCAACAATCACAGCATCAAGTTCAGGTCTCTTAACTTCAAAGATATTGATCTGAATATCTTTATCAGTAATCTTTTTCAGTTCTTCTTTAAGTTTGTCAACTTCCTGACCACCTTTACCAATGATAATACCCGGACGAGCAGTACAAACAGTAATTGTAATCAATTTCAGTGTACGTTCAATAACAATTCTTGAAACGCTGGCTTTTGCAAGTCTTGCATTCAAATATTTGCGAATCTTGCTGTCTTCTAGCAAAGCATCACCATAGTTTTTACCACCGTACCAATTAGAATCCCATCCTCTGATAATTCCTAAACGGTTGCTTATTGGATTAACTTTCTGTCCCATCTAGTTTTAATTTTGATTATCATTAGTATTCTTAGAATCAACGAACAAAGTCACGTGATTTGAACGTTTGCGAATTCTGTAACCTCTTCCCTGTGGAG
>ERZ772818.1068-NODE-1068-length-25449-cov-6.257147_pt1 | contig 25449 bp, 22 predicted proteins | sample MGYA00580837_ERZ772818 | MGnify/ENA primary metagenome ERZ772818 (study PRJEB29015, sample SAMEA2737671) | human gut metagenome | biome: human gut; feature: human-associated habitat; material: faeces | place: China | collected 2012 ...
AGCTCTTCAGGTTGGACTTGAACCAACGACCCTCTGATTAACAGTCAGATGCTCTAACCGACTGAGCTACTGAAGAAGGTTATTTTTCTCAATTGCGATGCAAAGGTAGTAGGATATTTTGAAATATGCAATATCTTTGCAAAAAAAAATACGCAAAAATGGAAAAAATTATAGGTATAGGTAATGCACTGGTAGATGTCTTGTTTGCTGTAGACCGGGATGAGATGCTACAGGATATGGGACTTCCGAAGGGAAGCATGCAGTTGGTGGATGAGGCTATGATGCTGAAAATTAGGGAGATGTATGCTGGTGAAAAGGTGCACAAGGCTACCGGTGGCTCGGCTGCCAATACGATTTATGCACTGGCTAATCTTGGAGCGGCCACAGGTTTCATCGGAAAGGCCGGTGAAGACGAACTGGGAGATTTTTTTGCGAAGAACATGAAAAAAAATAATGTGGACCTGAAATTATTGCGTTCTTCACTTCCTACCGGGATTGCTTCTACATTTATTTCGCAGGACGGACAGCGTACGTTTGCCACTTTTTTGGGGGCGGCGGCTACCTTGCATCCCGAAGATTTGTCGGTGGACATGTTCAAGGGGTATGCCTATTTCTATGTGGAAGGTTATTTGCTGCAGGATAAAAAACTGATTATACGGGCTATGCAACTGGCAAAGGAGGCCGGGTTGCAGGTTTGTCTGGACTTGGCTAGTTATAATATTGTAGCAGGACAGGTAGATTTCTTCGACCAGCTGATTACGAAGTATGTGGACATTGTATTTGCTAATGAGAGTGAAGCTTTGGCTTTTACAGGCAAGCAACCGGATGAGGCTGTGCATGAAATAGCGGCCAAGTGTAGCGTGGTTGTCCTGAAACTGGGAGGCGAGGGTGCCATTATCAAAAAAGGTACCGAGCTGATACGTATAGAAGCGGCCGATGTGAAAAAGGTGGTGGATACGACAGGGGCAGGCGACTTTTTTGCTGCCGGTTTTATGTATGGATTGATTTGCGGTTATTCGCTGGAGAAGTGTGCTGCACTGAGCAATATTCTGGCCGGACAGGTAATACAGATTGTGGGAACCAATCTGAGCAAGCGCCGCTGGGAGCATATCCGTGAGGAGATTGCCGCGCTGGTACAGCCATAAGGCAGCGGGCAACTGCATGAGCGGCAAATTAAGTTAAATATGCAGGATTTTCTGCCGTAGGTTGCAGAATAATGTTTTTATTTGTGTCTGAATTTTAGATTATTGCATTATCATGAAGATAAATTCGAGATTTTTGTTGCTGGGAGGTATGGTGACACTGCTTGGAGCCGGTTTGCTGGGTTTCAAGGAAGACGACCGTAATTTCCAGATTGTGAAGAACCTGGATGTGTTCAACTCGGTCTTTAAGGAGCTGGATATGTTCTATGTAGATACGATTGATGCCGAAAAGATGATTCAGAACGGCATTAACGGTATGCTGGCACTGACTGACCCGTATACAGAGTATTATCCGGAGGAGGAAATGGGTAGCCTGAAACAGATGATTACCGGAAAATATGCCGGTATCGGAGCTACTATCCGTTATTACGATGCGAAGGACCGCGTGGTGATTACGGAACCGCTGGAAGGTACTCCTGCTCAGGAGGCAGGTCTGAAGGCGGGTGACGTGATTCTTTCTGTAGGCGGAAAGGACATGGTGCGTGGCGATATGGAGAAAAACGAGCTGACGGATCATGTCAGTCAGGAGTTGCGGGGCGAACCGGGTACTTCTTTCTTATTGAAGGTGGAGAGACCGGGAAAGGACAAGCCGCAAGTACTGGAGTTCAAGATTACCCGACGCAGTATCCGTCAGAATCCGATACCTTATTATGGAATGGTGGCCGACTCGGTAGGTTATCTGGCATTGTCGGAGTTTACCGAGAACTGTGCCAAGGACTTTAAGAAGGCTTTTATTGAGCTGAAGCAGAAAGGAGCGTCTTCGCTGGTTATCGACCTGCGTGGAAACGGAGGTGGTTCTTTGTCGGAAGCTGTGGATATCGTCAATCTGTTTGTTCCTAAGGGCAAGGAAATCGTTACGCTTAAGGGAAAGGTGAAACAGAGTGAAGAGGGTTATAAGACCGAAAGTGAGCCGGTAGATACCGAAATTCCATTGGTAGTACTGGTAGACGGCAGTACGGCTTCGGCTGCAGAGATTGTAAGCGGTTCCTTGCAGGATTTGGACCGTGCCGTGATTGTGGGTAAGCGTACTTTTGGAAAAGGATTGGTGCAGGTGCCTCGTCCGCTGCCTTATAATGGTAGTCTGAAGGTGACAACGGCCAAATATTACATTCCAAGCGGCCGTTGTATACAGGCCATTGATTATGCCAAACGAAATGCCGATGGCTCGGTAGCCCGTACGCCCGACAGTCTGACGCACGTATTCCATACGGCTGCCGGCAGAGAGGTGCGTGACGGAGGTGGTATCCGGCCGGATATAGAGGTGAAAGGCGAAAAGTATCCGAATATCTTGTTCTATCTGATGAATGAGGATGTAATTTTCGACTATGGTACGCAGTATGTGCTGAATCATCCTCAGCTGGCTTCGGTGGCTGATTTCAAACTGACCGACAAGGATTATGAGGACTTTAAGGCACTGGTGAAAGAAAAGAAATTTACGTACGACCGTCAGAGTGAGAAAGTGCTGAAAAACCTGAAAGAAGTGGCCGAATTCGAGGGCTATATGGATGATGCCAAGGCGGAGTTTGAAGCGCTCGAAAAGAAGCTGACGCATAATCTGGACCGTGATTTGGACCATTTCAAGAAGCCGATTCAGGAAATGATTGCGCAGGAAATTATCAAGCGTTATTTTTATCAGAAAGGGGCTTGTATGGAAAGACTGAAGGATGACGAGGATTTGAAGAAGGCGCTGGAAACTTTGGCCGACCAAACAAAATATGCGGGAATACTGACTGTACCGGAAAAAACGGAAACAGCGGTTGCCAAGAAATAGAAAGTCTGGATTTACTTGTATATAAATAAAGCGGGGCTGTAAAAGAGTTTTTTCTTTATGCAGCTTCGCTTTATTTATATATTTTATTATATAGCTTATATTTTTCTTATTTTTTTGATAATTGAGAAAAAAGTGCTATTATTGCTAATAGTGAAAAACATTACTCGGGAGGGATCATGAATAGAAAGTTTATAAATAAAGTATGTTGCTGGATTGTCATGAGTCTTTGTTGTGGCTCATTGTGGGGGCAATTCCTTTCCCCCGATACATTAATCAATCGGGCATGGCGACAGAGTATCCTGTTTCCGCAGGAAAAATTGCATTTACATACGGATAAGTCTGCTTATTCTGCAGGTGAAAATATCTGGTTGCGAGCTTATGTAGTTGATGCGCAGTCGAATCGTCCTATGCTTAAAAGTCGTTATGTGTATGTAGAATTGCTTGATCCTTTTGGAAAAGTAAAGGAGCGGAATCGCCTTAAACAAGATGAACAAGGAGCTGTTTATGGTTATGTCGCTTTAGAAGATACACTTCCTACCGGCACTTATACCCTTAGAGCTTATACACGTTATATGGAAAATGCGGGAGAAGAATATTTTTTCCGTAAACCGGTTCGGATTGTAAATACTTTATCGCGCAGTATCTCTATCACTCCTAAATGGACGCGGGATAATTGTTTGGAATTCCGATTGGTGAATCCTGTGAACAATGCTCCTTCCAAGGTATATACTACCCATTTGTATACTCGTGAAGGAGAAATACCTCACCGTCGCAATGATAACAAGGTGACTGTAACTTTGGGAGCGGCAAAATTGCGAGGACAGTATGTACTGGTGCAAGCTGGAAATTATAAGGAATATATTTATTTGCCTCAATCTATTGATTATGCAGTATCCTTTCTTCCAGAAGGAGGTTCGTTGCTTAATGGTGCCTTGAGTAAGGTTGCATTTAAAGCTTTGGATGCCGAAGGTTGGGGGATTCCTATCACGGGAAAGGTTTTTGATGACCGGGATAGTCTGGTGACAACTTTCAAAACCTTACATACTGGAATGGGATGGTTTAGTTTTATAGCTGACGCATCACGTCGTTATTATGCAGTATGCCATGATTATAGTGGTAAAGAAAAGACATTTCCACTGCCTGAGGTGCTTACGCAAGGTTACGGACTAAAGGTAGAGCGGCATAGAGGAAAAATTATTTGTCGTATACTTTCTGCAGAGGGGGACAGAAGTGATTCTTTGTATTTGTTTGTTCATCAGCGTGGGTTACCTAAATATGCCAGTTTGGTACTTTCGGGAACTACCAAACTATTTGAAAGTTCTGCTTTTGATTCAGGCTCATTGCATTTTAAATTGATAGATCGTTATTGGAATGTGTTGAGTGAAAGAATGCTGTTTATTCTTCCACAAGAGAATAAGCAACTTTCTGCTTCGGTTTTTCCTGATAAACCCTTGCATGAAGCACGCGAAAAAATTACATTGAGAGTAAACGTGCAGAATCCGGATTCCACAAAGGTAAATGGCACTTGTTCTATTGCTGTGACGAATAATGAGGATGTACGCCCTGATTCATTAAACTCTCTGCTTACAACTTTGCTTCTTACTTCGGAATTGAAAGGACATATTGAAAATCCATCGTGGTATTTTAGTGCGCCTTTTGATGCGTATCGTGAGGAAGCTCTTGATTTGCTTATGCTTACCCAGGGGTGGCGATGTTATCCTTTGTCGTCTAAAACGTTGAGAGGACAGATGGCCCTGCCAACTATTCCCTTTGAGGAAAGTATGACATTGAGTGGGCAGGTTGTTACACGTGTACGTCGCAAACCTGTAAAAGGAACTTTGGTGGGTATCTCTGCGCCCGACGTAAATATGATTGAGCAGGTTGTGACAGATTCTATGGGAAAGTTCCGTTTGCGTTATTTTGAGTTTCCTGATACAACCAAGTATCTTATCTCTGCGTTTTCGAAAAAGGGTGATGATAAAGTTGTATTGCAAATGGATAAAGAATATTTTCCTGCCCTCTCTGATAGCATTGCTATTTGGGAGCCTTCCTGTTTATATTCAGAATCGTTTTTACCGTCTCCTTTGCAAAATTTGTCAAAGTTTGATATGAAACTCTTTTATGAAGAAGGTATTCGTCATGTATTTCTAGAAGAGGTAATTATTCGGGGATCAAGAATATTTCAATATGATACTCCTACAGAAAGTTTAGCTACCCATGTTCGAAAGGAAAAAGACTTGGATAAAAAGAAAGGGTTGAATTTGGGAATGGCAATCGGTCAGCTGATGCTGCCTGGTGTGTTTTTTACCAATGGGCAATTGTATCACCGTGGTTCGCCTCTTTCTATCCGTTTTGATGACGTTCCTTTAGATCCGGCTACTGCATATCAGTTTTTGAATACATTGCCGATATCGGATATACGGCAAGTAGAATTGGTTCCGGGCTATCTGCTTAATGGACTTGTGGGAGTAGATATGACTAGTTATGTCTTATGTATTTTCACTAAATCGGGTGCTGACTATGGTGCTGATTATTCTCCGACAAATGTGGGTGTTGTCCAGTTGTTGGGTTATCAGACTCCAGTCATGTTTTATTCTCCACAGTATGATACGGTGAAAAAGAAAAAGGACAATAAGCCCGATTTACGTACAACTATTTATTGGAATCCGGTAGTTGAGGTTCACGATGGAAAGGCTGAGGTGGAATTTTATTCGGCTGATGGAGATGTGGATTATACGCTGATTGGAGAAGGACTGACAGGTGATGGAAAAATTATCAGGGTTCAAAGTGTTATCAAATAGAAAAGAGGCTGGCTTTAAAAAGTATAAGGGCCAGCCTCTTGTATGCTTAACAGTTCTCGTGATAGTCGCCGTTTGCCTTTATCAGTTCAATCAGCTTTTCAACAGCTTGTTCTTCCGGAATGTTCTTTTCGATGCATTCCTTCCGTTTGTACAGACTGACTTTGCCTCGTCCGGCTCCTACATAACCGTAATCGGCATCGGCCATTTCGCCCGGACCGTTTACGATGCATCCCATGATTCCTATTTTCAAGCCTTTCAGGTGTGATGTGGCTGCTTTTATGCGGGCTATCGTTGCTTCAAGGTCGTAAAGGGTACGTCCGCAACCCGGGCAGGAGATATATTCGGTTTTGGAAGTGCGCACTCTTCCTGCCTGCAGGATACCGAATGCTGTTTCGTCTACTTTCTGTACCGGAATATCATTTCCTTGGTTGAAAAGTAAAATACCGTCGCATAAACCGTCGATGATGAGGGCGCCCATGTCGGCAGCAGCTTTAATCTGAAGGTCTTCCAGATTGGTTTCGCTATAGTGCTGGAAGAATACTACCGGATTCTGTAATCCCTGACAGGTGAGCTGATGCACCAGTCCGCGGAATTCTCCCAAACGGTTGGGATGGTTGCTCTGTGCTACGATGACTACTTCGGGGTGCAGACGCAAGCCTGCTACTACCTCTTCGGTAAGGGCCATATAGGTCATGAACAGGAATTTCTGTTTGGCCGGATGGTGGTGCAGTTCGACCATCTGCTTGAAATTGAATGCCGGATAAGTGCCTTCTGTGCCGTCCCATACGTTGGCATCTACGATATATCCGGTGTTTGTATCGGCTTTTTCGGGCAATTGCTGTCCGCAGTAGATGTAATCGGGCTTGAATTGAGGATTCGTATCCAGGTTTCCTTCCAGTCGTGCGGAAATAACTACCGGGAGATTGTCTCCGCCGATGTTTCCTACGGGCTGTGTCTTTCTGCGGGTAGGGTGGATGTAATTGAAGTCGGGTGCTTCCATACCTGGAATGTACGGATGTCCGGCACGCTTCGTTACATAGTCTACCAGTTTGCGGGCAACCGGGATTTCTGCTTCGGGAGCCTCGCTCAGTGAAACGCGGATGGTATCGCCCAGTCCGTCGCATAACAGTGCTCCGATACCCAAAGCAGACTTGATACGGCCGTCTTCACCATCTCCGGCTTCGGTTACTCCCAAGTGGAGTGGGAATGCCATGTTCTCTGCTTCCATTTGCTGGGCCAGCAGACGTACGGTCTGTACCATGATGACGGTGTTCGAAGCTTTGATGGAGATAACCACATTGGTGAAATTCTCTGCTACACAGATGCGCAGGAACTCCATGCAGGACTCGACCATTCCTTCGGGGGTATCACCGTAGCGCGACATGATGCGGTCGGACAGGGAGCCGTGGTTTACACCGATACGGATGGCTGTATGGTTCTCCTTGCAGATGTTGAGAAAAGGAACAAGGCGCTCGCGTATTTTCTGGATTTCCTGGGCATACTCTTCGTCGGTATATTCCAGCTTCTTGAAAGTACGTGCGGCATCTACATAGTTGCCCGGGTTGATGCGTACCTTTTCGGCATAGAGGGCTGCCACATCTGCTACGTTCGGGTTGAAGTGGACATCTGCCACAAGTGGAGTGTCGTATCCCTGCGAGCGGAGACTCATGTTGATGTTTTTCAGGTTCTCTGCTTCGCGTACTCCCTGGGTAGTGAGACGGACGTATTCTCCACCAGCCTGAATGATGCGTTTGGCCTGTTCTACACAGGCTTCGGTATCCATGGTGACCGTGTTGGTCATACTCTGTATGCGTATAGGATAAGCGCCACCCAAAGGAGTGGCGCCTACATATACTTCATTTGCCTGTCGGCGAGAATAATTGAAGTAATCCATTAATTTGTCTTGTATGTGTATTTAACTTCTTTCAGCTCTTCGTTGGCTTTCACAATCTTGTTTTTCAAGCCTTCTTTGTAGGCTGCAAATTTTTCGGCCAATGCAGCATCACTCAGAGCCAGCATCTGTACGGCCAGAATAGCTGCATTCATGGCACCGTTGATGGCTACGGTAGCTACTGGGATGCCGGGAGGCATCTGAATGATGGAGTAAAGTGCATCTACTCCGTCCAGAACAGAACCTTTTACAGGAACGCCGATGACGGGAAGAGTAGTGTTGGCTGCAATTACTCCCGGCAGTGCTGCTGCCATGCCTGCTGCGGCAATAATTACTTTAAGACCGCGGTCGGCTGCTCCTTTTGCAAACGCTTCTACTTCGGCCGGAGTACGGTGAGCCGAAAGGGCATTCATTTCAAAAGGAACTTGCATTTCGTCGAGCAGTTTGGCCGCTTTTTCCATTACGGGAAGATCGGATGTGCTGCCCATGATGATACTTACAATTGGTTTCATAATTTGTTTTATTTATTCATTAATGATATTCTTGTATGCTTCGGCATCCAGCAGCGTATCCATCTGAGAGAGGTCGCTGGGTTTGAGTTGGATAATCCAGCCTTCGCCATACGGGTCTTGGTTGACCAGTTCCGGGTTTTCTTCCAGAGCGCTGTTTACTTCCAGTACTTCGCCTGCTACAGGGAGGAAAAGGTCGGAAACTGTTTTTACGACTTCTATACTGCCGAATACTTCGTTTTGCTCGAGTGTTTCACCGGCTGTAGGGACATCTACGAAAACAATGTCTCCCAGTTGTTCCTGTGCATAGTCGGTGATTCCTACGTAGGCAATATCGCCTTCCAGACGAATCCATTCGTGTTCGCTGGTGTACTTTACGTTGTTTGGAAAATTCATAATGTTTCGATTTTAAGGGTTTATATCTTGATTCAAATAAACAAAATTCCGGTGATTCCACAAAATAAACCTACAATAAATCCGCCCAGTACCTCGGTAAGTGTATGCTGCTTGACGATGATGCGGGCCGAACCAAGCATCCCGGCAAGCAGAATGCTGACGCTTAGCCAGAAGACGGGATTGAAGTGGAAGATGAAACTGTAGGACAACAGGCCGCCTACCAGCAGACCGCTGCTGGCTACGTGGGTGCTTATCTTGATTTTCAGGTTTACCAGTGTACATATAATCATGCAAATCAGCGTGGCAATGATAATGCCCGACATGTAGCGGGGAAGATGCAGTTTGTACATGGTGCCCAGACAGCCCAGATAACTGATGATGGTTAGTCCGTAAGGAATGAAACGGTTTTTCCGGTGGGTAAGTCCTTTGATGCCTAATCCGTTTATTTTCTGATGCAGATAGATGGCCAGCATGGGCAGCAATATGGTGAAGCAATATACCATGGACAGTATAATGAGCTTGTATTGCAGGGGCATGATGCGCAGATAGGTGCAGAAGAACAATAGCAGAAAAGCTACCAGTGGAACCATGAAGGGAGTAAAGATGGCCGAAATTACTCTGGCTACAAGGTATAGCTTGTCTTTCTGTATCGTTGTGTCTTCTGTTCTTTCTTCCGGATTGTGGAAGGTGAGCTGGTCAGGAATATTTGTTTCCATGTTGTTATCGTCTTAATCTTGCTACAGGTATATTAAGTTGTTGCCGGTATTTGGCTACCGTTCTTCGTGCAATGGGATATCCTTTTTCTTTAAGGCAGTCGGCCAGTTCGTCGTCGGTGTAGGGCTTGTTTTTGTCTTCACCGTTGACCAATTCTTTAAGGATGCGCTTTATTTCACGGATGGAAAGCTCTTCGCCGTCTTCGGTGGTATAGCCGTCGCTGAAAAAGAACTTCAAGGCATAGATACCGAAATTGGTTTGCACATACTTGCTGTTGCTGACTCTGGAAACGGTAGAGATATCGAGCTTGGCACGTTCGGCTACATCTTTCAGAATCATGGGCTTGAGAAGTGACTCATCGCCTTCCTGGAAAAACGGACGCTGCAGGTCTATAATGGCCTGCATGGTAGACATGAGGGTTTGCTGACGCTGCTTTACGGCATTGATGAATCCTTGGGCTGCATCTACCTTCTGCTTCAGGAACAGCATGGCAACTTTAGATTCTTTGCTCTGGTTGTTCTTGTTGCGTGTATGCTCGTCCAGCATTTCCGTAAACTCCCTGCTGAGGCGTAGCTCGGGAATGTTGTGGTTGTTGAGGCTCAGCAATATGGTTCCGTCATCTTCCGTTTCGACAATGAAATCGGGTATAATTTGCTGGAAATTCTTTCCGATAGCTTCTCCCAGCGAGCTTCCCGGGCGTGGATTGAGTTTGACCAGTTCGGCTACGGCTGCATCGTATTGTTCTTCGGATATGCCGAGACGCTGGATGATTTTCTCCTTGTTTTTGCGGGTAAAATCATCACAGTATTTATCGATAATGTCATATTCAATCTGTTTCAGTGGAGAACTTTCTTTCCTTTTTATCTGAAGCAGCAGACATTCCTGCAGACTGCGTGCACCGATTCCTGCCGGATCGAAGTCCTGAATAATGTTAATAATATGTTCTAATTCCTCTGGTGTAGTGGAAATCCCGTGATAAATAGCCAGTTCGTCAATCAGTGTGTCGTTACTCTTACGGAGCAGTCCGTCATCGTCCAAAGACCCGATAATATACTCTGCCAGTTCTTTTTGATGGGCATCCAAATCCTGCATGCTTAACTGTTCTTTCAGCGTTTCGTAGAAAGACGTTGTATCCGAAAATGGAATTTCTTCGGCTACTTCTCCTTTGGAACGGTTGTTTTCCTGAAGCTTATAGTCGGGTATATCATCTTCGGTACGGTAATCTCCCAGTGACAAGTCTTCACTGCTTTCGGGGTTAGGATCTCCGTTCTCGTCTACGTTATAATCGTTTTCAGTGTCATTGTCGGGTGCTTCTTTACCTTCCTCCAGGGCTGGATTGTCCAGCAGTTCTGCGTGAATACGTTCCTCCAGTTCCATGGTTGGCAGTTCTAAAAGTCTTACTGCCAAAATTTGTTGGGGAGAAAGAGTCTGTACCTGTTGTTGTGCCTGTGTCTGCACCTGACGTGAACCTTGTACCATTTTGCTGTTGTTTTTGTATTTTACACAAAAGTAGTTATTTGTTGGTGAATATACCTTGTTCTTGGGATTTTTTAATACTGGAAACTGCTTCCTCCCAGGAATTCCCTAAGAAGTGACGTTGGAGGAAGTTCCCGGTCTTGTACGGATGTAAAGTACTCCAGAAACCGGCGCAGCCTATATGCTTCTGAATATTCCGGACAGTTGTTTTTGACTTTGCGAAGAATAGGTTCGACATTGTCTTTCAGCACTGCCAGCTCGAACAGAAGTGCTGAGTTGAACATGGCGTCGGCATTTTCCTGATACGGGAATATCCATTTGTCTTCGCCTGCACGTACGCTTGGCCATCTGGCTATGGTCTCTTCGGCCGAGTATCCTCTGTATTTGAAGTCGCGTATGATTCTTCGGAGCAGTCGGTTGTCGGTGGTAGGGATATAGTTATGATTGTCGAGCATGATGGTTGTCAGGGCCGATACATAGATTTTGAACTTGTGAGCTTCGGGAATATGGGCTGTCAGCATCGGATTCAAAGCATGTATACCTTCCAGTATCAGTATCATGTTATCCCGAAGACGCAGCTTCTTTCCGCTGGCTTCGCGCAATCCGGTTGTAAAATTGAAACGGGGCAGTTCTATTTCTTTTCCAGCCAGAAGGTCCTGAAGCTGTGATTCGAAAAAGTCCAGGTCTAATGCATACAAGGATTCATAGTCATAGTTTCCGTTACTGTCTTTGGGGGTATCTTCTCTGTTTACGAAATAATCGTCGAGAGATACCGGATAGGGGCGCATGCCACTGGCAAGCAACTGGATACTCAGGCGCTTGCTGAAAGTAGTTTTTCCGGATGAAGAAGGGCCCGAAATAAGAATGAGCTTCACTTCTCTATCGGTATTGGCCCGGTTGACAATCTCATCGGCAATGTGTGCTATCTTTTTTTCCTGTAAGGCTTCGGAAATGTTGATAAGTTCGGTGGCATGTCCCTCGTTGCAGGCAACATTCAGTTCGCCGACTGTACTTACTCCTAAAATCTGGTTCCAGTGATGTGATTCCTGAAAAACTTCGAGCATTTTTTCCTGTTTGATGATATCTTCCAGTTTCTCGGGATTCTCATAGCTTGGGATACGCAACAGCAGGCCATCATAGTATTTTATAAGGTCGAACAGACGGATGTATCCTGTGCTGGGGGCCAGACTTCCATAGAAATAGTCTACTGTATCGCCCAGTCTGTAGTAGCTTGAATATAGCTGTCCGCTGGTTTCCAACAGTAAGGCCTTGTCGTTCATACCCCGCTCTCTGAAGAGGCGTACAACATCTTCAGTATGTGATTCTACTCGCTCGAAAGGAATATCACATTGGATGATTTCCTTCATTTTGGCTTTGATTTTCTGGACATCACTGAGTTCAATGTCCCGGTCGATTTTCAGATTACAGAAATATCCTTTAGAAGCCGGGTGTTCGAGGATGATTTGTCCGTTGGGGTAGAGGTCTTCAACAGCTTTTACCAAAACGAAGAACAATGAGCGTACGTAAGTTCGCTTTCCCGACTGGCTGGTGATATCGAGAAACTCAACGTCTTTATTGTAGTACACCTGGAAATCGAGGCTTTCAACTTTGTTGTTTACTTTGGCGCTTATTGGGCCGTAGGGCATTTCCAAATTAAAACCATTATAAATATCAATTAAAGAACTTCCTTTCGGGAAATTTTTTGTCTGATTGTTGTTTTTGCAATATATTTGTAACATAAATGTAATATCTATTTCTAAACATGATGGAATTGTTTCGTAAGTTATCAAATAAAAATTTACAATCCAATTCCTGTTAAACTAATTACAAATGGAGTATTCTTTTTATGATTTTTTAAAGCTGGTAGGTTCGCTTGCGCTTTTCCTTTACGGAATGAAGATTATGAGTGAGGGATTGCAGAAGTTTGCAGGTGACAGGTTGCGTAACATTCTTACGGCAATGACAACAAACCGGGTAACCGGGGTACTGACTGGAGTGCTGATTACGGCGCTGATACAATCTTCTTCGGCTACTACTGTTATGGTGGTTAGCTTTGTAAATGCGGGCCTTCTTACTTTAACTCAGTCTATTGGGGTAATTATGGGTGCCAATATCGGTACTACGGTTACTGCATGGATTATTTCTACCCTTGGGTTTAAAGTAGATATGGCAGCTATGTCGTTGCCTTTGCTGGCTGTAGGAATACCGTTGTTATTTAGTGGAAAGAGTAGTCGAAAATCAATTGGTGAATTTATTTTCGGCTTCTCTTTTTTATTTATGGGCCTTTCACTGCTGAAAGGTAATGCCCCGGACTTGAGCCGGAATCCGGAAATGCTGTCGTTTGTACAGAATTATACGGATATGGGATATGGCTCTATCTTCTTGTTTGTCATCATCGGAACTATTCTGACTATGGTGGTACAGGCTTCGGCAGCTACAATGGCTATTACCCTGATTATGTGTGCTAATGGGTGGATAAGCTTTGAACTTGGAGCTGCATTGGTCTTGGGCGAAAATATCGGAACGACTATTACGGCCAATCTGGCTGCCCTTACTGGAAATACCCAATCCCGCAGAGCAGCTTTAGCCCATTTGGTTTTTAATATTTTTGGCGTTTGCTGGGTTTTGTGCGTATTCCATCCATTTATAGAAGGTGTTTCATGGTTTGTGGATAATGTGATGGGAACACCAGACCCGTCGGTTGCTGTTTCATTTAAATTATCGGCTTTCCATACTGCATTTAATGTTTGTAATGTGCTCTTGCTGATTTGGTTTGTGAAACCAATAGAAAAGACTGTCTGCATGATTATTCCACAAAAAGCAGAGGATGAAGAATATCATTTGAAGTATATAGCAGGAGGACTTCTGTCCACTTCAGAGCTTTCTATTCTTCAGGCAAGAAAGGAAATACTGGTTTATATCGACCGTACACACCGTATGTTTGGTATGGTAAAACAATTGTTTACCATGAAAGACGGGGCTGATTTTAATAAACTTTTCAGCAGAATAGAGAAATACGAGAATATCAGTGACCGGATGGAGCTTGAGATAGCACGTTATCTGAATAATGTACTTGACGGCCGGTTAAGTTCTGAAGGAAAGGCAGCGGTGCAAGGAATGCAGCGTGAAGTGGATGAAATAGAAAGTATTGGAGACAGTTGCTACAACTTATCGCGCACCATTACCCGTAAGGTAAACAGTAATGAGCCTTTTACAGAAAAACAAGAACAAAACCTTTTTCAGATGTTTGATTTGGTAGAACAGGCTTTATTGAATATGAGAGAGGTTGTAGAACATGCGGAAACCCAACGTGTTTCTGAAATCAATAAGGCATTTAATCTGGAAAATGAAATCAATAATTACAGAAAACAGCTTAGAGATTTAAACCTGCAGTCGGTGAATAATAAGGAGTACGATTATCAGACAGGTATTTACTATATGGATATGGTAAATGAATGCGAAAAGCTGGGAGACTATGTGGTGAATGTAGTAGAAGCCAGCAGTATGCTTCGTGACAGGAAATAATTTAGTACGTATTATGAGTAATAAAAAAGAGCTATTCGCCTTGGTGAATAGCTCTTTTTATATGGTTTTAATTGGAGTTTACGAATTATTTTTCGATGCTAACCAATTCTACTTCGAAAATCAGAGTTGAGAAAGGTTTGATTTTCGGACCAGCTTCTCTTGCTCCGTATGCCAGTTCCTGTGGAATATAAAGCTCCCATTTAGAACCAACAGGCATCATAGTCAAAGCTTCAGTCCATCCTTTGATAACCTGGTCTGCGCGGAAAGTGGTAGGCTCTTTACGGTCGTAAGAGCTGTCAAACTGAGTTCCGTCAATCAAAGTACCTTTATAGTTAACTTTTACTGTTGAAGAGTCAGTAGGAATAGCTCCGTTTCCTGCTTTGATAATTTTATATTGCAAACCGCTAGGAGTTGTTTTAACACCTTCTTTAGTTTTGTTTTCTGCAAGGAATTTTTCGTTTTCAGCTTTGTATTCAGCATATTTTTCTTCTGTAGCTTTTGCTTTGATTGCATCAGCTTTTGTACGTACAAAGTCATTGGCAGTGTTCATGTCAACCATACCTTTTTCCTGTACGGCAGCAATGAAACCAGCCAAGAAGTTTTCTTTGCTCAAGCTGTTTACAGAGTCATTGCCAAACAGCTGTCTGTTGATAGCATCGAACATGTCGCCGCTGATTTGCTGTCCAATCTGCATACCGGCCATGTAAGCTTTCTGTTTAGCATCTGTTTCTTTTGTTCCCTGTTCGATACCTCTGATGAAATCAGCCATGTATGCAGTATCTACACCCATGCGGCTGATAACATAGTCTTTCAAACCTTGTGTGTTGGTCATACCAATCATATATGATAATGAGTCAACGTCCGATTTGATGTTTGCTTTAGGTCCTTGTGCTGTACACGATGCCAAGCTGGCTGCAGCTGCAAACATCATGAAAATTGTGCTTTTTTTCATTTGTCTTTTTATCTTTTAAATATTACAAAACTTCAATTAATTCTACTTCGAAAATAAGTGTGCTATGAGGAGGAATCATTTCACCGGCACCATTAGCTCCATAGGCCAAATCAGAAGGAATATAAAGTTTCCATTTTGCACCTTCAGACATTAACTGCAAAGCTTCTACCCATCCTTTGATAACCTGATTTACCCCAAAAACAGCAGGTTCGCCGCGTTTGATTGAGCTATCAAACAAAGTTCCGTCGATAAGTGTTCCTTCATAGTGGCAACGAACGCGATCAGTTGCTTTAGGCTGCTTGCCGTTACCTTCTTTAATAACTTCGTATTGTAATCCGCTTGGAAGGGTTACGATGTTCGGGTTCTTTTTGTTTGCTTCGAGAAACTCTTTACCTTTTGCAATGTTTTCTGCATTGATTTTTTCTTCCAGTTCGGTAAAGTATTTGTTTACAATTTCGCGTGCTTCATTATGAGAAATTGCTGTTTGGTTACCTTCTAATACGTCCTTGATTGCCTGAGCGAAATCGTTTACTTCAATGTTGCGAGCCCCCATACTCAACAAGTTCTGGCCAATACCCAGGCCAATGGCGTAGCTAAATTTATCCATAAAAAACTGAATTATTTATAAGATTATTTTACGAGTTGCAAATGTATCCTTTTTCTTTGAATCGGAAGCCCTTCCGGTGATTAAATTTTCTTATTTTTGTGAATACCAATAACATGGGAGGATTTTATATGAAAAAATTAGTAGTATTGACAGGTGCCGGAATGAGTGCGGAAAGTGGTATCAGTACATTTCGTGATGCAGGTGGATTGTGGGACCAGTATCCGGTAGAACAGGTAGCTACCCCGGAGGGATATGCAGCGAATCCGGAGCTTGTGATTAATTTTTATAATGAACGTAGAAAACAATTGTTGCAAGTGCGTCCTAACAGAGGACATGAATTGTTGGCTTCGCTGGAAGATGATTTTGATGTTACGGTTATTACTCAGAATGTAGATAATTTGCATGAAAGGGCTGGCAGTAGTAAAGTTATTCATTTGCACGGTGAGCTTACTAAGGTTACTTCCAGTAAAAATCCCAATGATGTGTCTTGTATTCGGGAATTGTCTCCTGAGAATTACGAAGTCAAGATAGGCGATTTGGCCGCTGACGGTTCTCAGCTACGTCCGTTTATTGTATGGTTTGGTGAGAGTGTTCCGATGATTGAATTGGCGATAGAGCAGGTGATGGAAGCTGATATCTTTCTGATTATAGGGACCTCCTTAAATGTTTATCCGGCTGCAGGATTGCTGAATTATGTGCGTACCGGCGTACCGGTATACCTTATTGATCCCAAGACGGTTAGAGTTCCGTATGGGCGTGAAGTTACCGTGATACAAAAAGGAGCTTCGGAAGGTATGGAAGAATTGAAAAAAATGTTATTGAATAAATAGGATTAAACAAAATCTATTTATATTTGTTCTGTATATATTAACCATAATAACTAACATTAAAAACGTATTGAAGCATGAAAAAGTACATTTGCACAGTATGTGACTGGGTATATGATCCTGAAGTAGGTGATCCAGATAACGGTATTGCAGCAGGAACAGCTTTTGAAGATATTCCTGAAGATTGGGTTTGCCCGGTTTGCGGTGTAGGTAAAGAAGATTTTCAGGTAGTAGAAGATTGATTTTTACCGTTGGATATAAAGAGAGGATTGTGATGAGCAATCCTCTTTTAGTTTATAAAAAAAGGTCCTCATTTTGAGGACCTTTTCAATTTTAGTATGTAGCATTATTTCTGCTCATTGTTGTGAGGCTTTCTTTCGCGTTTTGCTCCGTTACCGTTTTGCAAACCTTCCGGTTTTGGCAGCAGAACTTTGTGTGAAAGTTTGAATTTGCCTGTTTTCGGGTCGATATCCAACAGCTTAACTTGGATTTCATCGCCTTCTTTCAGTCCAGCCTCTTCGATAGTTTCCAGACGTTTCCAATCCATTTCAGAGATGTGCAGCAAGCCGTCTTTTCCTGGCAGGAATTCTACGAATGCACCATAAGGCATGATAGAACGAACCTTACCGATATAAACTTCACCGATTTCAGGAACAGCAACAATACCTTTGATCATGCGTACAGCATCGTCGATGCATTTTTTGTTTGTACCTGCAATTTCGATTCGGCCTACACCGTCTACTTCTTCGATGGTGATAGTAGCACCAGTTTCTTCCTGCATTCCCTGAATAATTTTACCGCCCGGGCCAATTACTGCTCCAATAAATTCTTTTGGAATAGTCATTGTCTCGATACGTGGAGCATGAGGTTTCAAGTCAGGGTTCGGCTGAGCGATACATTCAGTAATCTTTCCTAAAATGTATTCACGGCCTTGTTTTGCCTGAAGCAATGCTTTTTCCAAAATATCGTATGTAAGTCCGTCACATTTGATATCCATCTGAGTAGCAGTGATACCCTTGCATGTTCCTGTAACTTTGAAGTCCATATCTCCCAGGTGGTCTTCATCACCAAGGATATCTGAAAGGACAGCATACTTATCTTCACCGGCATTTTTGATCAATCCCATTGCAATACCAGATACCGGATTCTTGATAGGTACACCAGCGTCCATCAGAGCAAGTGTTCCGGCACAAACTGTAGCCATTGATGAAGAACCGTTTGATTCAAGGATATCTGAAACGACACGTACACAGTATGGATAATCTTCTGGAATTTGTCCTTTCAAAGCACGCCATGCCAAGTGACCGTGACCGATTTCACGACGGCCTACACCGCGCTGTGCTTTTGCTTCACCAGTAGAGAATGGAGGGAAGTTGTAGTGCAACAAGAAACGTTCTTTATGCTGGTCAAGAACATCGTCCACAATTTTCTCGTCCAGTTTGGTTCCCAATGTAACAGTACTGAGCGACTGAGTTTCTCCACGTGTGAAGATAGAAGAACCGTGAGGGCCTGGCAGCGGACTAACCTCGCACCAGATAGGACGGATTTCTGTAGTTGTACGACCATCCAGACGTTTGCCTTCATCCAAGATACAACGACGCATAGCTTCTTTTTCCACATCGTGGTAGTAGCGGTCGATCATACCTTCTTTTTCTTCCAGCTCTTCTTCAGTGAACTGTGCTTTGAATTCTTCGCAAATGCTGTCGAAAGCATCCTGACGTTCATGTTTGTTTCTGTTGCCTGAAGCAGCGATAGCATATGCTTTTTCGTAGCAGGCATCGTGAACAGCCTTACGCAAGTCTTCGTCGTTTTCTTCGTGACAATATTCGCGTTTTACAGTTTTGCCAACTTCTTCCATCAGTTCCATCTGCGCTTTGCAATGAACTTTGATAGCATCGTGGGCAAATTTCATAGCTTCCAACAAGTCTTGTTCAGACACTTCTTTCATCTCACCTTCTACCATCATGATATTTTCATAAGTAGCGGCTACCATGATATCCATGTCGGCACGTTCAAGAGCTTCGAATGTTGGGTTGATAACAAATTGTCCGTCGATACGTGCAACACGTACTTCAGAAATCGGACCTCCGAATGGAATGTCTGAAACAGCCAGTGCGGCAGAAGCAGCCAAACCGGCCAATGCGTCTGGCATGTCAACACCATCGGCAGAATAAAGTATGATATTTACGTAAACTTCAGCATGGTAATTGTCTGGGAAAAGTGGACGCAATGCGCGGTCTACCAGACGGCAAGTGAGAATTTCGTAATCTGAAGCCTTTCCTTCACGTTTGGTAAAGCCACCTGGAAAACGTCCGAATGCGGAATATTTTTCTCTGTACTCTACCTGAAGAGGCATAAAATCTGTACCGGGAACTGCATCTTTTGCTGCACAAACAGTAGCCAGCAACATGGTATTACCCATGCGTAGCATAACAGCACCATCTGCCTGTTTTGCCAGCTTTCCCGTTTCGAGTGTAATGGTTCTTCCATCACCAAGCTCGATCGTCTTAACAATAGGATTGATCATAAAAAATGTATTAATAGATATTCTTTTCAAAATTCGTACAAAGATAGGGAATTTCTTGTAGTATAGGGGAGTATAATGAAATAAAAATCATTTTTTTAGTGCTTTTTTGTGTACTGAAAATAAGATAGATGCAAAAATCTTTGTCAAATCGTGAAAAGCCGTATCTTTGCAGGCAAATTTTTTTAATTCGTAAGATGTATATGAAAGGAAAAGGATATTTATTGCTGGCATTGCTTGGTATGGTTACAGCTTGTGAGCATAAGCCTTCGTTTACCGTAGAAGGAAATATTACAGATGCGGCAGATAAAGTCTTGTATTTTGAACATTCCGGACTTTCGGGAATCGAAACACTTGACTCGGTTAAGTTGGATGCGTCTGGAAGTTATAGTTTTAGCGGGAATCGTCCGGAATCGCCCGAATATTATCGTTTGCGGGTTGATGATAGAGTAATTAACTTTTCTGTAGATTCTACTGAAACCATCGGTATCCATGCCGACTTTGCGACGTTTGCTACTGGCTATAAAGTCGAAGGTTCGGAAAATAATGACAAAATTAAGGAATTGGTCTTGCTTCAGGCCGATTTGCAGAAACGCGTGAACGAGCTTAGTGCAGTTTCTATGCCTATTGGTATTTTGCAGGACAGTCTTCAGCAGACAATAGCAAGATACAAAGATCAGGTAAAGCGGAATTATATTTTTGCTGCTCCTAATAAGCCCTATGCATATTTTGCTTTGTTTCAGGAAGTAAACGGAGCTATGATTTTTGATCCGTTGACAGACCGTAATGACGTAAAATGTTTTGCAGCAGTAGCAACAAGCCTTAATAACGCTTATCCACACGCCGACCGTTCGCGTAATCTTTATAATACGGTGATTAAGGGAATGAAAAATACCCGTGTCGTTAAAGAAAAAGAATTGGAGGTTAATCCTGATGTTGTGAAGGAAGCATCATTGATTGATATTCAGTTGCGTGATGTTAATGGAAATATCCGTACGTTGTCAGAGCTGAAAGGAAAGGTCGTATTGTTAAATTTCACAACTTATCAGGACAAGATGTCTGGAACTTATAACCTTGCATTGCGTGAGCTATATAATAAGTATTCGGCAAAAGGGCTGGAAATCTATCAAATATCGTTGGATGGAGACGAACATTTCTGGAAAGTTGCTTCTGACAACCTGCCTTGGATTTGTGTAAGAGATGCCAAAGGAGTGTATTCTACTTATGCCAATTTATATGGTGTAACTCAGTTACCCACTATATTCTTGATTAACCGTTCAAATGAATTGAGCTTGCGTGCAACACCTCAAACAGACCTTGAGGCAGCAATAAATAAATTGCTCTAATATATATGTTACACAGCATGATAAAATAGAAGTGAAGTAAACTTGACTGATATCAAAGAAAAGATTATCTTTGCCAACGGTAAAAGAAAAAGGAAGAGGGTTCCGGCATTAAGTGATGTCGGAATTCTTTTTTGTTTTATAGATAGTAAATAATTAACAAGATAAAAAGGAGGAAACTAGTATGGCGTATATGTCAGAAGAAGGCTATCAGAAACTGGTAGCCGAGTTGAAGTATCTGGAGGCTGTTGAGCGTCCTAGAATTGTTGCTGCAATTGCAGAGGCGCGTGATAAAGGTGATTTGTCTGAAAATGCAGAATACGATGCAGCAAAAGAAGCTCAGGGTTTGCTGGAAATGAAAATTAATCAGTTGAAAGCAACAATTGGTGATGCTAAGATTATTGATACATCTAAGCTGAATGCTGATACTGTACAGATTCTGACTCGTGTAGAGTTGAAGAATGTAAAGACAGGCATGAAGATGGCTTATACAATTGTATCTGAAAGCGAAGCTAACCTGAAAGAGGGTAAGATTTCTGTTAATACACCTATTGCCAAAGGTTTGTTGGGTAAGAAAGTAGGTGATGTAGCAGAGATTACAATTCCGCAGGGAAAGATTACGCTTGAAATTATGAGTATATCATTTTAACTGGAAGGGGCAGCCTGTTTTGCAGGTTTTGCCCCTTTTATAATTCCTAATAGAGTATGGCAACAATTTTTAGTAAGATTATAGCAGGTGAGATTCCTAGCTATAAAGTAGCAGAAAATGATCAGTTTTATGCTTTTCTCGACATTAATCCGTTGGTAAAGGGACATACCCTCGTGGTGCCTAAACGTGAAGTTGATTATATATTTGACTTGAGCGATGAGGAGCTGGCTGCTATGCAGGTTTTTGCTAAAAGTGTAGCATTGGCTATCCAGACTGCTTTCCCTTGTCGTAAAGTAGGACAGGCGGTTATCGGGTTGGAAGTGCCTCATGCACACATTCATCTTATTCCTATTCAGAAAGAATCGGATATGCTTTTTTCAAATCCCAAACTTAAATTGACTGCCGAAGAGTTTGAAGCCATAGCTCAGGCTATTCATAATGCATGGGTAAATCGTTAATAATAGTTTCTTTTTTATTATATTTGGAGCATCTTGTACTGCATTAGGTATAAGATGCTTTTTTTGTTTTTCAAATACCATTCCCATGAATAGAAGAATTTGGCTGTTTGTTTTCTGTGTTTGTACTCCCTTATTTATACTGGCACAGACCTTCCAGATAAAAGGTAAGGTAATAGAAACAATTTCGCGTTTGCCTGTGCCTTATGCGAATGTCTGGATTGCCGGTTTGAATGTAGGAGCCGCTACCGATGCAGAAGGAGCATTTGTTATTGATAAAGTTCCTCCCGGAATCTACAAGTTACAGGTATCTGCTTTAGGCTATAAAACGGTAGTTACACCAGAATATAAGGTAAATCATCTTACCCCCTTTGTAAACGTGGAGATGGAGGAAGAAAGTGCCCAACTGGAAGGAATCAGTGTAGTTGCACCCATGTTTAAAAAACTGCCCGAGAGCCCTGTAAGTTTGCGGGTGATTGGATTACAGGAGATAGAAAAAGCTCCGGGAGCGAATCGGGATATTTCGCGTATTGTGCAAAACTATCCTGGTGTAGCCTTTTCGCCGGCAGGTTATAGAAACGACCTGATGGTAAGAGGAGGAGGACCTTCTGAAAATCGGTTTTATCTGGACGGTATAGAGATTCCCAACATCAATCATTTTAGTACACAAGGCGCTTCGGGTGGCCCTGTTGGTATCATTAATGCCGACCTTGTGCGTGAGGTTAACTTCTATACAGGAGCTTTTCCTGCCTCGAAAGGCAATGCCTTAAGCTCAGTTCTTGATTTCAGGTTAAGAGATGGTGATATGGACCGTAACTCTTTCAAGGCAACTTTAGGAGCTTCGGAGTTCTCGCTGACATCGACTGGGCATTTGTCCTCTAAAACCTCATATCTGGTTTCAGTCAGACAATCTTACCTGCAATTGCTGTTTAAAGTATTAGGGTTGCCTTTCCTGCCGGCCTATACTGATGCACAGTTTAAAATAAAAACCCGTTTCAATAGTACGAATGAATTGACTGTTCTGGGAATTGGAGGGGTAGACCGTATGAAACTGAATATGGATGTAGAAGGTGAAGATGCCGATTATCTGTTGAGCTATTTGCCTAAAATTGAGCAGGAAACTTTTACCTTAGGCGCAATATATAAGCATTATGCCGGGAACCATATTCAGAGTGTTTCCATAAGCCATAGTTACTTGAATAATCGTAATTTGAAATATCAGGATAACGATGAAAGTAGCGAAAGCAATCTGATGTTGAGATTGAAATCAATAGAACAGGAAAGCAGGCTGCGTTTGGAGAACAGTTCGGCTTTAGGGAATTGGAAAGTGAAGGGTGGGGTAGAGTTAGTCTACTCGCAGTATGATAATACTTTTTTCCAGAAGCGCTTTGTTCAAGAAGAGGAACGCTATGATTATCGTGCCGATTTGAACCTGTGGAGAGGTGCCCTTTATGCTTCTGCGGATTATACATCATCTGATGAAAAATTTTCTGCATCATTGGGCGTTCGTACAGATATATGCAGTTTTTCTTCAGCGACCAATAAACTCGAGGAACAGCTTTCACCCAGAATGTCTCTTTCTTATAAGCTCATAGACAATCTGTTTGTGAATGGGCATTTAGGCTTGTATTATCAGTTGCCTCCTTATACAGCTTTAGGATTTAAAGATGCAGCGCAAAATTGGGTAAACAAGTCTCTTTCATATATGTCTGTTGGACAAAAAGCTGTAGGCATCAGTTGGACACCGCTTTCTGGTATGGAGTTGTCGTTAGAAGGGTTTCATAAGAGCTATGGACACATACCGCTTTCCGTAACAGATGGAATACCTTTGATGTGCAAAGGCAATGATTATGGGGTAATCGGTAATGAGGCTTTGGTTTCATCGGCCGAAGGCCGTTCTTATGGATTGGAATTGATGCTGCGCTGGCTGAAAGTGCAGAAGTTTAATTTATCAGTGGCTGCAACTTTGTATAAAAGTGAGTATCGACGGGATAAAGAAGCAGCATATTTGCCTTCAGCCTGGGACAACCGTTTTATAATAAATGCCAGCGGTACTTATTATTTCCCCAAGCAGTGGAGTGCCGGAGTTAAATTGAGCTGTATTGGAGGTGCTCCATATACTCCATACGATGAAGAAAAATCTTCGTTGGTGGAAGCCTGGAATGTCCAGGGAAAACCCTATTATGATTATACGCGCTACAATACAGGCCGGCTTTCTGCTTATGCGCAACTGGATGTCCGGGTAGACAAAACCTTTTATTTAAAAAAATGTATGTTAGGATTCTACCTGGATATTCAAAATATAACACACAGTATCTTCAAGCAGCCAGATGTCTTGATGAGTACCGGTGTAATCGAAAATCCGGAAGCTCCGGCATCAGAGCAACGCTATATTATGAAATATATCAAACAAGAAAGTGGAACCCTACTTCCGACCTTGGGTATCACTTTTGAGTATTAAAGGAAAAGGTCCTGATTCCATCACAATGAAGTCGGGACCTTTTCTTTCTATGGACTATTTACAAGTATTTTTCATCAAATTTCATTTGTACATCGTTGACAAACTTGCGGATATTGTTAGGGTTGTCCTTTTTACAAATCAGCAAGACATTGTCATTAAGTGTGACTAAGTAATTTTCCAGCCCTTCTATAACTGCCAATTTATCCTTGGGGATTAATACAATGTTGTCTTTGCAATCGTAAAGCATTGTGTTGCTGTTTAATGTAGCATTCTGATTCATGTCTTTGGGAGCGGCATCATAGAGTGCACCGAAAGTGCCTAAATCGGCCCATCCGAAATCGCAGTCCTGCACAAAGACATTTTCGGTCTTTTCCATTACAGCATAATCAATAGGAATATTGGGGCAAGATGTGAAGTCGGGCTCCTTACATTCTCCTTTCTCAAAAATATTATCAGAATACAGATGCATTTTATGAAGAATATCATCTGTTTTCCAGATAAAAATACCAGAGTTCCAATAAAACTCGCCACTGTTTACAAAGAATTGTGCAAACTCTATAGCTGGTTTCTCTACAAATGTTTTTACACTGTAAAAGCCGGCTTCTTTATTTTCTTCTACTTGTATATATCCGTAGCCCGTTTCAGGGTGTGTGGGCTTGATTCCTATAGTGAGTAGTATCCTGTTCTTTTCGACAAACTCCAGGCCTTTATTAATCGAAGCGATGAAATTATCCGGTTTAAGAATCAGATGGTCCGAAGGAGCTATTATCATGATTGCATCCGGATTTTTTTGCTTTAAATAAAAAGCTGCATGTACGACGGCAGGAGCTGTATTTCTGTGTGTCTCGTCGACAAGCAATTGATGCTCTTTAATCTCTGGAAGTTGCTGAAGAACCAGGTCTTTATAAGCAATGTTTGTAGATATATAAATCTGCTCTACAGGAATAATTTCTTTATACCTTTGAAAGGTTTGCTGAAGTAAGGTTTGTCCTGTTCCAAAAAAATCAAGAAATTGTTTAGGCATGTTTTTACGGCTGTAAGGCCAAAATCTGCTTCCGGTTCCTCCAGCCATAATGACACAGTAATAGTTGTCACGATTCATGTTGATAATACTTTGGTTTTCTTTGCTAAGATATTCTTATTTTTCAAATGAGGCTCTTTTTTACATAATAAATAGGGTTAAATGAAAAAAAATAGCGAAAATGTTTGCAGGTATAAAAATTATTACTACCTTTGCACTCGCAATCGAGAAACAAAAGATGCCCAGATGGCGGAATCGGTAGACGCGCTGGTCTCAAACACCAGTGGAGTAACATCCATCCCGGTTCGACCCCGGGTCTGGGTAC
>ERZ772818.1069-NODE-1069-length-25433-cov-4.205690_pt1 | contig 25433 bp, 30 predicted proteins | sample MGYA00580837_ERZ772818 | MGnify/ENA primary metagenome ERZ772818 (study PRJEB29015, sample SAMEA2737671) | human gut metagenome | biome: human gut; feature: human-associated habitat; material: faeces | place: China | collected 2012 ...
TGATGTGGGAGCAACGGTCAGAGAGCTGTTAACGGCAAACTGATAGTCCTGCCACTGCCCGTCCTTGCCGTTTGTTCCGGCCTCTCCGACTATCCGCATCGCCGAACTCCATGCACCGTTACCCAACTTTTGCTGCATCCATACATCTCCCTCCTGGAACACATCGTGCCAGTTAGCTTTATCGGAAGAATACCGAACAGACAGGCTGGCTCCATCCTCACCATCCTTGATACCGGATACGTCCAGCAACAGGGTCCAGTCTTCTGATAAGGTATATTCCGTGATGATATAGTGATACGTCTTGCCTCCGTCCTCGGTTACAAGCAGATAATTCCCGTCGCTATCCTTCAGCAATGGATAAGGTGGATTGCTTGTTTCTTTTGCAGCCATAAAAACACGGTCGGCAAACGGTACGATAGCTGCATAGGGGTAAGGAGTATCCGCACTCTGCCAGCGCTTGTATGATGTGATACTGTCTCCCGCTTTCACCTGCAGCAACCATGCGGGGTCGTCTTTAGAAGGGATTGTGTTGGTACCATTCTCCGCCACGCACAACCACAGACCTCCCTGGTAACTTACACGGTCGTAATAGTCTGCGAAGCTTCCCGGTTCCCAGTCTGTACGGTCGTTGGCTGTTTTTACAGGTGTTCCGTCCGGCTTTACTTGAGTAATGGTTCCGGCAAAGTAGACAGAGTTAAGATACATCGAATACCCTTCCATATTCATGCCGAACACGTTCAGGTTACTCAGGTCACCGTACTGCAGTGCTATATTGGCTGCAGATATTTCCCAAGTGTTCTGATTCTTCAGCATACGAGTGTATGTACGTGTCTCATATACAGATGTCTGTCGGTCCTTATTGGTAAAGTTGCCACGGCAGGAAAATGTCATCTGTGGAGCAGGATGGACTGTATAACCCGGACGAAGCGCATAACGGAAAGTTTTGTTGTTGTCGTCAAGCACTTCCGTGATACGCCAGTAGGCGGTCGTAAAACCGGCAAAGGTAAAGTTACCCTTACTGTCGTCACTATCCTCTGCTGCGTCGCTGTCAGTGCCGAAGTGGAAAATCCCCATATCCATATCATCCACCGCTATCGCACCAATTTCTCCGGTACGAAGCTTCAGCGTTGCAGTACCCGTAGCCAGCTGGTTCCCTTCGCTATCTACATCTGGTGTTACCGTTTCTATTTCTCCGGCACCCGGTGAACGCCATTTATCACCAATAACCACCTCGACACGGTTATATACGAGTAACGGCACAATCAGCTCTTCCCATACTTTCAGCTTGCGCATCTCTCCGTTGCCATCCTTATCTATCTTTGCCCCAAATCCAGTCAGTCCTTCAGCAAAGCCATCCTTGCCAAATACGGCACCCCCAAATAACGATAAAAGATATTTTGTGCAATCTGGTATATCCTTGCGAAGGAAAAGTCTTTTAAGTTCTTCCAAATCAACTGGAGACAAGTTATCGATTATTCCGACTAGAGTCCTTCCAACTCTCTCAGCCGTATTCTCCCCTGTCTTCGTTGCATTACGAATCAATAAGGCTAATTCCTTTAATGTTTCAATGCTATCCGCCATATCACTCTCCTAAAACTCTATACACGGTTCTGTTTGCCTTGATTTTCCCATTTCCACGATAAAGAGGATAATCATCTTTTTTATCCTGAAGGAATCGTACACATTCTTTTAGGTAACGGTCAGCGATGGAAAAAGCATCATCATAAGCCATTACCTTCTCTTTAATGTCTGTGAGGCTGCTATACTGGTCCTCTTTTTGAACAAAACCATATCTGGTTACATTCCCATCACCATTTTTCACGATTCTTGCATAGGTATAGTAAGCCAATGCGGTTTTAATACCCATGAACATCTTTTTCTCTCCACACTTATCCTCATAAGTTCCACCGTCAAGTAGAAGTTTGTACTTTTCCGGATGCTCTTTCACATCAAGATATAATGCATCACCAAAAGCAGGCTTTATATCAATACTTTCCGATTCGCGTATATACGTTTCTATCTTGTCTTCATCGACATGTACGGACATGCCACGGGACAAAGTGGAAACCTCAAGCGTTGTTATTAGATACTTCTGCATTTCTCACATATTTTAATGGTTGTACACTAAAGTCATTTGTTGGATTTGCCACTTCATACCAGTTGCGGAATATCCGGTCAAACGTACGTTCTATAAGCCGCTGCTGCTTGCTGACAATTGAATTATAATATTCAAAAGCATCCTCCAATATATCACCAGAGAAACCCACCTTTCCGATACGGATACAATACCACGGTTCCTGACCGAATGCAGAATAAATACGTTCCACCACGCTTGCATCCGTAACGGTAAACTCCTTATCATAATTCTGTGTAGTAAACGGAATAAATTCAGGCTTTTCCTCGTCATTTTCAAGAGTTACTTCCAGCAATTTCAACGAATTTGTATCACCTTGCAGCTTTACCAGGTTATCAGAGAATCCTTCATCCTCAGGAACCTTAATTTCGTTCCCATTATCATCATAACTGACACCAGCAGAACCTTTTTTCGTTACTACCATACCACTAGGCAGGAAATTATTGCGCACATTCCTGTACTTCACGTTGGAAAGCCCCTCATCAGTACTCATTTCCGTAATTACACGGTCTGCTTTCCCTGTTGGATAAGCCTGTTTCCCTGCCATCGAAACCCAAAGTACCTGACCTTTGTAATATTCTATTCCTCCAGCTGCCTCTATCTGTGCCATAACGACAGCCTTTACCGGATTAAATACGTCTATGTAATCTATATTGTCTTTTGTGACACGTATTGCTTTACCTTTCCGTGTCTTCTTGCCTGTCCAATCTGGATGCACAGCAATCTTCGCTACATATCCGTTGTCATCCTCCTCTACTAAACGGCAGTTTTCAAATGGGATATGCTGCAACTCTACAATTTCTCCAAAGACATTGTAATTAACATGCAATGCGATTCCGTTATAATCTGCCATATCCCGGCATACAAGTGCATGGATATCATCGGCTGTGTCTCCCTTACGGTTAACTACATATTCGGAAAAAGCAACCTCACGGAAACCATTACCCTCGATGAAGTCTGCAAAACGGTCTGTACATTCACTGCCGGTAGAGCTGGCCGAAATAATGTTCTTTACCGTCTGTGGGTAGAGATTATCATCCCCATAAGATTGTATTCCCAGCGCCTGGATATATCCAGTATCAACTCTTACGCAGCTCTTCTTCTTTAGTTCCTTTACTCTCATATTTCCGTGAGGCTTTTAATTATTCATTATTATCTTCAGGCTCCTCTTCAGGTTTTTCTTCTGCAGACAAATCATCATTATCTATGCTGCTATTCTCAGTATCCCCGTCCTGCATATCAGCAAACATCTCCAAAGCTTTATTTACGTGCGCAGTCAAAGTTTTCTTTGATATGGCCTTCCCGCCTATCTTATATCCTTTAAACTCTTCTTGAATAGACTTGCTCGTGACACCATCCTTCATAGATTCTACAATAAGAGATACAAGCTCGTCATTAATCACTACATTACCTTCTTTTCTGGTTCTAACACGTTCCTCCCAATCCTCAGGCTTTTTTGAGAAATACCTGATATTATCTGGGTATCTTGCCAGATACTTCTCCGCTACTTCATCAGTAAGGTTGGCATTCGTATACATTTCACTACTTCCAAATCCCATCTGCAGGAGGATACCGTTCTTTAAACTGTATTCTGATTTTTCTTTCATTTTTCCATTTTTTTTAAGGTAAGCACTCATCTCAATAACTGCATCCCGATAGCAGTCGCTACAAGATGTACGTATAAATTTTTTATCAAGTACAAGCAAATACAGATTCTCAATCTCAGCTTTCTCAGAAGAAGAGAGGGAGGCAATACCTCCCAACTCCTTCAACCTATTAACCACTTCAATTAATTCCATGTTTATACAGCATTAGAGGTCAAAGTATCAATAGCTGTCTTGGTTGTATCATAATCCGTCTTATAATAGAACAAAGCGGACTTTGGTACCTTAGTTTCTTGTAATGATACGGACCATCCACCGTCTGTATCCTCAGAATATTTATCATTGCTGAGCTCAGCCGCCTTCAGCCCTTGATAATAGCCGTAAATCTGGAAAGCGGAATCTCCTGGATTTTCTTCTTTCAGCAGATTTTTCGCCTTGTTTTCCAAAATCACTACATATTCACCATTTGCTAAACCATCAATGATATCATTGCATACATCAGGGTCATTAGCTAGAATTACCATATTCACTATATTGGTAAATGTATTCCGATAGGTACCAGTAGCCAATGCCGTATTCGTCCCAGTAAATGGAGTACTTCCAAGCACTACAACCTTATAAGCTTTCTTTCCTTCCTTCAATGCCAACGTTTCAATTACATTTTTACGTGTAGCATTAAAAGCGACAGTAGAAAAATCTACATCTTTACGGTTCATTATTACACCTTCCTGCTCCAGACCAGGAACAATAGGGTCATCACAGTTTGCCACGATGTCCCTTTTAATTGCATTATCACATACTCCTGCCATAATACCTCCTTCCATTAATAACCTAATTGGAATAAATCATCTTCCCCAATCAGACATCCTAATTTACCTGTAGAGTACAGTTTGTTGGTCCGGGTATTTCTGTCAAACCAAATATCAAGGTCTGAAATAATATTATTAGCTGGAGTACCAACAAACAACTGTTTCGGTGAACCAAACACGGCACGGTGAGGAAGATTCAGTTTAGTACCATTATTCTGATATTTCTGGATAAATCTATCCCAGATTGATACACGATAAATCAGTGTTCCATTGTACTCCGTCACATCAAGCCCCTTGAAAATCTGTTCCCAAGTAAGAATCTCCTTATATTCTCGTTTCAAGTCATTAGCAAGGGCATCACAAAGCGACTTCGTACAGAAGATTCCAGCCCCATCCATAGAAGCAATACGAGAATCTGCATTTTCAAGCAAGCTGTCAAAAATATTAATAGCTACACCAGCCTCCTTCAGTTTACTGAACTGTAAAGCTGTGGATGCTTCCTCATTTGCTGCAATAGCAACCTTCTGACCTGCATTTGCAGTACCAATCGCAAACAACTGTTTCCAGAATCCGTCTGTTGTCTTGAACAGCTCTATGTCAATTCCATCAGTAATCTGACCTGAAGATGTTGCATTCTGCGCTTCAGTGTCACCGAACCAGATAAATCGCCACATCATACGTTTGATTGCTAAATCCAGTGCCGGATAAACAATATCATCCATATATTCAGTAGACGATAAATCTCCAATATCTGTACCCGTTTTCAAGCAATACTCTGCAATGGTATCCTTCAAGTCCTCATAACACCATTCCAAAGGAATCTTCCAGTCACCAATTTTCCATTCCTTCTCAGCAAAGTTGATGTTTACTTTCTTGTATTCTGGGTTACATCCGGAACCAGCCCAACCAACATCTTCCATCTCTCCTTGCCATCCCAGTTTCTTGCCGTTATACACATTCTGTTTCAAGGTAAAGAATCGTTCAAGTTCTTCATCGACGAAGTTTGTCATAATCAGCAATTCTTTCAGTGTCCGAACTGCTCCATTATCAGGGGTAAGACTTGAAAGTTGTCCCCATGTAAGTCTTTCTGTTGCCATAATTTTATCCTTTACTTATTAAATCTTTGTCTATTTTTCTCTTGTTTCTCTGCAAGTCTTTTTTCATTCTTGCTTACATGCTTAACCTCTTCTGTCTGTTTTCCTACTGTAGTAGTACGTGCAGCAGGAGTATACTTACTGGCTGCATCTTTCATGAGTTTTTCAATACCACCTGCTTTCTCTACGGCAGCCAACACCTTGATGTCATCCTCTGATTTAGCGTTAGCCGACAAATCAGCAACCTGCTGTTCCAGTTCAGCGATACGTGCTTCCAAAGCTGCTGTATCATCACTACCTGCCTCACGGATTTCCGTAATTACGCCATCAACCACAACGATAGTCTTACCATCCGGCATCACATGTTCACCGTCCGGACTTGCTGAGTCACCCACCTGAGGGTCGCCTTCGTCTCGTTCCACGGTCAATGTATCACCACCTGCTGTTGTAAGTTCCAGTGCTACTGCAAGTACATCTTCGATTTTTGCATAGCCAAGTTTGGCCAGCATTCGGTCAAGCAAGGATTTGCTTAACGTTACTTGATTCTCTGTTTTTTTCATAAATTTATTGTTAGATACTTTAGCCGATTTTGGCATGATAACTTCACTGATAAAACCTAACTGTTTGGCAACCTCTCCACCAAACCATGATTCCTTTGACATTTGCTCTTCAATAAGAGCACGATCAACCCCGCATCGCTCCACATAAATAGAAATCATACGCTCACGCTCTGCTTCCAGACCTGCTTTCAAAGATTCCAACGCTGCAATATCCACAGAGCCTTCGATTCCAGGGCAATAAGGAGAATGAATGAGCATCTTGGCATGAGGATACATCTTTCTTCGCTCTAAGGGAGCAGCCAAAAGAATAACCGTAGCCATAGAAGCACATCTACCTACCACAGCTGCGGAAATTTCTTTCCCTGTAGCTCTCAATGCATCATATATAGCATATCCTTCAGCCACATCACCACCACACGAGTGAAGCTCTATATCAATGTGATTATCATCCGGAGCAATCCAACCAATGAAGTCCTGAACATCAGAAAACGACATACCATCCACACCAGTAAGGTACCAGTTCTCCATTTTGTCGACGTCCGCTACAATGTCTTTGTTGATAAATAATTTCGCCATATCTCGTTATTGTTTGAAACAAAGGTAAGAAACAGGATATGGCTATCAGAATTTTATAAGCCAATAGCACTGACACGCCTTGTCAGTGGTTTTACACAAAAAAAGGTGAGCCACCGCCCACCTAACCATTACATTTTCACTTCCGTAGAAAATTTCTTTATTATCCTATAAATCGTCCTTTCATCAACATTGTACTCGTCTGAAAGGTACTGCAATACATAAGTTATCTTATGTCCTTCATCCTTCAGCCTACTATACTCCTTGTATAGTTCAAGGTATCGTACATCAGAAGGCTGTATGGGTAATGACTGAATCTGTTCCATTACCCCCTTATGTGTTAACAAAAACTCATACGCATTCATACATCACCAAGATTTTCCAATACTTTTACACGGTTGCTTACCCTATTTATTTCTTCAACAGAAACAACCGGACGTATAGCCTGGACACCCTTTGCGAATGCTCTGGCCAGCATATCTTCTCCGAGAGCCTGACTACTTGTCTGCGTTACGTTGATAGGTACTCCCCCTCCCATCTGATTGAAAGATGACAGGATTGGAGCAAACATCGAGGTGGCTCTGGCCGTCATCACCGACTCCCCGTTACTCAGCTGAGCAGGTATGCTGTCGCTTGTTCCGGTACCGGGTCCGGTGACTAAACCACCAGTTGCAAATTTAGCACTTTTCACGATACTTACAGCATTTGCAATATTAGTTAATATCGCCCCAATACCAGAAGCCATAGTAGCAATACCCAATATACCTTTACCAGCTTCCGCACTTATCATTTTGGCTATTGCCTTACCTGTATTGATTGCAATTTCAGCAAGTGCCAATGTCTTACTAAGAATAGCAAAGCCTTTATCTGACTCACCTATCTGCTCTGTCAACGCTATTAACCCGCCTGTGATAGTTTCCATAGCTTGGGATTTTGCAGCTTCAATCTCAATCTCCTTATCAGCAATAGCTTTCTTAGCATCAACATAATCCTGATTAGCTTGCAGTTTACGATTCAGAAATTCTTGCTCACTTTCCCCTTCCTGCTGCTGTAAGCTGTTAAGCAACTCCAACTTCTGAGACGCTTGCTCCTGCAGTATCTCCAGTTCAGTGGCTCCGGACTGCTGCATCTGCATGATTTCATTTTCCATTCTTACCCGAACAGCTTCCTGCTGTTTTTCATATACTTCCTGATTTCTTTGCTGTATCAGGTCATCCATCTGCTTATTATATTTATCTACGATGGCCAGCTTCATCTGCTCGGTAAGTTCCTTGTCAGCCAGTTCTGCATCCCTTTGTGCAAATAGCTGCTGCATTCTCAGCTGATATTCCTGCTCACTGCCTTCCCTGACAGCTTCAAGCTGCAAGGAGATAAGCTTTGTACGGTTTTCTATCTCCTTCTGTAGCTCTTCCTCAGACAAATTCTGAAGATCCATTGCCTTTTGCTGTTCCAGAGCTTTTATCTGTTCGTTTATAGCCTGGCGGGCTTTAATCGTAAGGTCAGTTTCCGTTTTCAGCCTTGAACGTAAATCTTCTATCTGTCGGGAATAAGTAAGCTCTATTTCTTTACGTGCCTGCTCGCGCTTATCCTTAACGAGTGCCAGCATAGCATCTTCTGCCGCCCTTACAGCTTCCAATTCTTTTTGCTTAGCTTCCTTCGCCTTATCAGCACCTTCCTGACGTATTGAATTCAGGGTATTTTGCTGCTCAGTCTGACGACCATAGCTATCCTCTTCCAACTCGCTTAAATGATTTACTTCTTCACTCAATTTTCGTAAATCTTCGATAGTGCTCTCTGACAAACCAATTTTACCAATAGCTTCATCGGCTGTAATAGCACCACTTTGCAAATCCTCAATTGTTTTAAGAGCTTCTTCTGTAACATCAGTATATCCAAGCATATTCGCAATTCTTGCTTTTGCCAAATCGGTTTGAATTTTTAAATCCTTTTTTTCGAGTTCATAAGCCTTTTCAGCTGCTTTTGTTCTCTCCTGAGTAGAGAGTGTCTGATCATCCGCAGCCTTTTTCAACTTCTCAATTTCGGCTCGGTTTGAAGCTCTTGACATAGAAAGCATAACCTCTTTCTTTTCAATCTCATTCAAGGCCTCTGCCAACTCCCAGCCTTGCTTCGTTTCATTTACTATTTCTTCTCCTATTCCCGAAAATACAGCTTTTACATCTTCTGCTGCTTGTTTAAAATTCCCAGTAAACAAATTTACTAAAGCACTACCAAACTTACTTACACGGTCTATAAGCACATTTACAGTAGCTCCCAATGCCCCCATTATTTTATTAGCCAGTTCAACCCCTTTCTGGGTTTTTGTAAACCAAGCGACAAGAGAGCCAAGCGCAACTACTAATGCTCCAATACCCGTAGAAATTAAAGCAACCTTTAACAACTGAAGAACCTTTGTCAACCCAGAAGTACTTGCTGAAACAGCAATCATTTCTGTCTTTACTCCTGAAAGATAGTCTTTCAATCCTCCAAACGAGGTTACCATCTGATTAATCTGTTCAACAAAAGGAATATTCGCATTCGCTGCCTCAATGATTGCATTTTTATAATTACCCACATTCCGATAATACCGCTGTGTTTCTTCCTCTGCCCCCTTTAATGCATCCGTCACTTCGTTAATCTTATTTTTTAGTTCTTTACCTTTAGCGCCCTTCCTTTCAGCCTCTGATAATGAATCATATTCATTCGTAAGATTTGATAATTCAGCCCGTAATGCTTTCAAACTTCCCTGTTGTTCCTTCTCCTGCTTTAATTGGTTTTGTATAGTCTTATTAATAACACGTATTGAGTCATTATAATCAGAAATGATAGCTTTAGTAGAAGCCATAGCTTCATTATATTGCTGACGAGAAATCTTACCCTCGCTTAATTGTTTTTTTAACTGCTTTTCCGCATTACGTGCAGCATCAATTTTCTTCTGATAATCAGCAATTGCCTTTATAGCTTTATTGTAATTCACCTTTATATCAAGGATTTTCTCCACCTTATCCGCCATAATACTAAATTTTTAACAATTCAACTTCACATATATTATTATTCATTGTTTTGACCTTTATCACAGCCCAAAAACATCCGTACTGCTTCAGATAAATTGGAACAGCCATATCCAAACTCTTTAATTCAACCGGATTCAGCTTTACATACTCTGTGATTATCTTCGGGTTTTTAATCATTTGTTTATACTTAGAATAATATTCTCCCAAAAGTTTATCCCAAGACAAATCATCAAAAGTTCCAACAAAATCTCTCTTAACCAATACTATCCTTGGTTCCAGATTATCATTGTATACAAGATTCCCTTCTGCATCATAAGAATACAATGGGATAGAAGCTACATCAGCAACAGAATCACATGCAGCAAAAGGCAACTCCACCATTTCTTTCTCATAATCCAGATATTCACTATCAACCACAATCTTCCCATCATAATTACCCTTGACATCATCATCTTCTTTCCAGCGAAACCAGTTATTCTTAGCAAAGTCATCAAGGCTATAAATAATTTTTCTTGGAGTATAATCTATATACGGTCTAACAAGCTTGGAGGACCAGTCCACAGCAATAGATTTATTTCCCAATAAGGTATCATAAGAAACGAATTTGAGATGGTTTTCTTGCGTAGGCATGGCAAATAACCCCAACATAGAAGATATTGCTTTCAAAAAATCGATCTGTTTGATGTCCGGCAAGTTAGGCACATAGAAAAAGCTGGAGCTGGGGTCATCATTGGTTTCAGTATACAAATGTACCGTGTCTCTCATACGAATTTTGATACATCCTTCTTCTAATGTGCGATTATTAGATTGAGAATAAGGGTCATACAACACAAAACTTACATCCTCTGTCGTATCTATTTTTAATTCTGCATCAATATTGAACGTATATCTATATAGGTTCGTGTCTAACGATTCTATTTCAGCCCTACATTGATATACTATTTTACTAGCCATATTATCCTTATTTCGCAAGCTCAATTCTACAGGATATTCCGCATTACTAGGATTCATATCCGTATTTACGGTTATTATAATCTTACCTTCCATCTTAACTGGCACATCCTTTGTTCCTTGTATAGCTATTACATTATCGCTATCTGAAACTAGCTGGTAGATAACTCTTGAATAATACGTGGAACCAGACAATGAAAAAGTAAAAAGGTCAAACTGATATGCAGGCAAATCATATTTTATCATACCGTTTGCCGTTAATTCCGTAGTATACTTATCCATCCAGTCTTGAGGAATATCTTTTTTCAGCAATGGAATTTTAAGACGATCAAGCATATCCATCCTATCTTCAGGATATTCTATTGTAATTCCATACTCCTGGGATATTTTATCAATTATCCATTTTGCAGTTACAACAGGATGGTACCATGCACTCCTTTCTGTATCTTTTAATCCGTAATTAATCCGTAAAAATTGAGGAGTGGACGAGCCCATGTAACCCCATCTGGTATAATCGACACCGGGATTCATGCCATAACTCAACTCATCTAAAGCTTTTCCGTTATTTACCATTACTTCAAAATTGTTGATATTTCCCCACGACAGAGCAATTTCTATTGTATCACTTACCGATATAAGCACCACATTAGCCTTATCGATTATCTGCACACCATCGCGTAATAGTATGGCTGTATGGGAAATATACGGGAATGTACTTATAGCACTAGGTATGTGTGCACACTCTATCAACCGTAGATTATTTTTTGTCTTAGGAAGCTTGATAGTATAGCTGAAATTACTGACAATCTTACTGATATCCGTAAATATATTGCTCCTATATTCAAGCGATATACCCGAATCACCCATATCCACTTTGGTTCCATCAATATACAATTCGTCTCTCATAAGCTTTGTGATATTATATCAGGTAATACGATTGTTATCTCAAAGTCCTGCAAATCTTCTCCACTATCAGTTGCAGTCCCTGCTTCTATACTTACAGGTACCCAAGCCCCATCTACGTACATATCAACCAATGGAGATGAATGTATAGAAAGTAACATATAGAACACCTCTCTTGACACAAGCGGAGCACAAGCTTTTTTTGAGCCTTCCATATTCTTGCCCTGAATCCTGCCTACCCCATAGTAACCATACTGGCTTCCATAAAAATTTTCTACCAGACGCTCACCAAACTCCTCTGATTTGCTTTCATTGATTCCTTCCTGGAACAACCAATACTGGTAGAATCCGTGTCTGTCTATCCAACGAAGATAAACACCTTCTTCAGAATCATCTTCTATGACTTTGATATATTCTGGCACATCGGATACGCTCAAGTGCTTAATTTTTCCGTCAAAGACGGTAACAGTAAAGGGATACTTTGTAAAATGCGTAACAGTACGTGGTGCATTGAATTGTTCACCTATATTCATTGCTCCCCAAATAACAGTTAAATCAAAAGATACAGACGAACCTCCTGCCGACACATTCATATGCACAACCTTTGATTCAACCATTCCTCCGTCCCTATTGATGTCAAAACAGGCTTGCAGGTAAGAAGACACATCAAGTTCTACATATTTATTGTTATCTTCACGCCCATCTTCAAAATATGGCTGCCGAACGATTTTAAATGTCCGATCAAACGTTTGGTCAAACGTGCTATTTAATCCTCCTTCGTCAGCTGATATTACGAATATCACCTCACCGGAGGTATATACCTTCACTATATTTGGGTTGAAGCAGAAAACCACCTCATCCGGGTACTCCATAGAGTTACTTCCTATATTAGCTGTTCTCATTGAAATTCAAATTTATATGTTCGACTTCATCCTCAAAAAGAATACCGATTCCATTAGATATTCTTTCCATCGCATCTTTTACTTCAGGTGAATAAATATCATCACGGCCACCAGCCCTGAACAACTGTGTTCCCTCTCTTGCAATCTTTCTGGCTACCAGATAGGCAAAAGAGTTTGGTTTATCGACCTGAATCCCTTTATCATCAATCCACTGCCTGATAATCTTCCAGAATCCTGCCGGCACCTTGCCCCCTTTTCGTCCCGTCTCCAAAGTCCCGAATGGGCTACGCCCCCACAGAACGCCACCATCCTCTGTTACCTCTACCCTAAGACTGGCAATTGTCCTGCCGGAAGCTACCTGACCGGAGCTCTTCACATTCTCGATGATTCTTTGCTTTAAGGACTCCAACTCAACGGCCACAAGCTCCATGACCTTATCTCTCATCAGTACCATATACAATCTCCTTTACTGATTTTGTAGAACATGTAACCAATCCTCTCGTTTCCTTCAGGGGTATCTGGATAACTATTCCCGTCACATTCACGTTCAGTTTGTCGTAGAATACCGAGTACGGGATATCACCCTCTACAGCTTCAAACACTCCACTCCTGTTCACATTGAGTATAAATTCCTTAGCCAAAGACTTACACCGTTCCAGAACCACATCATTCTCACTGCCATCGAAATCAAGCTTTGTCTTATCCATAAAGGCTATCATGCAATTCGGGAAATCCTTCATTTGCATCTTGCCCACATTCAGATTTCCGGAAGCCGGAAGTACATACATGACGGCAGGTAGCTGCATCTTGTCAAGCTTGACATTTGCAGTCTGCCAGTTTTCGAACAGATAGGTCACCCCCATTTGTTCCACTATCTTCTTAACCTTTTCTTCCACGCTCATTTCTTTTTGCTTTCTAAGATTTTACGTAACCTGCGTTCATATTTCATTTTCCTGGCATCCATATCCAGACACTTGTACACTCTCACCCATGGAACATACTCAACCGCTTCATGGTCAGTTATACCCATCCGAAGCGCATAGTAGTCAAGCAACCCAAATGGACCGAAATTCAATGAATCAGCTCCTGCCTGCTGCTCTTCAGCCGTGGGTGGAACAGATGTTGAAGCGAACAGCTTATTAATCCGTTGCACTTCCCTTGCTACCCAGTTTATAAAGCCGATTACTTCCTGTGCGTCTGCTTTCAACACATCACTTTCAGACATTCCCAACAGAACGCAACAAGGAACGAACAACGTATCCCTTTCCGTACTGATAGCCTGCAACTGCATCAGTTCACCCATGCTCAAATCATTCAAGGTATCAGGCGTTTTACGATGACTCACACTCCAAGGCTTTGGAATATTCTCAGCACCTTCAATGCTGGATATCCTTTCTACAATCAATAGTTCTTTTACCGTCATATTTCCCCTAATTTAGCTTTCGGTCGCTTTAAAGCAGGTTTAATCCTGAAGTACATTGCCATAATAAGCATATCAAGATAGTCTGGAGAGCGACCAAGTATCTCCTTCATTTTTTCTTTGCTGATAATTCCTTTCTTTCTTGTATCTGCGTCGATATGGTCCTGCTTTAATACACTCAGTTCCTCAATTATCCTTTCCTTCTGTACATCCGTGCAGACAATACGCAACAGACGGTTATTTATCATCTCTGCCAGCTTGAAGGCACATTCGGATTTTAGATTGTTGAACTCCGGATTGATTGGTCTGTTTCCTCCGTGAAACTCCCTGATTCCGTTCAGATAGCTTTCAAGGTAGCTACCTAGCCCATCAGAGTCGGCAATCATCTTGCTACGGGGAATGGAACACTCTATCATCATATGCTTCAAGTCTGTCTCGATAGATTTTCCAGTACTGTATTCCTGATCCAGCTTGATATAGCATACATTCCCCTTCCAATGACCTGCAACAAAACGGTCACGCCCTTTCATGGCAAGGTCAGCAGAACCGGAAGATTCTCCTATGGGCTTGACAAACTCATTTGTGAACAGGTCACAGATGGCATCATAGTCACAAAGGGCTGTCGGGTCGTTATCATATTCCCAATTCCCGAAATACAGACGCTCCTTCGTTACCCTGTCCTTCGTGTTACGTAGACTCTCAATATAATCCTCCGTAGCCCAAGGATTATCCTGCACTAATGCCTGGATAAACGCATAAGGAGCTTTCAGCTTGCCTTCTTTCCACGGCTTGTAGAAATCACGGTAAAGCCAGTTTTTCTTAGGATTGCAAGTGATAAGAATCTTTCCCGGTATTCCATACACATCGTTCATGTGGCGACCGATACGTGTCTGCAAAACGGAGAAAGCAAGATAATGCACCTCACCGGCTTCTTCTATCCATCCCCCTGTATACTCCTTTGAACCCAGTCGTTCATACATCGGGTCCTTTACCGGATAATATGTCAGGTCCAGAAAAATTATTTCCGAACCGTTACTAAAGCTGATACCGTCATCTGTTGATTTATAAGCAGTAAAACCATGCTGCTTAGCAACTTTATTGAAGGTTACCGACACAGACTGACGACTGTCCTTCAGGTTATTTCGTCCGACAAACCAGCGTGTACCAGGAAGGTAATAGCAGCACTGCATCAGCCACTCACAGCCCAGCCATGATTTACCTCCACCACCGGCACCTCCATACAGCAGATACTTCGTTTCATCATTGCGAAGATAGTTGTACGCCAATCTTTGTTTCAGATTTATCTTCTGTTCCATCACTTCAAATCTTCAGCTTCCGGAGTATACGGAAGAAAATCAAATCCTTTAAACGGCTTGCCTTGTGTGGTATGGTCCACTTCCTGCTTGTCGGCCAATCCCAATGTACGTGCAATGATATTCGCATTGAACGCCCCGACACATGCCCCTTCAAACTGCTGAGTCTTGATGGTTTCCTCCACACGCGCGATGACTTGAAGAAAATCTTCGTCCCCTTTATTTATGCAGTCATCACGAAAGCTGCTCCACCATCTTGTTGATGCTCCCAGATACACACATAATCCCATGAGTGAGTACGGCCTTGATGTAGGGGTTACTTCCTGCTGGGTGTGCTGCTGGTTCTCTGTTACAATCTTTTTTCCTTTGGCAACCCTTACAGGTACAGTTTTCTGTATGGCCTTTCTGGTTGTCCATGGATTCTCATCGCACCACTGGAAATACTCGCACGCTGCATCCCACAGAAGGTCAGGCGTGGCAAAGAGTTTATCCCTGCCATGCTTGCTTCTTAACATCCAAAACTTATTTCCTTTCGGTGCTGCCATATTATTTTTTCTTTAACCTTTCATTTATTATTTTAGGTACAGTATTATTCCAATTTATTGAGTGATGAATTCTTTTTGATACACTTCCCATCATTGCAATCTTTACAGAAGAGGGCATCATCATAACCGAATAAAAGCTTTTAACGTATGTTCCTTTATCCAAATATATATCTGTCATTCCTCCTTTATTGGACTGCGTCTGTTTTTGCTTCAAGGCCACATACGGAATCTGAAAAAAGACTTTCCCTCTACTACCTAAGGAAGTATATGTATTTACGTCCTCATTAATTCTTCCTACAAACTGGAAAGGTTTGTCAATGGAGCATACAAAAGAATTCATTGCTTTCCTTTTGAATACTTCACCTAAGATTATTTGATTTAATTTACCACCAATAAAATCTCCACGTTGTGCCATGGCTACTGTAATGGAGTTTGTATTTTCCAGAAAGCATACCATCGCTTCAAATACTTTATCCAAATGTTTAATTGCCCTTTGTTTGAACTTCCAATTTTTATCGTACACAAATGAGAACTCAGTATAGTCATCATCTAGCTCTATAAAGTATTTATACCCTAATTTTTTAGCTATATCAAAGCATGCATTACGCGCATAAACAATTGCTCTCCTATCATTAAAATTGTCGGCTTCATCAAACGTCTTCGACACTTCAAACTTATTAAACACGACAACATCGTTCCCATATTTAGCCTTATATTCAGCCATTTTCTTATCTTCGTTATCCACAACATAGATAATGGGACCTGTATACCCATGCTTTCTTAAGGATTTATCAGTTATAACTGATTCAGCTCGCCCGTGTGTAAGAATAAAAGCAACAAAATCATTCCTCATCGTCAAGATCCTCCTCCATTATGTCATATATGTCGGCTCGTATTTTCGCATATCCCAGTTCTATTGCCTTATCAAAATCAATAATCACCAGAGCAGAGTTTTCAAATAAGCGCTGTGTTTCCTTATCTGCATGTGCATAGTATTCCGCTATTTCTCCATAATCGAATACAATATGTCTGGTAGCTGCCAGCAATAAGAATTCCTCTACCTCGTGAGGAAGATTCTTTTCTTTTATTTCTTCGACTAGTTCCTCATACTTCAACGTATTGCATAGCGAAGACACACTAGGCTTTTCCTCCATAGTCGGAGTATATATCGGAGCATCTATCTTTTTCGTATACTTAGCTTCATCCGTTACTTCTTCTGTTATATCTTCAACTCCAAAATCCAAGTCAACTCCCCATTCCATAAGTTTCTGGCAATCCCATTCCAACAAACGGGACATATCCCATTCTCCGTTACTGACATTATCACGGATGATAATTTCTCGTTCACGTTCCTCTGTAAGGTTCGGAATAAGTACCGTCGGCACTTCCTTGATTCCGAGTTGGACACATGCATCATAGCGCTGGTTTCCTGCAATGATGACAAGCTCTCCCGTACGGTCTGAAAGGATAATTGGCCGTGCCTCGAAATAATCCGGATTGCTCTGTATGGATTCCTTCAATTTCTGGAGCTGTTCCTGCGTGATTGTACGCGGATTGTTCTCCAGCTTTACCAGTTCTTCTGTTTTTCTGTAAATCACTTCCATAATCTTTGTTTTGCGTTACAAAACAAATTTACCCGATAACCGCCACAAAGCAGTTACCGGGTATATACAAAGCACTGACAGGGTGATGTCAGTAAATTATTTTATTGATTAGGCTCGCCCACGGTTGTTTGATGGATATGGCTTTCATTACTTCTTACGTTTTAATCTTTCAAGTTTTCTTCTCTCCCTACGTCTTGCTTTACCGTCTGGAGGAGTACCGCAACATTCAAATGCAGGAGGTTTTACTAACACATACACTTTCTGCAAACTATTTATATCATCTTTTCCAATAACAGAACATGCTTCTGTTAAAGATTTGACCTTAATATTCGTATTCATTCCTCCGTATTAAGTATTAAATCTTCAATGTATGCCCATCTTACGCAACCATATTTTAATACATAATAGGCATTCTGATGGACATATACATTCTTACCAAATGCATCTTTTACAATTATAAGCAAGTCGCCTTTATCTGTTTTGGGGGGTTCGCTGCCTTCGTGCCATACACTATTTATCCGCCAGTATGCACCTTCCATAAAATCGGCCATAGCAACCTGCTCCTGTCCCCATCGGTAGTGAGGACTTCTGCAAACATCATTTGCATATTGTTCTGAAGCTTTCTTTATATCATCCTTTGTCATTATAAAGTATCCTTTCTTTTACAAGATTTTATTCTTTTGATGTTTACTAACCGGCCATATTTTAGGTCGGTTTGATGATAACGTGAATAGGAACACATATATTCTTCGTAGCCTTTAATGATTCTTACGTAAAACCATCGGCAACCATAGCATTGACATGGATTCATAGTTCGTCAAACTCTTTTTGTAGTGTTTCTATCATATTGTTCAATGCATCCATATAGCTTTTAAAAAATCTATTACCACCAAAAAGATCATGCTTTAATGGAATCTCATTTTTCATACTATTGTATTTAAATATCAATCCACCACCATATTGTATATTTGAACTTTCAAGTTCTTGCTTATGCCTTTTATATTCTTCTATTTCTTTTTTAAGCTCTATTGCTTTTTCAAACTTCTTTTTATCCATATCATTTAAAATTTAATTCCACATCTTAGGTCTGTTCTTAACTCTCTCCAGGTATGCGGCTATTCTCTTTTCCGGGTCCTCGCCATCGCGAACGAAGACCCTCGTACGTGTTTTATCGCCGGGGATAGCTACATATCTGCCTGTTTTCTCACGCTCACGTTGCTGGGCAACTTTTAGGTGGGTTCCGGCTGGATTCCTGTCCAGCTCCATTTTTCTTTCGATTATCGGGTCTTTTCCAAAGCTCATTTCTGTTCCTCCTTTCTGAATACATGTTCAAATGCCCAGTCAAAGTTCGTATCCAATCCCAGCTTAGACGGGTAGGTTTTCAAATACTCATAAATCTTGTATGCCATCATGTCATCAGAGCCAACCCGGTCGATGAACGTCATGAGCATAGCGTTAATCATATCTGCATCGCGTCCATAATCCAGCTGCTCTTCCATTGTATTCTCACGGGTTGTTTTACGCAAAGTCTGTAAAGCTTTCAAGGCTGTGTTGTATGTCCTACGATCTTGGTGGCGTAATTCCAATCCTGCTTTCTTCAATTCTTGGTCAAAATTCATCAGGTTGGTTTCCATCACGTCTATCAAGACGAAAAATGTATTGCACAAATTATTTATGTGGGTATTACCTTGTTTCATGTTACTGCTCTCCTTTTTATTTGGTTCATATTACGGTTTACTAAATCAATTATCTGGTCATGATATTTGCTCATTTTATTACAGACGGCCCGGCTCTGGATTATCTTGAATGTTTTTAAGTTGACTTCTACCGTTTCCATCCGCTTGCCGTTTACCTTGGCGGAAAGAATTAGGCAGTCATTGCGCTTGTAATACTCTCTCTCATATACACAGTGGTGCATGGCCTTTCCTTCCTGATAAAATTCCGTAACACTTTCCAATGGCCGGATAACAATATCTTCATCTTTAATCACCATTCCCAGGAATGGCTGAATCTTGCGGATGAAAGAAAGAATATCCACTTTCATACGATTCATTCTCGCTATTTTCGCTTTACGGTCTGCTTCAGCTCGCTCCTTAGCTTCAATCTTTCTTTTCCGCTCAAGAAGCTTGTCATGTGCTGCCTTCAAGTTTTTCGGGCATACATAATGAGCATTATGGGTATCCAAATGGAAGTAATCAAGTAAACGCAGATAATCGTCATACATCGAGCCATCCTTGATGATATATCCGTTGCGGTTACAGATGTTTACCGCCCACGGATGAGAAAGCCCACCTCGATGCATGTAAAAGTCCAGCATGCTATATTGGCGTGTTTTGATAAGCATCTCGGCATACTTGCTTTCCCCAAGTAAGCTACGTATCAGTATGGCCGGAGTAATACCATGGAACGAAGAACGAAGGCCATTTCTACGAAGAATCGGCAGCACCTTTACTTTCGAATACACATAACCACCGAAGTCATATGAATGTGAATAATATATATTCCCGTCTTGTTTGATGCTCATATCTGTACCGTGAAGCCAACCTCTATAACCCATATTCATAGCCTTGGCCATAACCGTTTCTTTTCTGTCTGCAGTTATCCACTTTTGGCATACTTCATCGATGAAATAATGAGTATCAGAATTTTTCCTCGCATACTTGCCAATGTAGAAGTGACGGAGAACCTGAAAATCTCCAGAAGTTGTTACGATAGTCAGATAATCGTAGTTTTGGTCTTTGGCTTTTCTACTCACATGCACTTCAAGCTTCTCTCCACAATAAGGACAGCGTATGCTACCGTATTTCTGTCCTGTAGTATCAACCCACATTTTGCTACAATCACTGCACCATATTTCGTCCTTACACTTGTAAGCGTTATGTGGGAAACAATGCTTCTTTCCCCATCTTATCTGGGCTTCTGTGATAGCCGGCATCTTACTGCTCAATTCAACTACCAGCTTTTCCCGTTTTGTTCTTGGTTTCATAATCAAAAATCAAAAAGTGATAACTGGCGCTGCTCATCAAACAGCTCTTTCTTGGTTTTCTTTTTAGGTTTTGGTTGCACTGCGCTTTCAACTTTAGCCGATGGAACAGGATCCGGAGTTGCAACCTCTACCCGTTCTTGTATTTTATCCACTTTGATATCGTCCTCATCGTAGTAATGCACCGCCCAGCCATACACGGTTGCATCGTCTATACCAACAGCATTGCCGCCTGCAGCCAGCTTTCGTGCTTTAGAGTAAATATACTTGCAGCATTCTTTGATGCTTTTGTTTGCTTTCTTGTAGGTCTCGGCAAAGAGTGAATCTTCCTTTGCGCGGTTCTCCAGATACTTCTGGATTGTTGTTTCAAATGTTGTCATATTGAAGTGGTTTTTGGTTATTATTGTCGTCTTGTTTCTCCGCCTACATGGACGATGTTAAACATCTCCTTGCAGCGGTCTGCAATGTAGATTCCGTATCGTGTAGGTATATCGTCCAGCTCCAGATTGGTTGTCGCATAAGTGCAGTACTCATGCCGAAACTCATAACGAAGCTGTAAAACTGTCTGTATAACGTTCAATCCCGTTCCGAAGTGCTTTGCATCAGAAGGCTCACGTCCAAGCTCGTCAATACATAGCCCTGAGGCGCATTCTCGCTGCGTGTAGCGAATTATTCCGTCAATTCCTTGCTCCGCATAGCGCAATGAAATTTCAGCGGCAGAAACGAAAGAAAATCCCAAATCTTTTCTTCCGAAAGCAAAAGCATATCTGTTTACCAGACTTTCGTACTTCTGCAGCCCTTTCATCAGCGTTGACTTTCCCGTTCCTATCGGGCCACAAAGCATGATTCCCTTGTACGGATCAAGACCGCCTCCCATGATACGGCCGGCTCTTTCCCATACCCAGCGGTACAGTGCATCCAACGTCCTTCGGTTTCTGGAATCTATTACGAACCCTGGTGATACACTGGTCATGCACTCTACCAGCTTCTGCTTCCAGAATACTTCCGCCTGTCTTGAATCAGAGTTCAACCGCTTTGAGCTTTCCGGCTGTTGTGCCAATGTCGCTTGGTTTATTACCTCCGCAACTGTTTTCAGATTGTTTTCCATGCTGATATTGTTTTGCTTGTTCGTCCATTATCCAAAGATTTGCCTTACTGTCCCAACGTTCAATCTTTGCTCCGTTGGCGTTACGCCATCCAAGGCTGTCGAAGTGGTAGAAGAATATTTCCGCCTGCCTTTCCCAGTCCAAAAGCTTTCCTTCAAAGTAGGCTTTTACCTGGTCCAATGTGGGAGGGATAAATTCTGGCTTAGCTGATTTTTTCTTTTTCGGTTTTTCTTCGGGCGGAAATAACTCGCCAGAGTTATTATTATTCTTAGTCTTATTCTTAGTCTTATTATATGGTTGTACTTTAGGTTCAAGGTTAGGTATAGGATTAGGTTCAAGGTTAGGTGGTACTTTAGGTATCAAATTTTGACACCTAAACTCACATATAACTTGATATTTCGTTTTATCCCGTTGCCCGTTTCCACCAGCTTTGAATGTTATCAAGCCCGCCTGAACCAATCTGTTTCTTGCGGTTTTCATCGAATTAACCGACACTCCCACGTCAGACGCCACCTTAGTGTCACTACGTGTCCAGCTATCCACCCAGCCTAAACGATTCGCTGTTTTCAACAAGTAAAAATAAAGCCTCGTTTCACAGCAGGTAAATTGCCAGTCTTCATCGAGGAACCAGAAGTTATTGATCAGTTCTATGTAGGTCATAACAGATACTCGTTTACTTCTTTCATAAAATCAGAAAGGGAACGGCAAACCACATACCGATTCCGGTACTTCTCGGCTTCTCTCTGCCATTCTTTCTGTCCATCACTCTGTACACCTTTCGGTGTCTTCATTTCAATACAGAGGGAAGCATATCCCTTTTTGGGGATAAGGAGTATCAAATCTGCTACTCCCCTTACAACCCCCTCGTACTTCATTCTTGCACCGGTCTTTGCATCCCTACGGCCACCGTTCGGGACTGCAAAAAGCAGCGAAGCCAGACTCGGATACTGAAGCCTGAACCATGTCAGGCAATCATGCTGAATCTGGCTTTCTGATTGCGGTATAGTCTGCTTTCTCATAACTTCTGACTAAATAAGTTCATAGCCATATCTATCACGCTTTCCTTTACCACATCGTCCGTTCCGGTCACACCGTTGGCAATGTTCTTCTTTGTCTGGATAACGTCATACATATAGCGGTCAATCGTATCTTTCCCTAGATAGTAGTAGCAGTTCACGTTGTTCTTCTGGCCGTTACGGTGCGCCCTGTCCTCTGCTTGCTCGCAATCAGAGAATGTCCAGGGAAACTCAATGAATGCCACTCGGCTGGATGCAGTCAACGTCAAGCCTGTACCTCCTGACTTGTAGTTCAGAATTATCAGCTTGCATTCCGGGTTATTCTGAAAACGGTCTACAGCGCTCTGCTTCTGAATTGCATTATCATCACCAGTCACAGTTACCGCATCGGGGAACAGTTTTTTCAGTTCCAGCACAACCTCCTTTAGGTATGCAAAGACAATCAGCTTTTCTCCACCGTCAATCACATCATGGATAAACTCGGAGAACACCTTGATCTTCCCCTTTGCGGATATGGATTTCAGGATTCCCATCTTCACCATAACTTCCCCACGCATAGCTTTGGCTATTTTTTCATCGTCCGCATTCTTATAGGTTCGCAGATACTGAATCAGGTCCTGCTCTGCCTTGTCATACTCCCTGCGGTTGGTGATATCCACCTCGATATACTGCCGTGATTTATCAGGAAGCTGCGTAAGTACCTTGGCCTTCTCTCTTCGAAAGAAACAAGTCGTTGACAATCTCCAGTTTAGCTCCTTCACGTTAGAGCTTTGCTTCGGGCCGGCACAAAACTTTTCTACGAAGTTTTTATACCCCCCGAAATCTTCCAGCCTACCCATTATTTTAAGCTGCTGGATAAGGTCGGTATTATTGTTTACTACAGGAGTACCAGTAAGCTCAAGCACATATTCCTTGCCCTTGCAGATACCTTCCAGAAACTTGCTTTGCTGAGTCTTGCTGGACTTGCATTTATGGCTCTCGTCAATCACAACGGACTTGAACAGTGAAATTCGTGGGTCAAAGGCGATGGAACGCATGGTAAAGCGTGCATCCTCTTTTATTCCCTGTACAAAGAACTTCTTCAGACTCTCGTAGTTGGTTATGAAGATGTCGCATAAAGCTGTACCATCCGACCGTTTCTGTTCGTAAAACCGCTGCCAGCTAGATTTATTTTTATCGTCAAGGATGATCGCCTGCTTTCCTGCAAACTTCTTAAACTCACGCTGCCAGTTTATCTTCAGAGCGGCCGGACAAACAACAAGGCACGGATACGCCTTTGCTATCGTAACCGTGCCTATTGCCTGCAATGTCTTTCCCAGCCCCGGCTGATCACCGAAGATACATCGCTTGTGTTGCAAAGCGTAGGCAATGCCTTCCTTCTGATATTCGTAAGGCTCCAACAGAAGCCCGTGGGGAATGGTCAGTTTCGGAAGATCTGGAATGGTATAATCCGTTACAGCCTTAGTAGATACTGACCGCTGTATACGGCTACATATCCTCGCAGATACGGCCCACTCTCCCATCTTATCCACATACCATTTATCTTCAAGAGAAACTCTCCATGCACGTTCATTGGGTATATAAGCCGCTTTAGGATTCTTGGCAACACTCGGAATACGGTGGACCAGTTCTTTCAGCGTTGCATGATATGGGAAAGCTATCTTATAGCAGTTCGGGGTTTGCGTTACACAAAATGGGTACAACATAGTATTATGATGCTAATTGTGTGGTCTTGTGACGGCTGGAGCTTCTGGGCTTGATTTTCTTCCCATTCACTTCTATCGTCACTTTTGAATTGTCCATTATCTTTTGGAAGGCTTCAATGTCCGGACTAACCGGAGCCGCCGTCTGCGCTTCCGGTATCGCATCAGCCTGAATATCTGCCACAGCCTGTTCTTCGAACGGAAGTTCCTGCTGTACCACCTTCCATTTCTTGTTGAAAATATACTCGTTCACTTCATAGCTGCACGACTCTATTGCCTGCTCCAGTTCAAACTGAAATGCATAGTCCTCGTTCTCATCCGTAAACTTAGTGAACGGTGCGTTCAGGTTCAGTACTTTGTTGCTTTTCAGGAACCGCTTTCCGGTCAGTGTGACTCCCCTGCTGTCACCGTCACCTCCCACCGTAAATCCAGTCACCTCAAGGATGCTGTCAATGTTCTCCGGCATATCCTCCAGGAACTCCTTTCCGTCTGCCTCCTTCTGTTCACAGAGAAAAGCCATGTGGGGAACCAGCGCCTTGAAAGCGTTTATCAAGTCATTCGTCACAAGGTTCTTACCTTCGACTGTAACCGTACCCGTTTCATCCATATAGGTCGCAACAAGGGTATTATCCTTCGTTACTTTTGCTTTTGTAATATTCATTTCGTTATCTCCTGTACTTATATTCGTTAATAAACTCTTGATAATACAAGTCATCCGGAAGAGGAAGCGATATTCCCAATTCAGTTGCCGCATCCGCCTTCACCTTGTTGAGAAAGTCAGTCATCTGCAAGGTATTCAGCCGTGATGTGCTTCCGGCAACTATCGTTTCTTTTCCGTTTATTACAGCCGTCCGGCGAAGGAAAAGACTGCAGTAGTAGTCATGCACGTCCTGCTTGTCCGTTCCAGTTTCCTGCTCGATGCAAGTAAACCAAAGCCACATCAAGGCATTCTGACTGATAGTTCGTGGCTCCGTATACCGTTCGATGACAACCTTGTAACGTCCGTTCCGAAGCTGGCTACACATAAAGTCGAAAGGTTTGTCAATCCTCACCACGCCCTTTTCCTTCACTAGAATAGCTGTCTGACTCATTGTCCAAATATCTTTTTATCAGTGATTAATTCCTTATTCGCTTCCAGAAACTCAATGAAACGCTCTACATGGGCTGTGAGTAACTTTACGCTCTGCTCGTGATTGTAAGTA
>ERZ772818.1096-NODE-1096-length-25075-cov-47.996443_pt1 | contig 25075 bp, 17 predicted proteins | sample MGYA00580837_ERZ772818 | MGnify/ENA primary metagenome ERZ772818 (study PRJEB29015, sample SAMEA2737671) | human gut metagenome | biome: human gut; feature: human-associated habitat; material: faeces | place: China | collected 2012 ...
GGTCGCGCTTTCATGCTCCTTCCGCGTGCAGCTTTTTGGGGCTTCGCCTAAGCCCCTGTTTGCTTCCCCTACTTTCCGTGAAGAGCCCTTTTTTTAATGCGCTGCTAAGTATTCGTTGTAGGTCTGCTGAACCTGCTTCTTGCGCGGCTGGGAGATTTTCAGCTCCTCGCCGTTATCCAGCAGCAAACTGTATCCCTTGATGCCCGCAATGTGCTGCAAATTCACCAGATAGCAGCTGTTGCAGCGGACAAATTGTTTGTTCGTCAAATCGGCTTCAAGCGTGGAAATCGTGCCGCACTGCCGAATCTGCCCCTCGGCGGTGTGGAAAATCAGGTAATGCCCATCCGTCTCAGCATACAGCAGATCCCGCAGGCGCAGGCGAATTTTGCTGCCGCCTGACACAAGCAGTATCGTCGCTTCCTGCTTTTCCGGCAGATGCTCCAGCGCCCAATGCAGCTTCAGCGCGAAGTCATAATACTTGACCGGCTTGAGGATATAATCAAACGCGCCGACCGTGTACCCCTCCAGCGCATACTGCGCCAGGCTGGTCACAAAAATCAGCATGACCATGCGATCCATCTTCCGCAGATTTCGCGCCGTTTCCATCCCGGACAGCGCGGGCATCCGAATATCCATATAAACGATGTCGTACTCCGCCTGATATTCCTCCAAGAAGAGCAGCGGGTCATGCCAGACACGAATCGTAAACGACACCTTGTTTTCCGTTCCGTAGCGCTGAATCGCCTGCTCCAGCGCGCGAGCGGCGGACTTTTCGTCCTCGACGATGGCAATGCGCACAGCCATGGCATCCCCTCCTCTCTGGTAACTAATATTTTACCATGCGCGGAGGGAAAATGCAAGGCAGGATTCGTCACCTTGTTTCAGGCGGCACCGCACAAATGAGACAGTGCCGCCTGAATCCTCTCTCTGTGACTATCTTTTGTTTTCGTCCTCCGTATCTATCAGCAGCACCGCAACATCGTTGACATTTGTGCCGGTTGGGCCAGTAAAAATAAGGCCGTTTGCCTTTTCCAGCGCATGATAAGCATTATTTTCTTGCAGCATCTGCGCAATCGAGATTCCCTGTGCCGACAGCTGGGAAGCGGTGTCGCCATCCACATAGCCGCCCGCAGCGTCCGTGGGGCCGTCCGTACCGTCACTCCCAATGCTAAAAACAGCCGCATTGGTGATTCCTGATAATTCCTGTGCAGCGGCAAGGGCAAGCTCCTGATTGCGTCCGCCTTTTCCATGGCCTGTGACGTGCACGACCGTTTCGCCGCCCATCAGGAAAGCGCGCTTCTGCCCATCCTGCGCATGTGTCCGAGCAATGGCGGAAAGTACCTGCCCCGCGTCGCGCGCCTGACAAGACAAGACGTCCGTGAGCAAAATGGGGGTGTAGCCCAGAGAACTGCAAGCTGCCGCCGCGGCGGAACATAGCTCCCGAACGCTGCCTGTGACATGGGTTTCGACGTTTGAAAGTGCCTTGGGCGTCTCCTGATGCAGCAGTGACATTGCTTCCGGCGAAAGGCGCAAATGGTAACGCGCGGCAATCGAAAGCGCCTCGCCGCAGGTGGATGCATCCGGGCAGGCAGGGCCAGAGGCTATCATATCCAGCGGGTCGCCCAGAATGTCAGACAGCACGATGGAAAACACACGCGCCGGCTGGCATAGTTTGGCAAAGCGTCCGCCCTTTACGGCAGAAAGGCGCTTGCGAATGGCGTTGATTTCGACAATACTTGCGCCGCTGGCAAGAAGCTGCTGGGTAATGTCTTGCAATTCTCGCAAGGGAATCAGCGGCTTCTCGAAAAGCGCGCTGCCGCCGCCCGAAAGCAGGAATAGAACCGTATCCTGCGCTGTCAGTCCCTGAACGAGTGACAGTGCGGCATCGGTGGCGCGAAGGCTGTTTTCATCCGGAATGGGATGACCGCCTTCGCAGCAGGTGATTTTCGGCAGTTTTCCCCTGCAATGCCCGTATTTGGTGCAGATAACGCCGCATTCCAGCGAATCGCCCAGCGTCTTGCTGGCAGCCTGCGCCATTTGCCACGCTGCTTTCCCTGCCGCTACCAATCGAATTCGACCAGGAAAAGAAGCTGCTTCCAGCGCCCGGATGACCGCTTGGTCAGGCAAAACAGCATGAATCGCGTCTGCAATAATGCGGTCAGCATCCTGCCGAAGCTGCTGATTCATAAAATGACCACCTTCCCTGCATCACGATGCCTGCTGCCGTATCATAGCGCGGCGCAAGCAGATGGCGCAGTTGAATCTGGAAATCGTATCAGTCAAGAAATACCCCTTGCTCCCGCAGCGTCCGGCGAAGAAGCTGCACATCCAGCTTTCGCGGAAGCACGCCTTCGCGGACACACAGCGCGGCAGCAGTACCGACGGCCTGTCCCTGCGCCATGCAGGAAACGGTGTTGCGGGTGGACATATGCGCTTCCCACTCGCGGGTCACGCAGCGCCCGGCAACCAGCAGCCCCTCCACCCCTACCGGCACGAGCGCGCGGTACGGGAAGCCATACCATTTACCGTCCCGAATGGTAATCCTCGGCGCGCAGTCGTGGAAGCCGTAAAGGAAAACCTCGTCAGGGAAGCGTGTGCCGCTAACAATTTCATCCAGCGTCAGGACATGTTCGCACTTGACAATCCGGGTCAGCCGAACGCCCACTTTTTCCGGTGTCCAGCTGAGATAAGCATGTTCAAAGCCGGGAATATAGCGAATGAGCATATCAGAAAGCTGCTTGACCTGCAAACGGAGCTTGATTTCAGCATCCGAAAGTGCCTGTGCATCCGTCGCATCGACATTTTTGATGCATGTGCCGTTGATATAGGTGAATTCGCCTTCGTGCAGCGAATAACCGAGCGGCCCCCAGATGCCATTCTCCTCCATGAATTGCGTAAATTCCGGCACTTTTTTCAAATCAAAGCCAAGGCGGATTGCCTGATTGCCCTCCGAAAGTTTGCCGCCAGATACAAGCTGGGTAATCAGCTGCTTATCCTCCAGATAAGCAACGAGCCGCTTCATATCGACATGCTGCATACTGAACGGCATTCCGACACTGGTTGTCTGGTGTCGCTTTTCGACTTCGCAGCCCGATAAGGCGGCAACATCGGCGTCACCGGTCGTATCAATCACAACCTTTGCGCAGATTGCCTCGCGGCCGGATTTGTTTTGAACGACAACATCGTGCACACGGTCGTCTTCCTTGCATACAGAAACCACATCCGTATGCAGCAGCAGCTGAACGCCTGCCTCCTGCAGCATTTCCAGCGCCAGCGCCTTATAGCCCTCCCAGTCAATCAGCGTAATCACGGAGTCGTAGTTGCCGCCGCGCTTTTGCTCCATGTGCCCGGTTGATTCTCCGCGCGCTTGCAGTTTTTCAACAATCTCCTGCGCAATGCCGCGAACGACCTGATGCTTTCCCGCTTCGGGATAGGCATGGTAAAGATTGAAGAAGCTGTGCAGCGGGCCTGCGCCGTTCACCAGCGTACCGCCAACATAGCCGCCATGTTCAACAAGCATCGTTTTCGCGCCATTGCGGGCTGCGGCGAGGGCTGCTGTAACGCCAGCTGTGCCGCCGCCGCAGACCAGCACATCACAGTTGTAGTTGACGGGAGTCGTCACCGTTTCCGTTAAAAATTGCGTGGTCATTTTTCTTTCTCCTTATCCCATTGACAGGAAACGATGGTTTGATCATACGCCGTTTCCGCATAGATGACGCCGTAGCTGGGCGAATGCAGTACGCGAATGCATTTGGTCTCGCCCGGCAGCAAATCAAAGAAATTATCATCAAACAGGGTATCAAAGCCGTCGCCATGGAGCGAGACGCAGCGGGCATAGTGCTCGCAGCGCAGCAGCAGCGTGTCGGTATCCGCCGACGCAATCATCGAAAGTCCCACTTGCTGGGGATACGGCAGCCGTCGTTCAATATCCAGCGGCTGAATCGTTTCGGCAAGCAGCGTCCTGCGCTTATCCAGTACGCGCACACAGACTATCTGTTCTTTGCGGATCTGTCCCCATTCATCCAATGTGCAGAGCCGTGTTGTTGCATCCGGTTCTATCGTAAACGGAAGCTCCATTTGGTGCGTTCGCTCATTTTTCACAAGATGGAAAAGGGAAACCTCGACGGTGCCCGCAATGGTTCTCGTTGTGTCATTCGTCAGATAAATGCCTGCGTGATCATCCAGCGTGACGCTGGCGAAAACGGGCGCATAGCAGCGTTTCATTTCGTAGTAGGCATGTCCGGGCTGCAAAAAATAGTCTACTACCCCGAAGGAAATGACGTTGCTGTTCTCATTCAAGCGCCACAGCAGGTGACCGTTGGTATGGCGGATGCCGCTATTTTCCCACGGCGCACGCCCTCGCCGAAAACGGCCGACCTGTTCATGAATGTACTCTGCATGGGCAGCGCAGACACGGTACACCATCTCCTGCGGTGTTTCTGCATCGCGATAATGCTCCACAGGCCCCAGCTTCAGCCAGCCTTCGTTGGGCGTGTGCTTCATCCAGCTTTCCGGAATTTCGCAGGGATGATGTGCCGTCAGCGCGTACGTTCCTTCATCCCACAGTTCATCAGGCGTCATCATCTGATTCATGCTTTGCCATGTTGGGGTAGAAACACGACAGTTTTCGCTCAAAAAGTGCGGATAGGCGCGTCCCGGTACGAACCACAGGTGTGTGTAGCCATGGGTATCGCCGCATTGCGGATCGTTCGCGAAGGAACCGCCGCAGGGAGAAGAAGGGTAATACAGGCGATGCGGGTCAAGCCGCGCGCAAACTTCCGGGAATACCTCACGAATGATTTTCTCTCCATATACCGGCGCCTCAGGGTGCTGATATTCCTGCGCCAGATACAGCTCGTTTCCGCCGCACCACAGCGCGATGCAGGGATGGTGCTTTCGCGTGCGCAGCAGCATTTCAGCCTCCTGCCGATAAAGCGAAAGCTGATCCTCCTCTTCAGAATACAAAGAGCAGCCGAGAAAAAAATCTTGCCAGAGGAGAATTCCGCGGCGGTCACATTCCTCATAAAAGGCTTCCGGCAATTTATCTGCTTCGCCCCAAACGCGCAGCATATTGCAGTTGGCCAGCTGCGCAAGATCAAGGATTCTTGCCATTTTCTCCGGGGCATAGCAGTTCGTCAGGGTGTCCAGATGCATGAGGTTTGCACCCCACATCCGCACAGGCATTCCGTTCACACGGAAGAGAAACCTATCGCTGATGTCAATTTGCCGGAAGCCGACAAGCCGGGAAACGGCTTCCTTTTCGGTGCGTACCGTCAGCGTATAGCAAGTCGGTGTGCCGTGCGTCCACGGATACCAGCGTTCCGGCTGATGGACAGACAAGGAGAGCCGCTGCCTGCCATGCGCAGTTTTCCCCGAAGCGTCGGCGACAACTGTTCCATGCGCATCCGCCAGTGAAACAGCGTACGGCGTGTCTGCCTGACCCATCCATGTCAGCTGGACTTGCACCACGCCATCCCCATCTTCCGTCAGCCATGTGTCGCAGGTGATTTCCGCCAAGGCGACAGGTTCTGCCTGCCGCAGGGTGACAGGTGCATACAAACCGCAGCGAATGAGGCAGGGAGATGGGCCGCAGTAATCATGATACCCCGTGCGAAAAACGCGAGCCGCAGAAATCGTTGGGACAAGCCCTGCATAGCGTTCGGGCAAGGAAAGTTTTTTCAGCTCCGTCTGCGCAGCGTGAAAGTAGACAATCAGCGTATTCTCCGTTCGCAGCAGATGGCCAACATCATACTCCCATGAAAGATAAACATCGCTGCAGCTGCCAAGCAGTGTGCCATTGAGCCACACATCCGCAAAGGTATCCACGCCATCGAAGGTTAGCAAGGATGGTACATTTGCCTGTGCGGAAAAGCGGCAGCAGTACACCCAGTCGCGCTCGTGAATCCAGAGGTCGCGATTGACGCCCCGAATATTCGGGTTCTCGATGATACCATATGCCAGCAGGACATCATGCACTTGCATAGGAAAACGCGGAAGAGAAAAGGCATCTGAATTTTCCGAAAACAGTGCGCTGAGTGTTGTCCAGTCCGGCGGACAAGGCGATTCCAAGCCTTTCAGAAACCAGTTCGTATCAAGACAAATGCAGCTCATCTTGCTTCTCCGCCTGCAATCAGTACACAAAGCCGGGCACGTCTGCCAGGCGCTGACGCATGTCCTCCGGAATACGCAAACCGGCTGCCTGAACATTTTTGCGCACCTGCTCCGGCGTTTTGCCGCCCGGAATCACGCAGGTGACACCGGGTGTGCTCAAGTTATAGGCAAGCGCAAGCTCCGCCATCGACATGCCGGCTTCTTTTGCGCAGGCGGCAATCTCCCGCAAAGAGCTTTCCATGGTTTCCCAGCGCATATCATTCCAGAAGCCTTTGCGATGGTCGCCGTCTGCAAAGTCCGTCTGCGCATGGTATTTGCCGGTCAATACGCCACTGGCAAGCGGTTCACTGGTCAGAACGGCAATGTTTCGCTCACGGGCGATACGGAGCACCTCAAAGTTGCTTTTGTTGAGGATGTTAAACGGCACCTCCAGCACGTCGATAACGCCGTCTGTATCCTTCTCCAGCGCGTGAAGCGTATCCGCAGCCCCCCACATGGCAAGACCAACAAAATGCGCTTTTCCGCTATTCTTGATTTCCCGCAGTGTATCCAGCACATGCGCCTCGTCCTGCCACTGCGCGTTGGGAACATGCAGCAGATAAACGTCCACATAGTCCGTTTGCAGCCGTTCAAGGCTTTCATCCAGCGAGCGAATCAGGTAATCGCGCGTAAAGTCCTTGCTGCGTTCCTTCACGCGGTAGTTCGTACCGCCTTTGGTAACGATGACGGCCTTTTCGCGCTGCCCAAGGAGGAATGCGCCAATCAGCGCTTCGCTGTGGCCATCGCCGTAGCAGTCCGCTGTGTCAAAGAGGTTGATGCCTTGCTGCCAAGCCTCTTGCAGTGCAGCCATGGCGTTTTTGTCGGTGATGTCATTTCCCCATGCCTGTCCACCGATAGCCCACGCACCAAAGCCAATTTCGGAAACGCGCAAGCCAGTTTTGCCCAATTCAATATATTTCATATAGTTACCCTTCCTTTCAAAAAATGTGCAGTTCATTGAGCAGGGCGACAACGTCCTTCATGCGGTTCTTCTGAAATTTTTTGAGAATGTGGTTGATTTGCGAACGAATGGTGGTTTCTTCAACATATCGTTCCCGCGCCATCTGTTTGTAGCTCATGCCGGCACATGCCATGCGCAGAATTTCATATTCGGTCGTGTTGATTTTGAGCATCACCTGCATGGTTTCTTTCATGCGGTTCTCTTGATTCTGAACGCGCTGATACTCCTGAATCAGCCGCTGACCGACTTCGGGACGCAGAAGCAGTCGATTGTTGACGACCGCAAGAATGGAATTCTTGATGGTGTCAATGCTCCGTGTCTTGATGATGTAATCTGCCGCACCGGCAAGGTACGCCTGAAAGATGAGTTCATCATCCTCGTGAATCGTCAAGGCAATGCACTTGATATCGGGATGCCTTTCATGAATGATGCGGATAGCATAAATTCCTTCTGTGCGGGTCTTCATCTGGATGTCCATCAGGACAACGTCCGGCAGGAGCGAATCAACGAGCTTGACAGCTTCTGTACCATCCTCCGCAGCGCCTACAACCGAAAACTGCTCTGACGCGGCAGCTAATTCCTCCGCAAGATAATTACGAATATCCGGCATATCATCCACGATAACAAGACGAATCATGCGCTAACCACCTTTTTGTGCTTTTTCTGTCTACCACCGGGCAGCATGATGACCACGCGCGTGTAGATACCGGGCTGACTGTCAATGTGGATTTGCCCCATGTGCGCCTTCACCACTCGGTATGCATAGGAAAGCCCCATTCCCCAATTCAGGCGACCCTCTTTCCCGGAGTAGTGCGGCGCAAAAATCATGGTGCGCTCCTTATGCGAGATGCCACAGCCATTGTCGGTAATACTAACAACCACCCAGCGAAGGAAATTCCCGGTTTCTACGCGAATGCGGCCATGACTGTTTCCTGCGGTTTCAATCGCTTCAACGGCGTTCATCAGCACATTGACCAGCACATGCTCCATGCTGTATGCATTCACCATAACCGTCGTGTTATCCTTTGCACTGTCCTCCGGATGCCAATGCAGATGGATGGTATCCGGAAGATGCAGCTGCGCAATCGCGTTGGAGACAATGCTGACAATGTTTTCTTGCTCACTTTGCGCTTCAACGCGGCGAATGGCATCCAGTATCTCTGCTGTACGCTCAAGCGAAGCAGTAATCAGCTCATGCAGCCGTGCAGCTTCCGGCACTTTGGATAGATCCGCCTGACGTTCAATCCGGTTCATCAGAATCTGCATGGAGAAAAAAACATTCTTCTGCGAGTGAAGTGTTTCGCCAAGCGCTTCGTTGAGCGTAGCGATGTTGCGCTGAATCCGCCGTTCGGTCAGCGGCGAAATGAGTACGTCCAGCTGGCAGCTGAGCAAAGCAAACGCACAGAAGCTGAGAATCAGGAAAATGATGATGGAACCGATGACGTAGGAGTACGGAATCACGCCATCCAGCGGCTGAAAAAGCCAGAAACCAGTTTTGATGACCGTTGCGACCGAAATGCTGCAAGTGCCCAGATAGAAGAACGCGAAGAAAATGCTGTTTGCTAAAAGCATCCCGATGCTGAACATCCACAAGCGGCGTTTGAGGAAGAACACATTGTTTTTTCGGATGGAGCGCATGAGAATGAACACCGGGCGCGCCAGCAGCAGAAGAAGCACCATCTTGTAAATGCACTCCCCTACCCGGAATGCAAGCAGGATGTCGGCCGGATTCGCCGCAGTATGGTACAGCAAGTACATCGCGGTGGAAACGTTGGGATCTTGCACAAGCAGTTCTATCGCGGGCACAATCAGCAGCAGATAGCGGATTTTATGCCTCTCCGGCTGCTTCGGACGCTTGGGCTGCAATTCCAGCGTAAACGCGAGGTTGAACAGCGTCATGCCCAGAAGATACAGGGCGATGCCTATGTTCATCAGGCGCAGCCGCCAGACAATAGGGATTGTCATTTGCCCCGTCATGAATTGGAAAATGCGCCAATCCAGCTGAACAAAATTGCTTTGGTTTCTGTAAGCGCCGTAGTCAGCAAAGATGGAAAGCTGCTGAATCATGAAAAAGAACGCAATGGTCACGCCCAGAAACATAACCACGAAAAACCGTGTGTACAGGCTTTTATGGTCCAGCACCAGCAGCATAATCACCACAATCAGCATGAGCGTAACGCCGTAAAACATCCCTGTTCCCTCCGCGTAAGACGATTATCCCTTGACGGATCCTTCCGTCAAGCCTGAGATAAAGTATCGATTCAGGAACAAGTATACCACAAGCATGGGCAAAATGGAAATCGAAATGCCTGCCAGCATCAAGTTCCAGCTGGATGCAGCTTCACCGCTGGATTTCAGGCTCACCACGCCGACAACCAGCGGCCACTTCGTGCGGTCAGCAATCGTAAAGACATACGGCAGCAGATAGTCGCTCCATGCCGTGCGGAATGCCATCAGACCGGTTGTAGCAATCAGCGGCTTGCACAGCGGGAAAATGATGCGGGCGAAGATGCCGAAGAAGCTGCATCCGTCAATTTGCGCCGCCTCGTCAATCTCACGCGAGATCTGCCGAACGAAGCCGGTTGCAATAAAAATCTGCGTGGCGTTCATGCCGAAAACACGGATGATGATAGGCCCCCAGAGCGAGTTATTCAGATGGAACACCTTTGCCAGCTGAAGCTGCGGATACAGCGACAGCGAACCGATGGAGATAAACAAAGAACACAGCACCATCGTATGAATGACCTTGATAAACCGTGTTTTTCCCCGCTCAAAAACATAGCCAGCCGTGATGCAGGTGATAATCGAACCAACGACGACACAGGCAGAATAAAAAATGCTGTTCATCGTAAGCGAGCCGAACCGTGCAAGCGTCCATGCCTGCTCATAGTTGGAGAAAAGCCACTTTTTCGGCAGCAAGTCAACGCCGCCGACAAGAATTTCCGTATTGGATTTGAAAGAACCCAGTAAAATGTAGATTACAGGAAAAACCGCGAAAACTGCAACAATCAGCAAGAAAAGATAAGTCAGTGTCTTACTGAAAACAGCAGTAACCTTACGCATCTTCTTTCTCCTCCTTACTCATCATAGCTCTGCATTTTGCGGGAGACACGCAGGTAAATCAGCGTCGTAATACCGAGGATAACCGCGGTAACGACTGCCATCGCGGATGCATAGCCAAACTGTACGTCGCGCGCAGCATTGTCGCCGTAGGAGAAGAAATACTTGAAGATGTAGGTCATCACAACTTCCGTTGTACCGCCGGGGCCGCCGTTGGTCAGCACCAGAATCAAGTCCGTCATCTTCATCGTTCCCAGAACGCTGAGCATCAGCACCAGCTGAAGGATCGGCGACAGCAGCGGCACAGTGATGGAAAAGAACTGCCGCAAGGGCGAAGCGCCGTCGATTGACGCGCACTCATAGAGCGATTTCGGAATGTTTTGCAGACCCATGAGGAAGTAAATCATGTTCAGACCAAAGGTCGTCCAGAGAGAGACCAGAATAATCACGAACATGGCATGTGTTTTATCACCAAACCAGCTGATATTGCGGTTGATGATGCCAAGCTCCCACAAGACTGCATTGACAATGCCGTTAAAAGCGCTGAAAAGAATTGAGAAAATCAACCCGACGACCGCAATGCTAAACACGGATGGCAGGAAGAAAACAACGCGGAAGAACTTGCCGCCGCGAAGGCGTGCATTGTTGACCAGCACAGCCAGAATGAGTGCCATCGGAATTTCCACCAGCATCTTGAGCCCGGCGATGATGAATGTATTCAGCAGTGAGTTCCAGTAGGCAGGATCCCGTGTGAGGACGCGGATGAAGTTGTCCAGCCCGCACCAGACGGGCGTGCTGAAGCCGTTATAATTGAAGCATGACCAGCGGATAACCCAGATAATCGGGTACACGGAGAACAGCAGAAATCCGATGGTCATTGGAAGAATCATCAGAATCTCCTGAATCCGGTTGCTTGACAAATGCTTTGCGCAGCTGCCGGGCTTGCTGCGATTGATGACTTTCGTCATGTATCCTTCCTCCTGTTTGAGAAAAATCCCATTAGAAATAGGATAAAGGCAGAGGGAATCCCTTGCGATCCGTAATGCAGAAGGGATTCCCTCCGAAGGCAGACGATTACTTGACGGGCTGCATCTTTTCAGCAATGTCGGGATCGATGTAGTCGGAAAGGACAACCTTGCCGTTTGCCACAGCTGCATCCAGCGCAGCATTGTACTTTTCGTCCAATGCCTTCAGCGCGCCATCAATATTAGGCTCAATGCCGGTGAGAATCTTGCTAATCACGTCCTGATAGGTATCGCCCTCAATAAACAGGTTGCTGTCCGGATTCGGGTACTTGATGCAGAATGTATCCATGTCGGAGAAGCGCAGCCAGTTCTGGTCAATGTCCGTCGCGGTAGACTGGCTGGTAATTTCGTTGCCGAGGATGGAAATATCCACCTGCGCATCGCTGGTTGCGAGGAACACTTCATCGCTGTAAAGATAATTCAGGAACAGTGCCACCTTGTCGCTGTAACCCTTGGCGGATTCACCAATGACGTAGGACATGGAAACACCAACAGGCTCTTTGTAGTAATGTTCGGCATCCGCCACGGGATACGGAATCATCGTCCACTCAAAATTGCAGGGGAACTGATTCTTGAAGGTGGTCACGTCGGAGGACATAACGCCGATCATGCCGATATTGCCGGCGGAGAACTGCGCACGAGCCGTATCGCCATTCATGCTCTCATAGCCGGGGAACATGGAGCCATCATCAATGAACGTGCGGACATGCTTCAGGAAGCCGGAGAGAGAAGCGAAGTCATAGCGGCCGGTCGTATGATTGAAGTACTCATCACCGACGCTCGCGCCGTTAGCAAGCGTAACGTAGAAGTAATGGTAGGAGCCGTAGCCCATCGCCAGCGCATAGCCGTACTTGCGGCCGCGGCTGTTCTGGGTAATGACGCGCGCCGCTTCTTCCATCTCTGCCCACGTCTTCGGAAGTTCCAGATTGTTCTCCTCGAAAATCTGATTGTTGCAGGCAATGCCATACGTCGTCACGCGAATCGGCACAGAATACGTTTGACCGAAGAATTCGCCGTAGCCGGGCGCATTGTAGGAAGAGAAGCGCTCCACCAGCGTGGAAAGCGCGGGAATCTTCTCCCAGGGCAGAATGTAGCCGGCTTCTGCGTAGTTGCCAATCTTGTTGCACTTAAAGATGTCGGGGCCTTCCTTAGAGGTCACGGCGACATCCAGCGTGCTGTAATAGTCGCTGCCATAGACCGTGTACTCCACGGCAATCCCGTTTTCCTTGCCAATCGTGGCATTGAACGCTTCAATCTTTTCCTTGATGACAGACTGATCGTGCTGGTCGTTCGACCACATGCGGATGACCTGTACATCATCGGCGGAGGCGACGCTGAGCATCGTCAGCATCATGGCGAACGCAAGGAGAAGCGCAGACAGTTTCTTCATGGGAAAACCTCACTTTCCATTTCGGGTCGTTTTGCTTGGAAACGATGTAGGAATTCCGGACTTCCTAATGAGTTCATTGTAGACAAAATGTCCTTGCAGCGCAATATGAAAAATAATCAACATTTTTCAGCACATCCCAACAAAAAATAAAATGATGGAATAAAAAAGGTGGAATAAAAAAACCTCCTGCTCACGCAAAATGAACAGGAGGCAGTAGGGTTAATACTATTTCCAGATAAGAATGCGCCAAGATGCGCCGCGAATTTTTCATTCTGGCTAACGTGAATGAAACGCAGCGTAGCAGCGCTACGCTAAGTGGAATGAGCGGACGCCAGAAGGGAAAAGGCGCAAGCAGATGGCGCAGGTGAATCTGGAAATAGTATAAGGCGTCGCCCGGCTGTGCGGTGTCGCCTTAAAAATGCAGTTCCGAAATTGGTGCGGCAAACGGCCCCGGCAGCGGAGAGGGAACATGCTTCTGTCCGCACATATCCGTATCAAGCGTCAGCGGTGATCCATCAGGCGCTTCATAGCGCTGCTCAGGCTCAAAGGCACTGCCCAGCACATCGCTGCAGACGCACTTCGTATCCACCGCCGGAAGAAAATCATAGAGGTTTGTTGTCAAGCCGCTTTCCGTGACTGCAAAAGCCACAGGAGCTGGCACGGTGACACTGCCAATATCACAATCCGCCGTCTGCGCGCCGTTCAGATAGACGTTTCCGCCTGCCTTGACGGGTAGATGACCATAGTAAATGCCGCGGTCGCCTGCAATGCGCTCTGGTGTAAATTGTGACAGGTATTCGCTTTCTGTCGGGAAGCCCTGATAGGGCAGCGTACCGGCGATGAGGTTCATTTCGCACAGCTGATTTTTTCCAATGCTGTTGATGTAGGCCGTATATTCCTCAGAAATCGGCTGTTGCACGAACAGGTTATTCCAAAATTGTGCATCGCCGTGGAGAATAGACATGAAGCCCGCCACCGCCGTCTGATGCGGCACATGGTAAGGCGTGTAGCGCACGGAATCAGGGCGGGAAAGCCCGGCGTTGTTTGTTCCCGCACCGACAAAGGTGAACGAACCGGCAATCAAGTTCTGCGCAAATGCAATCCCTTGCGTGCTGATGCGCCCTGCCATTGGGCTGAGCAGAAGGTTGTGGTCAATCAGGGTCGGGCCATGGCTGACCTCAACAAAAATGTCTTCGCCAAAGCTCAGCTGTGTGCGGATTTTCCGCCCGCACAGCGGCTGATTGTGGTGAAATGTATTGCCCATCACGCGCGTTCCCTGTGCCTGCCAGTCCAGCCACAATCCGCGTGTACAATGGTGAATGTGATTATGCGCAATGATGGTGTCAATGGCGGCGTGCAGCTTAATGCCGCCAATTTCGGCGCCGTTCAGCTCCTGCTTGTTGTTGATATGGTGAATGTGGTTGTCCTCAATCACGGAGAAAACGCAGCCAAGATGCCCGGCAATGCCTGCCTGCCCACAGTCGTGAATGTTGCAGCGGCGGATAACGTGGCTGCCGACATGCGCCCGATCCCAGCCTTCCAGCTGCGCCTGACAGATGGCGTCCCGTTCATTCTGCGTTCCATGTTTCAGCCCGAAGCGGCGCCACTTGTTTTCGTTATTGGGCTGAAGGTATTTGCCGAGCGAAATGCCAACGCACTTGCTTTCATACAGCTCGCAGTCCTCAATGACCCATCCCTTTGCCCAGTGCGGGCCAACCATGCCCTCTTGATACGCTGTCGGCGGCGCCCATTGCGGCGCTGCCTTGCAGAAGACAAAGCCGGAGAGCGTGATGGAATGGATACCCGTTTTCATGGGGTAGAAGCAATGGCGGCGCGCGCTGTACTCCAAAAGATGACCATCAGGAGAACCGCAGAGCAAATGAAGATAGAGGGTCGTTTCTGTCTCTGTGCGTTCGCTCATCCACACATTGCGGGAGAATTCCGTATTCCACGCATACGGCGACGGTTCAGCGGCAAGCAGCGCCTCCCGCGTAAAAACCTCGCGCAGGGATCGGTTGTCAAGATATATATCTGCCCGGTGTACAGGCTCGGCGGCATCATCGTAGTACCAGTCGCCTGAAATCAAATCCGCAAACGGATTATCCTCACCCAGTACGTCGTTGGGGATAACGGTTTTCCAGATGCCGCAGCCGCATTCTTCCCACTGTGACAGCACTTCTGCCCCGGTAATCACACTCTGCCCCGGTACTTCGGCGCGGTAGATAATCCGGTTTTCTTCGCTGCCGCCGTGCAGAGGATGTACATCCTCCCGATAAATGCCGGGAGCAACCAGCACTTCATCACCCGGCATGGCAGCATCTGCCGCCTGCTGAATGGTTGAAAAGGGGGAAGCCTTCGTCCCCATGCCGGGGAAAGGCTGATTACAATTCACATAAATTTTCATGGGCAATTCCTCAGCGCGGCAAAATCACGTTTTTCTGTTCGCCATGCAAGAAAGCATAGAGGTTGTCAAAAACAATTTCAGCCCGCCGAAGCATGGATTCCTCGCTGGCAAAAGCAATGTGCGGCGTCACCAGGCAGTTCTTCGCGTTCAGCAGCGGATGTTCCCGCGGGATGGGCGGCTCCATTTCAAACACATCTGCCGCTGCCGCAGCAAGATGTCCGCTGTTCAGCGCCTCGGCCAGCGCCTGCGAATCAACAACGGGGCCGCGCGACGTGTTGATGAGGATTGCGCGGTGCTTCATCATGCTGATGCGTTCTGCATTCATCAGGCCGCGCGTGCTTTCCACAAGCGGGCAATGCAGGGAGACAACATCCGCATGGCGCAGCAGTTCATCCAGCGAAGTTTGCTGCACATAATCCGGCATTTGCGCAATGGGATTGCTGTCATATGCAAGAATCGGGCAGCCAAAGGCATGGAACAATTCCGCCGCACGTCTGCCAATTTTGCCGAAACCGATGATGCCGACCGTTTTTCCGCCGAGTTCACGGCCGACAAGCCCCTCCTTCGTCCCCTGCTGACGGCAGCGCGCGGAGACCGCCTCCACGTTGCGCAGGCAGTCAATCGCCATGCCCAGCGCAAGTTCCGCAACAGACTCATTGGAATAGCCGGATGCATTGCTGACAGCCACATGCATCTCCTCGGCAGCCTGCAAATCCACATGATCCACGCCTGTGAACGCCACATCAATGAATTGCAGATGCGTGCATTGGCGGATGATGCTGCCCTTCAGCGGCATGTTTGCCAGCAGGAGAATATCCGCATCCTTCGCGCGTTCGCAAAGGGCTGCTTCATCCTCGCAGCGGGAATAAGCGCAGAAGGTGTGCCCTTTCTGCTCCAAATCGCGCGTGTATTTCTGGAGGACTTCATCGCTGACAGCAAGTGATTCCAGCAAAACAATCTTCATAAGCCAACGCTCCTTTTCGCTTTCCGCGATCGTTTGATCACAGTTACCTATTATTATAGAGAAGCGGATGGCTGTATGCAAGTTGAAAAAACATCAACACACGCAGAGCGGACTGCCCATCACGCGGGGAGGGAAATCAGGCGCTGGAAAAATTCTTCCGATTGCTGTCGCTATATGAGCGGCTCTTTAATGCATAAATGATATATACTCCACAATTTAGTCGTTGAATGTATGTATCCAGGGAAAGCATCCTTCCCAACTGTCTCCTGTTGCATCTCAATCTTCCAGTGCAAACTTCTGCTTGTCGTGGACGTCGATTGCTTCACCCAGCTGTACTTCGATCAGCTTCAGTTTTGTTTTGGCAATAACAGTATGGCGGCAGCCTGCGGCCATGGTGATCACGTCGCCTGCCTTCACATTCTGCTCTATGCCGTCCACAATGGTCTTGCCCTCACCCGCAATGACCGTCCACACCTCGTCCCGATGCTGGTGGCTGTGATAGTTCATCTGGTGGCCTGCATTCAGGGTTACTTTGATGGTCATGGAAGCCTTGTCGATGTCGATGACCTTAAAGCTTCCCCACGATTTTTCAGCGAACATGACCCGGTGGTCGAGTGTGTTGACGAAGGGCTTGATGTAACTGGACTGCTCCTTATCTGAGACCAGAATGCCCTCCGGGCTGGCAGAGATCACCACGTCCTTCAGACCCATGCAGAGGATAGGCACATCCAGCTCATTGACCACATGGACGTTCTCGCACTTCTCATTAAACATTGCCTCACCTACTGCTTGGCTGTCCATTGCTTCGGTCAGGGTGTTCCATGTGCCGAGATCTTTCCAAGTTCCTGCGAAACGCATGACTTCGATCTCCGGCTCGTGCTCCACCACGGCATAGTCAAAACTGATTTTGTTCAAGGTGTCGTATTTGTTGAACAGGTCCTTATAGTCCACAAAGTCGATCAGCTCATGGGCACGTTTCAGCACATAGCCCAGCTTGAACGCAAACACGCCGCCGTTCCAGAGCGCTCCCTTTGCAATGTAGTCCTTTGCCACTTCCTGCGTTGGCTTTTCCTTGAACATGGACACCTTGCTGACCTGCTCTTTACCGATGGGGATGATATAGCCGTATTTCTCGCTGGGATAGGTCGGCTCAATGCCCATCAAAACCAGATTTGCACTGCTGGCGGCAGCACGGTCGCTCAGCGCTTTCAATGTCTCAAAGTAATCATTCTCCGCATAGGGGTCTACCGGGCAGACGACAACGGATTCTTCCTCGCCGACGCCCTGCACGTCCTTCAGGTAAGCCGCTGCCAGTGCGATGGCCGGGAAGGTATCACGGCGGCAAGGTTCCACGCTGATGCCAACTTCCTCACCCAGCTGATTGTGGATGGCCGAGACCTGAGACTTGGAGGTGGCAATGGTGACCGTTGCATCCGTATCGACTGCCTTGATCTGACGGTAGACGCGCTGCACCATGGATTCCAGCTCGCCGTCTTCCCGGTGGAAGAACTTGATGAACTGCTTGGAACGGATATCGTTGGAAAGCGGCCATAGGCGCTGACCGGAGCCTCCAGACAATAACACCAGATTCATAATTTTCCTCCTGTCATCTGCAAAAAAGGCCGTGGCCCTGCATGGACACACGACCTTTTTTTCAAATCGCTTATTTATTTTTGTTCTGCGTTTAGCGCTCTGCACGCATCGGGTTGTTCAGGAAGTCCTCGTAGGACAGGCGCAGACCGTCTTCCAGTTCCGTCTTGTAAGTCCAGCCCAGATTGGTAGCCTTAGACACATCCAGCAGCTTGCGGGGAGTACCGTTGGGCTTGGTGGTATCCCACTTGATCTCGCCGGTGTAGCCCACGACCTTGGCGACCAGCTCGGTCAGCTCCTTGATGGTCAGTTCCTTGCCGGTACCGGCATTGACGGTTTCGTTGCCGGAGTAGTTGTTCATCAGGAAAACACACAGGTTTGCCAGATCATCCACATACAGGAACTCACGCAGCGGAGAGCCATCGCCCCAGCAGGTAACGCTCTCTACACCGTTGACCTTTGCCTCGTGGAAGCGGCGGATCAGTGCCGGAACCACATGGCTGTGGGTGGGGTGATAGTTGTCGTTGGGGCCGTAGAGGTTGGTGGGCATGACGCTGATGTAGTCGGTGCCGTACTGGCGGTTCAGGAACTCGCAGTACTTCAAGCCGGAGATCTTCGCCAGCGCATAAGCCTCGTTGGTCTTTTCCAGCTCACTGGTCAACAGGCAGCTTTCCTTCATGGGCTGAGGCGCCATGCGGGGATAGATGCAGGAGGAGCCGAGGAACTCCAGCTTCTTGCAGCCATTCTTCCATGCAGCGTGGATGGCGTTCATCTCCAGCGTCATATTGTCATACATAAAATCAGCCAGCGCTTCCTGATTTGCCACGATGCCGCCGACTTTAGCAGCAGCAAGGAACACATACTCCGGCTTCTCCTGTGCAAAGAACGCTTCCACGGCATCCTGACGGGTCAGATCCAGCTCCTTGTGCGTACGCGTGATGATATTGGTGTAACCCTGACGCTGCAGTTCACGGACGATTGCAGAACCCACCATGCCGCGATGACCTGCAACATAAATCTTCGCATTCTTTTCCATCATAACAAGATTACCTTCTTTCCAAATTACAGAACTGCCTTCAGCGCCTTTTCGCGCTTTGCACGCTCACGGTCGTGCTTGGCCATGATTTCCACCAGCTGCTCATAAGTCGTGGACTGCGGATTCCAGCCCAGCACGGTCTTTGCCTTGGTGGGGTCACCCCACAGGTTGTCCACATCGGTGGGGCGGAACCACTGCGGATTCACGCAGACCAGCATCTTGCCAGTCGCTGCGTCATAGCCCTTCTCGTCGATGCCGGTACCCTCCCAGCGGATGGTGATGCCATTGGCTGCGAAGGCCTTCTCGGTAAAGTCACGGACAGTGTGCTGCACACCGGTAGCAATAACGAAGTCTTCCGGCTTATCCTGCTGCATAATCAGCCACATGCACTCAACGTAGTCCTTCGCGTAGCCCCAGTCACGCAGAGAATCCATGTTGCCCAGTTCCAGATGATCCTGCAGGCCCTCGGCGATACGACCGGCTGCCAGCGTGATCTTACGGGTGACGAAGTTCTCGCCGCGGCGCTCAGACTCATGGTTGAACAGGATGCCGTTGACGGCAAACATGCCGTACGCATCGCGGTACTCCTTGACCATCCAGAAACCATACTGCTTTGCGACAGCGTACGGAGAGTAGGGATGGAACGGGGTGGTCTCACGCTGGGGAATCTCCTCGACTTTGCCGTACAGCTCAGAGGTAGAAGCCTGATACACCTTGCAGGTCTTCGTCAGCCCGCAGACGCGGACAGCCTCCAGCACACGCAGAACGCCCAGCGCGTCTACATCGCCGGAATATTCAGGCGCATCGAAGGAAACCTGGACATGGCTCTGCGCAGCCAGATTGTAGATTTCATCGGGTTTGATTTCGCCCACCAAACGGATCAGACCAGAAGAATCGGTCAGGTCTCCGTCGTGCAGGGTAATCGCGTTCTTCTCAATCAGATGGTCGATACGAGCCGTGTTGGAGATGGAAGCACGGCGGACGATGCCGTGGACTTCATAGCCCTTCTCCAGCAGAAACTCTGCCAGATAGGAACCATCCTGCCCAGTGATACCCGTGATAAGTGCCTTTTTCATGTATTTTATTCCTCTCTGACGTTTGATGGATTGTGCTTCATTTTGTCGCACACTTGTATTTTATAAATTAAGGCACATTCTCTTAAGTGGTAAAGTAGTGCTTTATTAGCATAATATTGTTTTTTTAGTGCCTGCGAAATATACGCAACTGTATCCATGCAGTTTTGCGAAAGTATCGACCTGTCCCATAATACTATTTCCAAATGAGAATGCGCCAAGATGCGAAGCGAATTTTTCTTTCTGGCTAACGGGAGTGGAACGCAGCGTAGCAGCGCTACGCTAAGTGGAACGACCGGACGCCAGAAGGAAAAAGGCGTGAGCAGATGGTGCAGGTGAATTTGGAAATAGTATAACATGTCTCGAACACACAATATATCTCTTATTCCCACAACAGCTTACAGTCCGCCACATCCACAAGGCTGTCCATAAACACCTCATGCAGACGTTCTGCCACCTGCTTCTTCGTCACGCCTTTCTTCAGCACGACCTGCAAAAATCCACCGCCGCCTGCGCCGCAGACCAGCCGGCCATCAATCAGCTCCTCAATGCTGCTGAAGATTTGCTCGATCAACGTGTTGCTGCTTCCGGCATCCACCTTCTTACTCAGCTCCCAGTGGTAATCCAGCAGCTTCGCAAACCCGTCCACGTTGCCGCGCTCCAGTTCAAACCGCATCAGCGCCGCCACCTTCTGGATCTCCTCCAGCGCGAACACACTGTCCGGCTCATTGCCGGCATACCGTCCAATCACGTCACGGAGCAGGTTTCTTGCCAGCCTGCGCTGACCGGTGTAGATCAGGCAGAAACGCTCGTCCAGTTCCTTCTTTGCTTCCTCCGGAATCTCCACATGTACCACCTTCAGCTTCTGGTCGATCCCCGGCATGGAAGTGATGTACTTCAGTCCCGGTGTAACGCCGCCCACCTGATCCTGCCAGCCGCCTCCGGTGGACATGATCTGCTCCATGGCCAGTACATGGGAATACAGATCTTCCTCTGTATATCCGATCCCCATGAACTCAAACACCGCCTTCACACAGGCAGCGGAAAGGATCGATGAAGTTCCAAGTCCTGAACCTTTCGGCACGTTTGTCACTTCCGAATGCATGACAAAACCGCCGCCCAGACGCTCCAGTATCTCTTTCAGATTATTCCCTTTCATCGGAATGATGCCGCAGGCAAGCAGGCATGCCTTCTGCAGGGCAAAGGGATCAAACGGATCTCCGGTGCGCTGTAACTCACCGATCTCCTCAAACTCCCCGTGTACATCCATATCACGGCTGTCAAAGACCACCTTCAGTTCATCCATGCGTTCCAGCTTCACCAGCACCGGCTTCTCACCGTTCAGCAGGATCGCCGCATTCAGCACCGTACCGCCATGCTCATTGCAGTACGGAGGGGTATCGCTCCATCCGCCGCCCCAGTTCACACGCAGCGGCAGTTCCACGGTATGGGTATCTTTCACGATGTGTGCCTTCTCATTATAGCTGAGACTGCGCACCGTAGCCTCCAGCACTTCCGACTGGATGGTCCCAAAGCACTTCTGTACCTCGTTCTCATCCTCCAGCACCACACCAAGATAATAATGCAGGCGGAGCTTCTCACTGCAGTCCCCCAGCCTGCCTTCCCCGGTCACAAGCGCATACAGGTTCAGTGCCGCCGCCACCGCTTCCCTCACGGTGTCCTTCTCCGGATAAAGTTCTGCCGTCCAGAGGGTATGGTTTCCGCCATCCCAGAGATCCGTACCAAGTCTTTCTGCCACCTCATCCAGATCCCTGCCAAACAGCCGGTTCTCCTTCGGATTATCCTGCACGCCAAAGATACGCACGACGAATTTCCCGTCACGCTGCTTCAGCCCATGCAGGACCACACCGTCTGGGATCACCTCATCGTGGATATCCACAAAGGAAAGAACACAGTTGTTTCCCACCTTTGCATGGCTGTGGACATAGGATACCTCCAGATAGCAGTCCTTCCCAATGGAGGCACGGCTGCTCAGCACGCTGTTATACCCGGCTGTGCTGCCGCTGATGCTGCTTGCCACACGGCTGCTCCAGCCAAGGCTGGCATACTCCTCCACGCCGCCGCACATCAGTGCAAGAATCTCCCTTGTCGTGCCAAAGTGGATAAACTTCGCCGGGGCCAGACGCAGCAGCTTCATCCGGTAAGGACGAAGCACCTTCCATACCTGTTTCCTCGCTTCTGTCAGTTCCTCACAGAATTCCCCTTCCGGCTTTTCCAGATAAAACTGCTCCAGCGTAGAATCCTCCGCTAACGGATAGAGAAAATCCGCATACAGGGACAGACGCACCGTCCCGTTGACATACCGGTCATACCCTTCCTCTGTCCCGATCAGGGAATACAGTGAATCCATCATGGCGGTGTTGAAGATCAGCGCACCGGTGTCAATGTCCACACAGCCCACCTCATTCACCGCACCGGCCTTTCGCAGTTCCTCCTCTGACTTCTTCTGGAGGCAGCATTTCACGTTGCCGCCTTCCCCGTTCACATACACACCATGGTTTTTTCCGACTTTCACGCGCTCCTTAAAGGAGATTGCCGCCGCACCGACATTATTATAGTCGATCTGCAGCGGATTAAACAGAAGCAGCACATCCCCGGACAGCAGCACCATCCCCTCACGGATCCGGGACGGGACCGAACTCATGCAGATCATGAATTCATCGAAAAGCGTAGAGCTGCGTCCATCTGGCAGCTGGTGTGGCACCGGCGAGAACAGTTTCCCCAGTGCGGAATACTGCGGCACACGCTTGCTGTCGCCACCGGAATGTATGACCAGAACGCGCAGCTTCCGGAAGTCTCCCTCCTGCTCATGGAGATACTTTAACACTTCCAGCGTTGCACCGCCGGAACCCACACGCTCGCCACCCCGATCCGGGATCGCTGCAAACCTTGTCCCTGCCGGAAGATACTCCTTCCGCTCCTCGATCTGCCTGCGGAATCCTTCTGCCTGCTGGTCATTGGATGCCGTCAGGATCACATAATCCCATCTGGGGAAGTTTTTCAGTTTCACGGAACGATTATAATCATCCCAGCAATCCTGATAGGCCTGGGATAAAAACATTGAATACAAGCTCTTCATATTTCTTTCTCTCCTCTTTTTCAGATTTTCCGGCTATCCTGCCGGTTTCTGTGTATTTCCTTTTTCAAAAAAAGCACAGCGATTTCTCGCTGTGCCTCCATGTCACCACTGTTTCCGATATTCCCTTGGACTGATTCCTTCTACTTTGCGGAACATCCGGCTGAAGTAGTTTGCGTCTCCCATGCCGACCGCAACACCAACTTCATCCACAGTCATATCTGTGAAGCGAAGCAGCTGCTTTGCTCTGGTGATCCGCTTTGAGATCAGATAGTTATTGACAGTCGTTCCGTAAGTCTCTTTGAAGATTTTGGACAGATAGAACTTGTTGATGAAGAACTTCTCTGCCAACTCATCCAGCATAATTTTCTCTGTAAAGTGTTCGTCCAGATGCTCCTTCACAGCTGCCAGTTCCATTCTCTTCCGGCTTATTGTCGCACTCTCTGGATGCCAAGACTGCTCCATCAGGAGCGTCAACAGCGTCCCCAGCTTCTCATTGATCCGCATATCTCGGATGTAATCGGATGAAGAAGCTAAGTTATAAAGCTCTGTAAGTAAATCCGTAAACGGCTTGATATCCGCCGGGTGGAACACCGGCCGACCGCCGCGCTCCTTGTATTTCTCATACACAGCTGGCAGGGACGGTGCATAGAAGTGGCACCACTGGAGAGCCCAAAGGTCATTCGAGGTAGAATGACTGTACGCTTTTCGGCAGTCTATGAACACACAATCGCCTGCGTGCAATTGATAGGTCTGCCCCTCGTAGGAAAGTTCACCTTCGCCAGACAGAACAATGAAACACAGAAACGACACCAGATTCTCTCTCTGAGATATATGCGGGTGAACAGCCTGCAAAGAGCCGACCTCCTGCAGATGGAGCAACGATGTCCGGGCAAAGGTTGATGGGGTGTAAATGATTCGGGAGGAACTTACGGAAGAAGATTGTGGGTTGAATAGTTCTTGGTCCATGAGCTGCTCCTTTCCCATTTTCGTCACATCTCACTCAATTCGCATTATATCCGAATTTCCTGCTTTGCAGAGTTTCCTTCCACCAGCTTTCTCTTTCGAGAATTACGCTGTCATCCACTTTTGCATTATAATTTTCAAGAATGGAATACTGGAAATTTCTCTTTATGTAATCAATGCCTTCTTTATTTACCAGTTCAATCAGTTCTTTATTGCCGCCATGCCCTGAATCAATATAGTTTGCCCATCTCTGCAGCAGCATCCCGTTGTCGCTTTCAGCCGAGCCGACATATAATTTTCCATTACTTCTATCAGTAATTAGATAAACCGCTTTCTGATTCTGCAAGGCTGCCATCCAGTCCTTCTTGTGCTGTTTGATGATAATTTCAAGTTGCTCCCAAGTAAGCCTTACCTCATCGTATCCCGGAAAATCGTAGCCATCAAATGCAGCAGGGAGAAGTTGGTTCACTAACAGTTCATCACATACATTTTTATAGTAAATCCCCTGTGCTTGACATGTCTTATGAAACTGTATGATCAATCTTCCATAGTAGGGTTTATACTCCGGCAGTTCATCTCCGTCATAAGATATTCCACCTACAATATTAAGATCCTTCGTAATTTTCTTTATCGTGGTCAAAAGCCACTTATCCCAGCCTATTTTCAAAAAACAAACTGCAATCTGGCCTTCATAGAAATAACGTCTCTGTTCTCTCCAAAACAACCACTGTGTATTTACAATATCCGGATTCTTTCTATAAAGATCCAGCGGATCTTCCTCCGGGCTTGGCTGATTAAATTTTATTTTAACTTTGTCCATATCACTTTGCGGAATACGCAAAAGATCATCTATTTTTAATGGCATAAAACACTCCTTCTTTTTAGGATACCCCTTATAATTGCGCCCAAACCATCCACGTCATCCCCGCCGACCCAAATTTCGAGAAAAAGCGCAATTCAAACGCACTGTTTGCACGCGAAATAAACCTCGTTACGCAACCTTCATTCGATTGCGAGCAAGGTATAAATTCGCAAGTGCAAACAGTGTGCAGCAATGCTGATGCAGTTTTTCCCGTCCTCGGAATCGTGTTTTGCAAAAATGAAAGATTCTCTTTATCACGCAAAACACATGTTCCACTTTGGAACGAACCGAGGATTTCGCATGTTCGATTGCCTTGAGCAGCTCGAACTTTTCGCCGCTTGCTTTCTTCAGCTGCGACGGACGCTTGTTGATTTGATACCGGATAGGCTGTCCTTCATTGTTGACAAGAACTGCATCATCCTTCTTTTCTGCACCCAGATACCCGCTGTCCGCATCCACGCCGATGTGCTCCTTGTAGCCGAAGTACCATTGGTTGC